>BNJU01000794.1_pt1 | contig 43519 bp, 74 predicted proteins | sample 8539281 | NCBI WGS metagenome assembly BNJU01 (sample SAMD00202456, study PRJDB9452) | human saliva metagenome | isolation source: human saliva | place: Japan
TATATATTTATTTTATAAATATTTTTGCAATATTTCAATATTTTTTTATATATTAAAAGAACCCCATGCCTTTTCATAGTGAATCAAATAATAGTATTACTTTTTACTTTCTGTAGTCATAACATCATCTGGGTCTACATAGTCTGCCCAAAACGGATTGTCTGCCCAAAGATAATATCCTCTGTTGCTGTCATCCATAGTGATCTGCCAAATCTCAGGTGAAAACATCATAAAGCTGATACCTATCTCATCCGTATCCTCATCATCCTTGGCAACAACCTGAAGGTACATAAAATCTATATTACCATAATTTTAATTCTCATTAATTCCTATTACCTCCTTCCCATTTCATTACGGCATTGCGAAACTTTACTTTTTATATCATCCATCCTCAGATTATCACTACTTTCAAGAATAATATATGACCCTCCTGCATCTATCGGAACACTTATAATTAACCCTATCTTGTATCTGTAAAATAAAAAAATCATAATTATGAAGTTCATCACCAGATATCACATGATATTCAAATAATGATCAAATAGTTCTCCCCATCACTCTCATCTAAAGGAATATTTTCATCAAAGTACCCTTTACTACTGTAAAATTATCTTTTTAAATTTAACTCTCAATTTTTTTCTATGTCTATTACATCTTCCAATCCTATTACTTCACCCTTTATTAAATCTATATTTAAACAAAAGCAATCATAATTAGGTCTTCTCGCCTCTACTGTAGTAAAACCTTCATACTTAACACTGATATACTTATCATCATTATGAATAATTGTATAATTACTATTTGTTTTTAAGCTTATTATGTACATATGTATTATAATAAAGTCCCACTGATGTTAAAATCAGTTTATTGATCCACTCCTGCTTTTTCAATGTCCGACATATCGAAAATACTAGGATATTCTATATGCATCTCCATATTAGTAGTGTTTAAAAACAAATTTATCTTTTTATTATCTTATATTGTGAAACATTATTACTAGTCTGTTCTTCTTTTTGATATATATGTACCTCTGTTTATATTACCATTCTTACAAGATGTACTAACTATTATCACTAAAAATATCACAGTTATCTGTAGTAGCCTACTCTTTAATCTTTTTCACAGCACTTTTTTATAAGCCTTTTTCCTTTTCGTCTAAAGGCATTATCTCCTCCATTTACAATTTTTGTTACTTCTTCAACAGAAAAATCCGGATTTTCATTTATCTTATTATTTATTTTTGAGTTTACTCAATACCATCCTGCAGATTCCCATGGATAATTGTTTGACACATAAATACAACCTTGATTTAGTATATCATCATCACCTATATATTTTGCAAATTTGTAATAGTTTTTCTTTCCATGTCAATTGTATATATCCTGCTCCTCTGTATTTGGCACCATCATTTTTTTCTTGGCAGGACTTCCCGGAGCATTGTTTCCTTCTTTAAAATCTCTTGAGCTAAAATATTCTTCAGGCGATGAATAATCCCTACCATACCTTTCACTAAAATTTCTCCACAACCACTTTCAACACTACATTGAGCTAAAAATGTCGTATACTATTAATATTAGTAATATCATATTCTGTCATTGCTGAATTTAATTTAAGAATCATATTATCAGTAATAACTTCTTCACTCAACCTATATCTATTAAATTTTTCTTTGTAATTATATTTCTAATTTTTCCACAGATGCCATCACTTTTTACATAGTATGATTTTCCTTCCCATTCAATCTCACCTCTGGTAACCATGGCTCCATCTTTTTCCAAGATAATAGCTATTTCCATTTGTTACTATCATTTTGAGATACAGCCAATTCCCCACTACTTCTTAAGTAATACCATTTTTACTTTTTATCCTGTACCCCATTCAGATCCTGCCATATTACCTTTGCTCTGGAAATAATAAATCTTTCCATCTATAGAACGCCAACCTGTTGACATATAACCCATAGTATCAAAAATAGATACCATTTGTCATCTATCTGCTTCCAACCTGTTTGTACCTCTCCATCCTGATTCAGATACTTCCACTTACCTGTATTTTTATCTTTCACCCAACCTATATGATACTGCCCCCAATACTATATTCTTAGGCTCCACCTCGGCTTGAGCTGCTCCTGTATGTACTCCTGATATTCCTCCACCATATAAGCTTTTGCAAATAAAGTATTAATATCTCCATTTTTCCAATTTGACGGGTTAAATGCCTCACTGCTTCCTACTACAGTAGGTATACTTCCCAATGCTATTTGTGCTATGTATGTTTTTATAGCTTCTGTTTCCGTTCCTTTTACAGTACCCATAGAAGGGACAGCTCCCAATGCAACCTGCCAAGCTCTTCTCATATCTACTTTTGGAAGTTTATTTATTTGTGTTTTGGCATATTCTCCGGTTTCATTGCCTATAAAAACTGTTCTTTTACTGTGTATATCAATATTTCTTTTTATTTTTAACGATGTCTTACTCATTATTTGCCCCCATGATACATACTAACTGTTTTTAATAACCTCCAATGCCGCTCTTTTCCATTCTATTCTATCTCTATACAGACAATTAAAAGTTCCCTGTATTAAACTATTTCCTGTACTTGCAAGATACATTATGTTATAAGCCTCATCATCTATTCCATAACTTTGAAAGTCAAATCTGTGTATGATGACATCTTTTTCCACGTCTTCATTTTCTTCAAAAACTCATAACTTGGGTTGGCCTTTTTTTATAATCTGTTTTATAAGTCCGGTTGCCAGCCTTGTATCTTGGTCATTTCCCTAAATTCCAAGATCTGTAAAAGTGAAGTTTACAGACATATCAAGACTTGTATAAATCTCATCAGGTCTTTTTCCTGTGAAATACTTAACCTCTGCTATCTCGGGTAACATTGGAACAAAGTTTTTCCGGTAACATGACACTTACTCTGTCATTAAAAAGCAGGTTTTTATTAAAATGAATTAACTCATTATTTATATATAAACCCTCATCTATACTGCCGAAAGTATCCATTCTTTATATTTGAAGTGCCTTAACTATATGCTCATCATAATATTCCATAAGTTCTATTACCTCTTTTTAGTAAATTGTTTTAATTCTTTTGGATACTTATATCCCCGTCTGCATTTATTTCCACCATTTCGAATTTAATCTTTTACTTTCTTCCTTGCTGACATTAATAATGAATCAGACGAAATGAATGTCATGTTTTTGCCGGATGTACTCACCTTATTATCCGCTTTTTAATTCTCTCCTTTATCTTTTTATATACATTGTTTTACCGTCTTTTTGTAACTATACCCTTTATTTCATTGGAAAAAACTGATATATTTTCACATTCTATGGCAAATACATTTTTACTTTCATCCCTGTCTCCAAAATATACTGCTTTTGCTCCTACTTCAGGTGTACAATACATGACGTTGCCTGTAACGGGCAGCCACTCAAGTCTATATCTTTTTCTTTTTACAAACCGCTGTCCATCGAAAACTTTACAAATACATCTTCAGCTTTTTACATCTACATATACAATTATTGAACCGGATCCACCGGTTTCATTACGACTTCTCCTGTATAATCTACAACAAGCATCGGATTTTTACCATCCTTATCAAATCTTGTTATACGATTGTTTATCTTCTCCTGCTATATAACTATATTCATATAAGAAAACATAGTTATCACTACAAAATAATTGTGGTATGTATACTTTCAGAATCCTTAATTCTACTGTATATCAATCTGATAGTGCCTGTGTTCATATCTGTAATAAAAACTTAGTTCTTTCTTCTTCATCCATAATTGACTCTCCATTAGATACACTATATAAAAAGTTGTCATTTACTTCATAATTTTTCTATATAAGCATCATAATCTATAGGATACCTTGGCGTATTGATTATTTCATAGTCAATATTTGAGCCGTCTTTCGCCTTTTTCTATATCTTCTGCTTTTATCCTAAGCATCACATACATATGAACCGTAAACTCTACTTTTATCTTTTCTTCTCTACTTACGCTTCCTGTATCGTTAAACTTAATTTTATCTATATAATTCTTATCTCTGTACAAAAACTCCATAGGTTGGTAAAAAGTATATATATCCGTTTAATACTCTGTAATAATTAGGATTTTCTCTAAATAAACCTATACTTACTAAATCATATTCCTCCATATCTCTGTCTTTCATTATATCCCACTTGTCTGAATTACTCCTTATTTTATCATCAGATTTTTTTGCCCATATATCATAAGTCTCTACTATATTAGTTGTATTGTTACGATCCCAGCTTGAAGCTTCTTTATAATACCGAAATGTAGTCAGCTCTTTTTTTGCTTATATTTTACTTTATTCCATCCAAACAGATAATGATATGGGACATCTACTCCTATACCTGGCCCATAACTTGCCTCTCTTATTATACGCATACTGTATTCATTAAATACAACACTGCCGACTCCTCCCAATCTTATTTGATCATAATAAATCTTAGATGAATAAATCTTTATACCATCTAAAGTATATTTTACTAAGTATATCTCCATTAAACAAGTATATATACTTGCCATCTATATAGTTTCTGTCTCCCTCTCCATTAATTACAGGCTTTTGTCCCAACATTTTATATTTTCCAATTGCTTTTTATCTATATCTACTCATCTTGCATATTCCGAACATATCCTTACAAAGGAAAAAGATATCCGAATTATTTTTCCATAATTGAGCCTATATAATTTGAGCCTGAATATACCTCATCTACTGCTTTGCCCTCATTATCCATATACATTAGTCTACCATGATACACAAAATATATACCATCTTCCACTTGACATACATTACCCATACTCTTTACAGTAATATTTTTATTATCTGTAAAAATTTTTTTCTAATAACCGCCGGATATTTGTCAGCAGGGATATACATAAAATCACATAGCGAAAGTGCAAAATATCCTGCAATAATAAAAGCATAAACATATAATCCATTTCTTTTTCATATTGAAAGTCTCCATTCCATCCGATTCTGTTGGCACTATAAATTATGATGAAAAATATTTTTAAAAATAAATAAAAATATCCATATATTTATTGAATAGGTTTCATAACAACTTCACCGTTTTCATCCATTACCAATATAGGGTTGCTTCCATCTCGATTTATCCTTGTAATACATTGTTTTTCACCATAATCACCATACTCATATATGAATATATATTTATCTGTGCAAATATTTCAGATGAGTCATTCCCAAGGAAAAAAACCTCTTCTTTTTATAAACTTCCTTATTCAATCCGGTGTCAACATCTATCGAATAAATATATAGATTTCTATATGCTTCTTTATCTGTATATTCATCCTCATTTATTACATATACATTGTTTTTGTCAACAATAAATCTGCTCCAATCTCCCGGTATATCCGAGACTTTTCACTTACTCTCTCATAGTTTACATAAGTTTCATTAGAGCTGTTTTATTTCATCTATACTGATTCTAAATACCGCTTTTTACATTAATTTGGTAGGTGAACTTCTCTCTGTTATTATCTTCTTCTTCCAAAGTCATCTCTTCCGACTTTCTTTTATATTCCTTGTCCAGATAAGTGATTTTCTGGTTTCCATAAAGATAAATATACTCATCTACCTCATCTGAAAAAAATTCCAAACAGATAATTCTATACTCTGTAAGTCATAATTATCCGGATCTTTTACCATTTACTTGTTCATACATTCCTCCGCTTCTTACTTCTTTATCCACTTCTTTTGCCAAATCATCATATTCTATAACATTTTTCTCTATTATATGAGTCCCATTCCTCCGGTTCTAAATAGTACCTTGAAAAACTTTTACCTCATGTAGAAGATACTTTATCTTATTTACATCAAGTCTGTAATATTGTGGAACACTAAGAGCTATCACGTTCATTTTGATACCATTTATAAAAAAATGTAATCATCAAATATAGTATGACTTGTCGTAAAAATCTAATGCCTCTTTATTGCTAAAAATCATCTTTCCACTAAAATCATATTTTCTTAATCCGTGTCTCACATTTAATGTATATATATTTTCACCTTCCATATACATCTTGCCCTGAATCATTGGCAATTTTTACTATTTCTCCATTTGCATTCACCTTATAAATACTCGCAACATTATCACATTCACGCAAAAACAGTATTATCTTTTGCTAAAAATACCCACAATTTCACTTGGTATTTTTGCAGATTTCATTTATATTTCCATCAGAGTTTTCCATATACATAAGTCTGCCTTTATATACAAAATATATACCGTTTTCTGACTGCTCCACTTTACTGATTACTTTTTACACCGTTTTTTCCATCCTGATTTGATTTATTTTTTTCCCTGTTTATATGTATCTGATGAGATATACATGGAGTTGATTTTTAGGCAATGTGTAAAAATATTAAAAGCAAATATAGGCAATACTATAGCAACCACTACTACCCATGTAAAATATTATTTTTTTCTCATAATTCTATTTCTCCAACGCTTGCATTACTACTTCTCCGTTTTCATCCATTACCAACATAGGGGTTGTTACCATCTCTGTCAATCCTTGTAATACATTCCTTTACGCCATATTCACTACCTTCATAAATGAAATATATTTATCTGTCACAAACATTTCACTGGAATAATTTCCGATAAAAATCTTTTTTTCTATAAATCTCCTTATATAAACCTGTGTCAACATCCATAGAATACATATATATTTCTATCCTCTTTGCTACTGTCAAAATATTCGTCTTCTTTTTAATACATATGCATTCTTATTGTTAATAATAAAACCCTCCCCAGCTTTTATTCAGATCATAACACACTAATTTATAATTAATGTAATCATCCTCAGAAGTATCCTTTATATCATCTACATTAATTCTACATAACATTCTTGCTATAGTTGTATATGATACTTTTTCATCTTATCAGAATTTAATAATCCCTTCTTCCATAGTTGACAGTTTTTTCTTTATATTTCTTATCTCTATAAGTAACTCTCTGTTCTCCATAAAGATAAATATATCCGTCTTGTACTTCTGAAAAAGACCAAGGAAGCAGCTCTACGCTTTGCAGTTCATAATCATCCAAATTTTTCTCAGTAGTATCATCAAATATTTTCCCTTCCCTTACTGTTTTATCCACTTCTTTAGCAACAGAATCATAGGGTATAACATCTTCTTTCCAATACCTATTTCCGGGTTCAGGTTGCATATAATATCTTGAAAGTTTTAATTTCCTTGTCTTATAATTTATTTTGTTGGCATCAAAAAGATAATACTTAGGTATACTAACCTCTACATCATCATCACCGATATCAATATTATATCTTATAAAAAATATAGTTATCAAATATCATGCTACTTGATATAAAATCGGATTTTAACTTTATTTTCAAAAATTTTTTTCTTCCATTAAAAATCATATTTTTCTTAAACTGGGTTCTCCATCCAATATATATATATTTTTCCCCTTCAATACTTGGTGTTCCTGAAGCACCAAAAAGTCTTACTATTTTCCCACTTAAATCCACTTTATAAATACCTTCAACATCATCCCGTTTGAACAAAAAAATATTATTATCTTTTACTATAATACCTATAATTTTCACTTTGCAGTTTGCATATTTCTCTAACCTGCTCATCCGCTTCATCCATATACATTAGTTTGTCTTTATATACAAAGTATATGCCGTTTGTCCCCTGCTTTACTTTTTCTATTTCAGTTCCACCTGTCTTTTCATCCACGTCCCCAATCTTTTCCTTCTGCCAATGCTTGTCTGCGGATATATACATAAAGTCGAATTTAGGCAATACAAAAAATATCAATACTGTTATAAAAATAATAATGAAAAATAAGGTTAATAATATTGACAACCTTAGCTTGTTTTTCCTCATTTGTATATAATCTCCTTTTCATAGCATCATACAATTTCTTCAAACAACTGGCTAAACTACACATAAACTTTAGTCTACTCTTTATCTGGACCATAAGCTTCTCCTTATGACCAATCTTTATACTTGTCTTTAAATAATTCAAATAAGCTAATTGCACTCTCTGATATTTCTTTACTTTTCTCCATTCCCATAATCATATATAAACTTTTGCATCTTGTGCTGTTCTGTCATATCCAATTATGTCAAGTTCATTAATATATATAACTCCTTCGTCATTCCGCTTATTCATATATTCCCACAGTTCTTCAAAACTATTTATATCTTTAAACTCTTCCAATCCCTCATTCTCAGATATAGTCCTGTATCTGCCCTCACGATTATTCCATATCTTTAAGTGCAACATATTATCATTGAAGTTTTTTATCCGTTCTAACGTTTCTTCTCCCTCAGTTATCCGAAAATAGCCTAGGGAAGGTGTCTTGCCTAAAATATATGGATCTATAGCTTCATCAAATACATCTAGAAGCACCGGTTCTGTTTCTATTACTCTGATATTTCCTTTACTATCAGTATACTCCATATTTGACCTGCATACAGCATCATTCTGTATTTCTTCCAGCCATCATCCATAAAATCAATGCCTCTGTCCTTCTCATGTCTTCCAATTTTTAGCTCTTTCTTTTAAGTAAATGCTTTCCATATATCAATAGTACTAAGAAAAATATTATGATACATAAAATCCACCCAAACTTTTAATTTGTTCCCCATTACAATATCCCTCTTAAATCTATTCCTTTTTCTACTACTTCAATATAAAAATTAATAATCATCTGTACTATAATCATTTTTTTAATAATTGATTCAAAAGTAATTGACCCATATTCTGTTATTACCTTTTCATAACCTTTCCCTGTATCATATGTAATTTTTTTCCTTCAAAGCTTGAACCGTCCAATCCTATAGTATCCAGTTCGTCAATATAATATACTCCATCTTTATTTATTTTTCTTCATATATTCAATCAGATCATTCAAATCTTTTACATTCTGTGAAAACTATCCAATCTTTCACCCTCCGATATTGTTTTTAGGATATATTGTATTTCCTACGCCATCTATTCGGAAATTCGTATGTTTCTCATATTAGCATTAAAAGTTTTTAATATATCTGTTTGTATTCTTATTTTCAATAATCCTATATCTAACCAAAGAACTAATTTTTCCCATGTATATAATCTAATGTGTATTCATATACAATGTTCTCCATATTTCCATCTGCTTTTTATAATCCATTTATTTCCTTTCTCATCATTACATTCAATGTCTGTCCCTAAAATATGTGATAATTTAATTACCGGAATTATTTCATAGTAATATCTCATAGCTTTTTCTTCTCTTTTTCAGCACTGTACTCAAAATATAATAATATAAAAATAACTAATATTACTAAAGAAAATACTAAAAATAAATATATTAAGTCTCCTATTTTTTTATATACTCCCATCAAAAACTCCTCTTTGTTTAAAATTTAAATCTAAGGAAGGAAATCAGGATTTGATTTTTGCCTCATATACTATATTCAAGCTATGTAGCAGTTGACTCTATAAGCAAGAGTTTTTACGAAACAATTCCAAACATCAGAAATTATCACAGCAGTTGGAATAGCGAATGAAGGTAACTTATGAGCCTTGAAAATCAAATATAAAACAGTGATTTTTTTAGTACATAGGAGTAGTACGCCCTTTTTGAGCAATTTCTTATTTACAAATAAGATATTTTTATAAACACCTTATTTTGCGTAGTCTATAAGTAAAATCTACTGTGGTGAATAATTCAGGATAAACAGTCTGTAACGAAATATTTATACCTTTTTCTTGTTATTTACCCTGAGAATGTCCTGGCAGAACATATTATTCTTTTCGCTTATATTCCTTTCTATAAAACAACAGTCACATCTTATCAACTTTTTCAGTAACAATCTTTACTCCCAATTCTCAAATAAATCAAACAAGCTAAGCCTTCCTGAATCTCTCAATATTTTTCTTCTCCATTATCTGATACATAGGTTATTTTACCATTATATCCCGATCCATCTAATCCGACCACAGAAAAGAGCATATAAATAATATTCACCGTTTTTTTGTTATTTTATGCATATAATTTACCAGTTCCTCCAAATTCTTTATCTCTTTGAACTCTTCCATTCCTTCTCCCTCAGATATAGTCTTTGGTGGTATAGGAATTCGGCTCCGCTCTCCCCACTTATTCTTATATGCATCATATTGTCGTTAAAGTTCTTCAATCTCTGAATAGTATTCTTGGCATCAATAATACTATACTGTAGCTGTAACTTTGAACACAATTTTTCGTTTCACCACATCTTCACCCTTCGATGTAGGTATCCTGTGTTGCATATCCCTCTTTTCTTGCTTTTTACATCTGTTTTTCCCTTATAGTTATTTTTATAAGTATCCCATACACCATTTTATCTTCAGTTGATAATATTGTTACTGAATTACAAATCCATTCCATATTCTACCAAAAATAACTGTGGTAGATATTTCGTTATAATATTTATATTACAGCAATAATTACTATTAACTTTTTTAAAAATTTTCATTCACCTCCAACTTTTATACATCTCTCATATTCATAGGTTCTATATGTCATAGTAAATAATTCTCTAATACCTATTGTTCCACTCTCATGTATAACATTTTCTGTTCCATCACCCATATCAAATGTTATCCTACCATTTTAAGCCTGAACCATCTAATCCTATTACCGAAATAGCATACAGATAATATTCACCATTTTTGTTAGTTTGTGCATGTATGCTATGAGTTCCTCAAAGTTCTTTATTTCTTCAAACTCCTCCATTCCTTCGTCCCTCTAGATATAGTCTTTGGGTGGGATAGAATTTCTGCTCCATTCTCCCACTTATCCTATATTCTTCATGTTGTCATTAAAATTATCTATATATTTCTGCATATTTTCGTTTTCTATGATTTTGTAGTTATAAAGACTACTTTTTCTTCCCTGATATATAGTCATGCAATATCTTGGCTGACTATATCGGTAAAAGCTCTTCATTCTGATTCGTAATTACCCAACTTTTCCTGTATTATCACTGCATTTCCAAGTCCATTCCCAGTGTATCTGCCAAAGTTACTACAGTGGATATTTCATTATAATATTTAAGTGCCTTATTTCTTCTTCTCTCATTAAAATACTCTATGCCAACTATCGCTATAAACATTAAAAGCTAATATACTTGTAATTACTAGGATTATCTTAAGTTTATTTTTCTCAACCACATTCATATATTCTCCTTAGCCAAAAATATTTCCATAGTATTGTAATATTTAATCAAAACTGTTTTATCATGTCCTTAATATACACTAAAAATACTATCCCTTAAAATACTATGATTTAATTGTCTTATCAGCAAAAATAAATATTCAAATATTATCTACTATTATCTTTAAACAACATAGCAAGATTTAAAGTGTCATTCTCATATAACTTTCTCTGTTCCGTCGCCTAATATATATACTATCCTACCCGGTATATCTGACCCATTCACTCCTATAACATCCAACGCTTCTATAAAATACTCTCCATCAACAGTTTTTACTACTCATATAATCAATCAATGCACTTAAATCATTACACTCATGAAACTCTCCCAATCCCTCTCCCTCAGATATTGTCTTTTTTCAACTATACATCCATCTTTCATGTCGCTTCTCGAGATTCTGATATTTTTTTCATATTATTATTAAAATTACCATATATTTCAAAATACTTTTCAGATTCTATTATTCTGTATTCATACATATGATTATTTTTGCTTTGGTAATATAATCCCATTATATCATCACTCACTCTTCTTGTTAAATTTCCTTCTCTACCTTTTTAATATACCTTTATTACCATAATTGTCACTATACTCTAAGTCTGCATCTAATACATCAGCCAAAGTTATTATTGGTATGATTTGATTATAATATCTCAATGCATTTTTCCTTTCTTTTTACTATTTGTATGTTCTACATAAACAAATATAAATATAAATACTAAAACATATTGATATTAATAATATAGCCACATTTATATATACATATAGTCTCCATTTTTGCCTCTGCTCAATGTTAACAGTTATTTTTACAATACACACCGCCAATAGTGTTGAAAAAGCATTTTCTACACTACTACAACTTTAAATCTTTTGACTATAAATAGTTATAGTCTATTATCTTTAAATAGTATTGGTAAGTTTAAAAATCATCTTCTATATAACTTTTTCCGTACCGTCATCAAATTTGTATACTATTCTACCTGGATATCTGAACCATTAACCCTACTACACTAAAGTATATCAATAACATAGTCTGTACCATTTGTTTTAGTATTCATATAATCAATCAGTGATTTTAAATCATTACATTCATGGAATTCTCCCAAAACCCTCTCCCTCTGATATTGTCTTTTTGTTCTATTTGTTTACCATTTCGGTCATTTTGAAATTCTAATATTTTTCATATTATTATTAAAATTTCTAAAGACTATTACGGGTATTTCCACCATCTATTACACTTATACTATAACCATAACCAAATCCTAAAAAGCTTTATTCCCTTCTTGCATAAGACTAATCAATTTATCTTTTGTTGCAAAACCAGCATTTCTAGCCTTTTGACCTGTTTTACCTTTATAACTGCTCTCATATTCTGACCACGCATAATTATTATCTGCCGGTTGCTCAATTTCATGTATTGCATGAGCTGTATATAATCCTAAACAACTTCTCAAAAGACTCATATTTATACATTCATTTTATAGATTTTATTGCTAACACTTTGCTATATTCAGTTTCACTATCACTTCTCTCTGCATCAATAAAGCCTGCACTTGTAGACAACATTGTACAAATAACTCCTACAGGTGCGGAAATTGGTGCAAAAATCGGATTTGCCATCATTATTGATACTAAAGCTGTTCCATAATTTATTGTAGTTATTGGTCCTGAAATACTTGCCCCTATAGTACCTAAAACATTAATTATAAAAATCTCTCATACTTTTATTAGAATTATTACTTGTATATGCAAATACATGTACTTTATGAATATATTTATTAAATCGGCTTACTTCCATTTACATATCCAACATTATCCCTTACTATTTTATCCATTTGAGCATCTGAATACTCTAAATTATAAAAACTTAATTTGTTGCCCTGTCCTTCAATAGGAACTACTTGTTCATTTAGATTAGTTATAGGAACTCTTGTTTCATATAAATTCCCAGCTGCAATCATAGTTTCTAAAAGTTTTAAATTTAAAAGCATATTCTCTATGTTACTGTTAATTTGTCTTTTCATCCCCATCTCCAACAACGGTATTAAAATTTTTATTGTTATTCTTTAGTAAAAGCACACACTCTCCATATTTATCCCAGCTAGAGTTCTGCACTATTGGTACTTTATTTACACTAGCATTAAATCTACAACAAGTCTCTGCCCACCCAGAAACAAATATAAAGTTTTCTAATAATGTGCATTGCCAGCCATCTTTTGAATACCTAAACAGTATTTTTGAAACTGTGTATCCACAATTAATAATTTTTAAATTTCAACATCTTTACATACACATAAATACATTCCCAGTTTTATCAATGCATCTATTTCACTCTCTTTTCATGACTGATACATTCCTTAGTAACAGTTTTTACAATCAATTCATCCACTGTACCGTTATCATTTTAAAAATTTGGGGTATTTATTATAGGACTTACTCAGTGTATACTCCTGCCCTGATGTTACAGGTGATATTATTCCTCCATGCTTACATGGTAAATATGAGTTTTGTATCCAAGGCATATTTTACCGTTTATGGAAACATTCTTTCTTACATTCCTCCATTCTCCAAAGCTTAAAACGGCAAACTATGTTTTGCTACAAGCAGTTCTTCATTCCATTTTGGAACATGAGACAAATCCGTCAAACTTTTTATCACCTGTATTTTGCAAGCGCTCCCATTTCACTGCTGTCGGTATAAACACCATGATCCAGCACTGTCAAGCGTAGAATAATCACTTCCACGGCTACAACAAAGTACCGCTCCATTGACAAGAAATTCAGTGCTTTCATCATTATGTTCTTTCCAGTACCGCAACATTTCTTCTCTTATCTTTTTCTCGTCTGCATCTGTAAGCTCCCTTATAGATGCCCCCAAAATCCCTTTTTTCTTACCTAATACTTCATATATCCATTCCGCCTGATTTTTCTTTCATCATACCTCCCGCAATGTAGCTCGTATCAATATTCTATCCTAAGTATACTTTTGCTTCCTTTATTAGTTATTCCGTCATTCATTTCTATCTGTGTTCCGTTTTGCGTTATTTGTACTGATGTCGGCGATATTAAACTTATACCTGCGTTACTGCTTTCTATCAACACTTCATGTTTTTGCAGCTATTGATATCATCCCGCTACTTTTTATACTTATTCCTTTATCATCTTTAAGTTCTATACTTGAACCGTTATTATCTGCAATAAGTACACTTTCAGGGGACTTAATCTGATTTCCTTTCCTTCTTTATTTTTGAAAAATTTAATTTCAGGATTATCACGACCGCCTGCACTGCCTACATGAAAAGCATTTTGAACATATACATTTTGTTCATTTGCATCGGGAAATTTCACTATTACCCTATCTCCGACTTCCGGCATACAATACCAGCTTCCTCCCTCAGGTGAAGAATACACTGTGGCATAGTTTAGGAACGCCTTATCATCAGAATCGTTTTCATCATCATCTATACTCACTTTTACAAGTTCATTTTCGACTTGACACACCTTTGCAAATAATGCCGCACCTATAAGTTTTTCATTCTGGTACGCCTTAGTCTTTATATCACTTTCTTTCATTAATATGTACTCATTAATCACTTCTCTATGTTCCAGTCTGCTGACTCTTGCTACAACAGCCTGTGTTTCGCCAAAAAATGTTAATCTTTCCCCTATTTCATAATGTTCTCTTACAGCAACCTTATAATATGCCTTGCCTGAATTAAGTAAAGACTAATCACCACTGTCAACTCCAAGTTCGTAATATTCCGACCTCAACAGCTTTTCCTGTCTACATGGAAGTCCTATAAAAACTTAACGCCATCTACACTATAGTCAGGGTATATCACTGTATTAACCGAGAAGGCTAACCTTTTCAGATACTCCCAATCAGTTTCTTTATACTGACACATAAACCCCTGAGTTTTCTTATCATCACCTGAAGTCATTATAAATGCACTGTTATTATAACTTTCTATGATAATATCAATAATATCTCTGTAGCTAACTCCTGAATTTTTGAAATGTTCTTATATGCTCTTTTCCATCCATAAGTACACTTTGTGTCATCAGGCCAAAGTCATATAGTGAACATCTCCGTTACTTTTTATATTGCAGGAAGTAACAATATAATTTCTAATCTCTGTTAAAAACTTTCAATATCGGTTAAACTTTTCTCACCTCACTCACCTGTTGCTTCATTTATCTCCTGTAATGATGTATAAGGTATTTTTATATCTTCTATATTTTTAATAAATTCTCCATTTACAAGCTCATAAATCATGCCATCATAAATAACTGCCTCATCAAATGTTCTGTACATTATATCTATCGGTCTGTTATATGAATAATATATAGGATATGTATAGTATTCTTTTAATGTCGTTACATATATATATCCATCTATAAAATAATATTCTGAAGTCGATTTTTCATCTTCTCCATAAATTATTACAGTACATCTTGACACTTTATTATTTGTATCAATATATTTTACTACTTCCCCATCCCAGCCTATTATATCTTTATTAACAACTGTTATCTCTTCATCTAAATAATCAGTCGAAAAATTTTTATAAAATCCACTTATATCACTTTTTATATTATTGATATTTATTTTTTTAATGAGGAGTCCATACATCCTGTTATTAATATACATAATACAAAAATAAACTCAGAACTTTAATATTACTCTTCATGCCAATCTTTATCCCTATTAATTCCAGATTTTTTCAAATTCATCGTATAGTCAAAACTTCAGGTTTATCATCCGAGCTGTCTTCCATGCGGACCACTTCAATCTTAACCTTATTGTTATCCTCTATAGACAAAGTAAAATCTTTTACCATATTCTATATACCCTATAACATTTTCCTTCTCATCCTTCTTTACCCATATTATATTCATATCTTTTAGATCCAGCCGACCTTATCGAGACTCTTTACTTGCACATACAAAAGGCTCCTCATACATAGTAAGTTTATAGGAAATATCTCGCTCAAGTTCATTATTTCCCTTTTCTATAATACATACTTCACCTTTCAGATCTGTTGCAATTTCATTTTAATCTTTTTATTCTATTTATATATTTTGGGTGCATACGTCATAGTGAATCCCCGTATCATTTTATCACCACCAACATCAACGCTGATTCCGGCTCCTAAATATAAAGGATCGCAGAAACCGTATATCCCATGTGAACCATATCCATAAGCATAGTCTCCCCTCTTATGATTCCCAAAAAGTTCAAAATCAACATCAGAAATACCATCTCCGAATTCAGTCTTTATACTTACGACATACCATTTAGGATTATCCGTCCCTTTGCAATACCATATAATACAGTGTATTTCCTTGCCTTCTTTAGTAAGTATAATTTCTGCTCTTTTTTCATTCTTTTTCAGCTTTCCGTTATATTTCCAACCGTTTGATAAAAACTCATCCAATGGGCAAGGCATTTGGTATAAAGAACCGTCAAGCTTGAATATATAATCGTCTATAGATTTTCCCATAGTCATAGGTTTTTTATACTTACCCCAATCACTTCCGGAAAAAAGCTCCTCATTTTCACAAGTCGTTTTTTCAGACTCTATTGGAGTAACCATTAAGTAGTCTGCACTATATCCACCAAATATACTTTGCTCATTCTTATGAAGTCTGACGTCTACATTCTCTATATACATATAAGAAAAGGGATTATATATTTTGTATCTTACGGTAAGTTTTCCATCTTCCTCTACTATAAATTCCCAGTCTCTAAATTCTATAGAATTGTCACTTCCTCCTCTTGCATATAGCGGCATTTCAAATATGTCTTCAGATTCCATGTACTGACTGTAATTTTGTAAGAGGTATTGCCATACTTCTACTGTAGACAATGCACCTGCCATTTTTAATACAATCTCTGCATTCTCAATATTTATAAACTTCCTATCATCTTCAAAAATAACATACTTTTTCAAACTGTTTTTAAAGATATTTTCATATTCCATTTCATTTAAAATATCAAGAAACTTTTGCCTGTTTTTTCTTTAGTATCCAGTACACTACCATTTCCTAAAATATTGGAGGCTCCACCATGAGACACATGCAAAGTCTGTATCAACCACTTAAGTTCCTCAAGATCTGATTCTGATAATCCATCCACCTTATTATCAAACTCTTCATATTGGTTCTTTTCAAATACAGAAGTTTGTTCTACAGACTTCTCATCACTTACTAAACCACAGGAAAGCAGAATATTTGTGCATACTATGAATATTATTACTATAAAAATTCTTCTCATTTTTTTCTATTCTCCAATATCCTGATGTCCCTACCATATAGTCCGGATTTTTGTTCTTGGTGCCGGCAATGATTTATAAACTTTACCCCATGACCAAACTTGAGCCTCTTTTCCATAATGTTCATGCTGTACTAATATGCCTCCCCTCTTTGGAATATACTTATCATCTTTTTTATGCCAAACAAATCCTGAGCAATCATCACCAACATCAATGTTATTTTATCAACTCACACTTTTTACTCTCCTAGTTCTACCTCCATTTACTATTTCTCCACCTAAATAGGTTGTTATATTTTTTAGTATACCAATTTCCTATCTCAGCAGTTCCCTCCATAAAATTATCAATTTTTTCATCTATACTCCGGCTTGATGATAAAACGCAAACCCCATTTTCATCAATATCATAAACCTTCCCGTCTTTCCCTTGTATTTTTTCAGACTTTGCCATATGACCGTCTTCATAGAAGTATTACCTATATTACTCTAATACTACATCTTCAATTTCTTACTCCACATCATCATAATCGGATGTTTTAGCTTCCTCTCTTTTTCTTCCCACCCATAATGATTTCCTGCATAATCAATATACATAAATTGGCCTGAGCCGATTTCTAAAAATATCCCTATCTTTCAGCTCTTTCGAAGTATATACAGCCTTCCCGTTTAATCTCACAAAACCCATACACTCTTCTCCCAACAGCGTACCCTCATGAAGCTTTCCACACTTTCTTCATCAATATATCTGTAAGGATCACCCGGCAGCTCCTCAATCACTTCACTTCCAAGATCTTTCTCAAGTTCAAGAATTTTGGATACGATTTTTCAGTTTTTAGAAGTTGCATAAGCAATGCATTTGCTTTCTTTATCTCCACTTACAAACGGCTACTTAATATTATTACTATTCATAATATTCTATACTTACAGTATCATCGTATACTAAATCCAAATCAAAAACCTTTAGGTAATATTATCTTTTTTTAGGTTTGGGCACTCATCAAAAAGATAGCCTTTTGCATCTATTATTTCCAGTGACTTTTGGGAACTTTCACTTCCTCCAAATTTTTCATCACCCATAAATACTTCTCCACCTATATATTCCAAGCCTTCCGGAAGTTCTACTTTTTAAACCGGTATAACAAAATGAAAAATTCATCTATTTTTCTAATGCTGTTTTGGGAAGTCTATATACTCCAAATCCTTGCAATTAGCAAAAAGCAAACATGTCAATATTATCTAATTTTTCATTTAGAACTACTGTTCTTAATTGTTTACAACCCTGAAAAACAAGCAAATGAGATTTCTGTTAAATTTTCCGGCAACTTAACCTCTATTAAGTTTTTACAATCTAAAAAGGCACAAGAATTAATTTTCACTACACTGTCAGGTATAACTACTTTTTAACTCTGAACAATTTTTAAAAAGCTTTTTCTCCAATCTCTGTCACACCATACGGAATCTCAACTTCCTTTTTGGGCATAATATCTGCCAAAAATCCTCTTTTATATTCCAGTAGAACATTATCCTTGATTATAAACTTAGACTGAAAGTTCAAGCATATGTAAGTTAAAATAGCTATAAATATAACTAATATAATTTTTCTCCTTTTATAATTCCTCATTTATTACCTCACATTTATAATATCTGATGATATCTCTTTTAATTCCTATTATCTCCCATCTATTATCAAAAATCCTTACTTTAAAATCTGTTTCATATCAAGTTCCTCAATACTCCTTTCTATTTCCTCTTAGCTGATTTTTGGCATCATACTTTTTCGTCCGCTTCGGTATCTGATTCAATAAATACCCTTTTCAATATAAATACCAATTCTTGTCAAGAAGTACGGCTTCAACTTTATATTCTTTATTTTTAAATAAAATATAAAAAAATATCTATTTTTTTATATCAGTTTTCTGTATTTTTTTAGTAATTTCTTACTATTATACTATCATATACTAGTACATTTTTTTCAATATAATTTTAATTACAACAACTCAAAAATACCCTCAAAACCGTTAAAACTCCGGTTTTGAGGGTACTATAGCCTTTATGGGCTGAAATATTGAATTTTGATACTAAATAAACCTTACGCTTTTCATTGCGTTAGTTATTATCAGTCTTCCTTTGACAGGAAGTTATAGCAAAGAGCTGCCAGAGCACCGCCCACTAAAGGAGCAAGTATGAATACCCATACCTGTGAAAGAGGGAGTGAACCGAAACCGCTCATAAGAGCCGGTCCGAAGCTTCTTGCAGGGTTTACCGATGTTCCTGTAAAAGGTATACCCATAATGTGAATAAGTGTAAGTGAAAGTCCGATTACAAGACCTGCAACACTGCTGTTTTCAGGCTTTGAAGTAACTCCAAGGATTGCAAGAACAAATACAAATGTAAGTATAACTTCCCACCAGGAATGCAATTCCGCAGAGATACCCATCGCACTGGCCTCACTGAAACCGTTTGTTCCAAGTGCTGCATTTGAACCGAGGATTACACAAAGCAGTGCTGCTCCTAAAATACCGCCTAAAAAAACTGTGCAACTATATAGCCTACAAAGTCCTTTACATCCATTCTGCCTGATACAAGCATTCCAAGCGATACGGCAGGATTGATATGACATCCTGAAATGTTTCCTATAGAATAAGCCATAGCCACTATAGAAAGGCCGAACGCAAATGCGATAAGCAGTGTGGAAAAATCCAAGCGGTACCACTACATTGCTCTTTACCTAAAAAGTGTGTTTGCCGCTACGGCACTTCCCACATCCGAAGAGTGTGAGTACACAGGTACCTATAAACTCCGCTACATATTTTTTTCATTACTACCTCCAATATTCTCTAAAAGATATAGCCTTGACAAAAATCTTCTTTTGTCGGACAACGAAACGTATTATACAACTTAATTTTTATAAAAGTCTATAGCATGATAAATAATTTGAAAGAAAAAAAGGACCTCTATCGGTCCTCTTATCTTTATAATACCTTACTTAAGAAGGTCTTCAATCTTTCATTTTTCGGATGTGTGAAGAATTCTTCAGGCGCATTCTCTTCCACGAATTCTCCCGAGTCAAGGAATACCACTCTGTTGGCAACTTCTCTTGCAAATCCCATCTCATGTGTTACCACCACCATGGTCATCTTCTGCTCCGCCAAGTCCTTCATAACCGAGAGTACCTCTCCAACCATCTCGGGATCAAGTGCCGATGTCGGCTCGTCAAAGAGCATTACATCAGGCTTCATGCAAAGCGCTCTCACTATCGCAACTCTTTGCTGTTGACCTCCTGAAAGCTTTGAAGGATACTCATTTGCTCTGTCTGCCAGCCCTACTTTTTCAAGCAAACTCATGGCATATTCGGTTGCACTTTCTTCATCCGCGCCTTGAAGCTTCATAGGTGCTATAATAAGGTTTTTTAACACTGTCATATGTGGGAAGAGGTTGAACTGCTGGAATACCATTCCCATCTTTTGGCGGTGCAGGTCAATATTCACATCTTTTTTGCATATATCCACACCTTCAAAAAGTATTTCTCCGCTGTCGGCCACCTCCAATTTGTTTAAGCATCTTAGGAATGTCGACTTTCCGGAACCTGACGGCCCTATAAGGCAGACCACGTCGCCCTTATTGATATTAAGCGAAATATTTTTCAGGACTTCTTTGCCATGAAACTCTTTAGATAGATTTTTTACTTCTATAAGCTTATCACCTGCCACTTATAGCCAACCTCCTTTCAAACAACTTCAACAAATAGGTAAAGAACATTACCATTATAAGGTATAACAGCGCTACGGCTAAAAACGGCATCATTGCCGAGTATGTCCTGCTCCTTATAACATCTCCCGCCTTGGTCAAATCCTCAAGAGCAATATAACCTGCTACAGATGTCTCCTTCATAAGTACAATGAACTCGTTTCCAAGTGTAGGAAGTACATTTTTGATAGCCTGCGGCATTATAATATTTACCATTGTCTGCGCGTAGCTAAATCCAAGACTTCTGCCGGCTTCCATCTGTCCCTTAGGTATTGAATTGATACCCGAACGGAATATCTCTGCCTGATATGCTCCCGAGTTTATTCCGAAAGCCAGTATGGCTGCGATGCTTTTATCAATCCTTATGGAGCTGAATATAACAAAGTATATTATAAGCAGCTGTACAACTACCGGAGTACCTCTGATTACTGTAAGGTAAACATTGCATATGAAGTTTAAAAATTTTCAACTTCTTTGTATTCTCATATACATTCCTTACTATTGCCACACTAAAGCCAAGTACAAATCCCAGTATTACCGCAAAAAATGTAATCTTGAGTGTGACAACAAGTCCCCAAAACAGCGACATCCATCTGTCGTCCGTTATAAAGTTTAAAACAAATTGCGCTTTTTAATTCTTCAAACATATTACTCTGCCTTTGATATATTTTTGCTATAATGCTGTCTATTGTTCCGTCAGCCTTAAGCTCTGAAAGCGCCTTATTGACTCCGTCAAGAAGCTCTTTGTTACCCTTTTTAACCGCTATAGCATAGTTCTCGTCTGCATATGCCTCATCCAAAACCTTAAGTCCGCTGACTTCTTCTGCAAACTTGTTTGCTACCGCACTGTCTATAACTACAGCATCAATCTTACCCTGGCTGAGTGCCTGTACTGCATCCATTCCCTTGTCATATCTCTCAACTGTCGCATCCTTTATATCACTTGCAAGGATATCTCCTGTAGTACCTGTCTGTACACCGAGCTTCTTTCCTTCAAGATCTTTAGCACCTGCTATAGTTGAATCGTCCTTTACAATGATAAGCTGCTTTGATGTGGTATATGTATCTGAGAAGTCAACGCTTTGCTTTCTCTCTTCCGTAGCTGAAATACCTGCAAGTCCGATATCCGCCTTACCTGATGTCACCTCAAGTATTACAGAGTCGAATGCTATATCCTCAACCTCTACCTCAAGACCGAGTTTCTTTGCAATAGCGTCCGCTATATCCATATCGATACCTACAATCTTGTCGCCGTCATGATACTCATACGGTGGGAACTCGGCATTTGTAGCCACCAAAAGCTTACCTGCCTCTACAGTCTTTATCTGAGAAGCGTCAGCACTGCCCTCAGACTTTGAATCCGCTACACTTTCACTTGTCGCACTTGATTCATTTGCCTTTGGTCTCCGTAGTCTTTGAACCGCCGCATGCAGCCAAACTTGCCGCCATAAGTCCCTACTAAAGCTATTGTCAATATTTTTCTTCTTCATAATATCCTCCGATAAATATATTTTTATGATTTCTTCTTGCATAACTATACATCACTATTTATAATAATGCAAGAGAAAAAAATCTGATTTACACAAAAAAAGACTCTAAATCCTGTAGCTTTTATAATGTTAGAAAAACTAATCATCATACTGTATACAAAATTAGAGTCTTTTTAGAGCCCCTCATACCCGATAAATGCAATCTATCTATCAGCTATACTGCTAATGAAGTCAAGTATCTTTCCATCTCATCTACGGCACTTACCTCATCATCGCCGTCTGCTGATATGTATACCTCTTTGCCATCACCAAACTTCAATGTCATCATGCCCATGATACTTTTTTTGCATTCACCTTCTTAGTACCACTTTCAACATAAATTCTGCTTTCAAACTGGCTGGCCACCTGTACTAGCATAGCTACCGGTCTGGTTTCAGTTTTTGCATCCATTGCAACCTTAACTGACTTCCCTAACCATTTTTTCTCCTTACTTTTTCCCTTTAACTTGTCTGCGATACTTGAGAGCTTTACGTAGCCTGTGATTCACCCCACTTTTTTGTGAGCTGTGGTTCAATCATCTTGCCAAGTTCATCCAAAGAAGCATGAGGGGCTCTAAGTCTGGCATTGGCCACCGCCTCCAGATTTGATGTCAATTTATCAAGTCCCATCTTATCCTTAATAAGCTGTATATCCTCAGTTGTGAAAGTGATGCCAGAACTGTCTTATTTATATTGGCGGCCTCACAGTTCACTTTACGATTTACATCGTTTCGCATGCCTTTTAAGATCTCGAATATTTTTCGAATTTCATAAGTGATGTAGTTGCTTCCATCAGACCAAGTGCAAGTGAAATCTGTTCACTGTCCTTTACATATACTACATAGGACTTTTTTTCTGGTTGTAATCTTCGGGTAAAAGTGATAAATCCCCCATCAACTCCTTCATAAATAATGCATCTTCCATAGCGTTACAAACTATTTCAAGGTGATAACTCTTTTCAGGGTCTGTTATCGAACCTGCTGAAAGGAATGCTCCGCGAAGAAACGCCTTTTTACAACAGGAATTAATCAATACCGAATTACTGCCAAGTGACAGCCCGTCCACCGGCTCCTGATTTTTTAAAAAGTTTTACAGCCTTAAGCACTTCTCTTGCACCTGTATCATCTATAATACTTACCGAATAAAGATGTTTGTGCTTGATGAGTGCACTATTGCTTATAACTACATCTGTATTTATATTAAATGTTTTTTTAACTAATGTAAAGTACTTTCTGGCAAGTCCTGAATGTTCCGTGGTTATTCTAAAGACATTTCGTTAGTTTCAGCTAACGAAACAGTACCTATAAAGTATACAATTGCCAAAAATTTCTGCAAGTTTGCAATGTCTGACATCCGAGTCACTCTTATAAGTTCGTCTTTTACTTCTGAAGAAAAATGTCATCTTTTTTTCTACCCTGCCGGCTATTCTTGAGATATTCTTGCCCATATCTCTATGTTCAAGCCCTCACTCCCTATGCCCTCTATGGTATCAAGTCGTCTCTTCAGTGCCGCCGCAATCGCTACGGAGCGATGTTGTCCGCCCTGTACAGCCTATTCCTATCACCAATGCACTCTTTCCTTCATCTATATACCTCGGTATCAAAAAAACTTTATCATATCGTCAAGTTTATCAAGGAAAACTTCCGCATCTCCGTTTGAAAAAGACATAGTCTGCAACACCATGCTCCTCTCCGGTCTTTAATCTGAGGTCAGGGTCATAAAAAGGATTAGGTAAAAATCTTACATCAAATAAAAAGATCCGGATCATCAGGTATTCCGTACATATATCCGAATGAAAGTACGGTCACAAAGAGATTGTTGAATGACTTTCCGTCTACATAGATTGCTCTAAGTTCCTGTTTCAGCTCCTTTGTAGCATTCTTCCGGTATCCATTATTCTGTCCGCTTTTTGCTCTTTAAAAAAACGCAAGTCGCTGTCTTTCAAGATGTATACCGTCTATCAGTCTGCCGTCTGCCGCCAGCGGATGATTTCTTCTGGTCTCCTTATATCTTTTTATAAGTGTCTCATCGTCCGCCCTCAAGGAAAAAGAATTTCCATATTTATTTTTCTTATGTTTCAGCTCATCTATTACGCCGTCAAGTCCGTCAAGTCCGCTTCTGATATCAATTCCCAGAGCCACTCCCTTCATTCCTCTTTCAGAATCAATGGTCAGCTCTACAAAATTTGAAACCAACTCTACAGGTAAATTGTCCACACAGTAATAACCGAAATCTTCAAACATCTTTAATGCAACAGTCTTACCTGAACCGGACATTCCTGTTACAATAATTATCTTCATATCAAATCATCCTTACTTCACATTCCAATTTTACACCGAACTTTTCATACACACTGTCTTTTACATGCTGTATCAAAGTCCTTTACATCCTTTGAGGTGGCGTTGTCGTAATTTATCACAAAGCCGCAGTGCTTACTTGATACCGCCGCACCTCCAAGTCTGAATCCTCTAAGACCCGCATCATCTATAAGCTTTCCTGCAAAATATCCTTCAGGTCTTTTGAAGGTGGAACCTGCACTCGGATATTCAAGAGGCTGTTTTTTTCTTTTCTTCTGTTATTTAAGTCTATAACGGTCGCCTTTATCTTTTTCTCTGTCGCCATATGTCAACTTAAGTCTTGCCGCCAGCACAATCTCTTTGTTTTCCAAGATATTGCTTTTTTTCTGTAACCAAGCTCAAGCTCACATTTCTTTTTTTCCACTTGATACTTCCGTCAGGACATAAAAACCTTTTACTTCAGTCAGTACATGAGAGAGTTCACCTCGTATGCACCTGCATTCATCACTATTGCACCGCCCAAAGTTCCCGGAATACCGCAGGCAAACTCAAAACCGCTAAGTCCCTGCTTCCATAGCATACGCACTGACTTTTTTTCAAGTCCGAGTCCCTGCTCCCGCCTCTATTATGTCTTTGTCATTGCTTATCTTATTATTAAGACAGACGGTAGAGATAATAACGCCGTCATATCCTCTATCATCCGCCAAAATATTGCTACCCTTTTCCAAGGATATAATATTTCATATTTTCTTTTTTTATTATTTCCATACAAAGGCGCAACTCTTCCTCAGTGACAGGTGTCAAAAAGAATTTACATTCTCCGCCTACACGAAAGGTTGTATGTTCCTTTAACAGCTCCCCTTTTTTGCAATTTTTGCCAAGGATGCTTTCAAAATCCATAATTATCTCCACCGGTTATTTTTAGTTTTTTTCCGCAATATTTGCCTGAACTCTGTTATAAAGTTCCCTGTGCTGCATTATATCCCATCATCTTCTGCCTATGGTTTACAGCGGCAGTCTCTACAATGATTGCCAAGTTTCTTCCCGGTCTTACAGGCAATACATGGCATACCACCTTATTTCCGAGATATTCGATATAATTGTCCTCAAGACCAAGTCTGTCATAGTCTTTATTTTTTACCCAGTCCTCAAGCTGTATAACAAGGTCTATAGACTGCGTATCCTTTACACTCAGTACACTCGAAGAGTGCTTTTAACATCTATGATACCTATTCCTCTAAGCTCAATAAAATGCTTTGTAATATCAGGTGCTGTTCCCACAAGTGTCTGCTGTGACACCTTTCTTATCTCCACAACATCATCAGATACAAGTCTGTGTCCTCTTTTACAAGTTCAAGAGCCGCCTCACTCTTACCGATACCGCTGTCACCTGTAATAAGTACACCTTCGCCGTATACATCTACCAACACACCGTGTATTGATATAACCGGAGCCAACTTCACATTCAACCATCTGATAAGCTCGGCTGTAAGATATGTTGTGGACCGCCTCGGTTCCAAGACAAGGCACACCGTAGTGTAAGCAGTATGAAAGCATATCCTCATCAGGTTTTATACCTCTGGCATACAGTACACAAGGTACCTTATAAGACAATAATTTATCGTATGTCTTTTTTTCTTTGTTTCTCATCAATTGTCTCTATATACGCATTTTTCCACATTTCCAAGCACCTGCACTCTCTCACTGTCAAAGTGATCAAAGAAGCCTGCAAGCTGCAACGCAGGTCTGTTGATTTCCGGATGCTTTTATTATTATAGACTCTGTATCTATTTCCGTGTGTAGTTCTTTAGGTTTAACTCGGTAATAAGCTCCTTAATTGTTACATTTTCTCCCATGGTACCTCCTATCATTTTACCCCCTATAAAAACTTATCCCAAAAGCTCTAACAGCTCTTCCTTTGAAATATTTGACAGTGACATTCCTCTTCAAAGTTAAGTACTCTGTCCGCCAAATCCTTCTTTTGACTCCTGTAACTTTACTATTTTTCTCTTCTATAGTCCCTTTTGCAATAAGTCTGTATACCGTTACCGTGTTTTTTTGTCCGATTCTGTGTGCTCTGTCTGTAGCCTGATTCTGTGCCGCAAAGTTCCACCAAGGGTCATAGTGAATAACTATATCCGCTCCGGTGAGATTAAGCCCTGTACCTCCGGCCTTAAGTGAAATCAGGAATACATTTGTATCATCATTATTGAATCTATTTACAAGTTGCAATCTCTTATCCTTAGGTGTGGCACCTGTAATCATATAACTTGTAATCTTTTCTTCTTCAAATCTTTTGCCTATAATATCAAGCATTGAAGTAAACTGTGAGAACAAAAGTATCTTATGGCCGGCTTCAATGCCGCTTTTTCACCAAATCTATACAGGTTTCAAGCTTTGCAGACTCACCGACATAGTTCTCAAAGATAAGGCTCGGATCACAGCATATCTGTCTGAGCTTTGTAATCTCCGAGAGTACAATCATCTTTGTGCTGTTATAGTCTTTGTCGCCAAGCAGTATCTTCTTCAGATTGCTTAGCTCGCCGTCATAAGCAAGCTGCTGCTTTTTATCAAATCTTGAAACTCTTATCTCTTCTATCTTGTCAGGCAAATCAGTGCCACCTCCGACTTAAGTCTTCTAAGAACAAAAGGTGCTATCATCTTTGACAAAATCTTTGCACTGTTCTCATCACCTGTCTTTACTATATCATTCTCATACCTTGTTCTGAAAGCATTATAGCTGTATAAAAATCCCGGCATGATATAGTCAAATATACTCCACAGTTCACTCAGTCTGTTCTCAATAGGTGTTCCGGTCAGTGCAAACTTCACATCCGCCTTGACCGCCTTAACCGCTTTTGCCACACCGGTATTTTGGTTTTTTATAAACTGTGCCTCATCTATTATCTGATGTGAAAACTTCATATCGTGGTAAAGGCTTATATCTCTTCGCAGTGTGTCATATGAACTGATATATACGTCCACATCTTCACTCTCTTCAAGGTACTTTTGCCTTTCTTCTTTTCCGGCGGCAAGCACAGACACTTCAAGCAGGTTGTCTTTATCAAACTTTGAAATCTCTTCACTCCAATTATATACTAAAGAAGCCGGACATACTATAAGAGCTTTAGACAATCTGCCATTTTGTTTTGCATCTATCAAAAAGTGATATGATCTGTAGCGTCTTTCCAAGTCCCATATCATCCGCCAGTATACCGCCGAAACCCAGTTCTTCTACAGAGCGAAGCCACTTAAAACCTTCTTTTTGATATCCTCTGAGGATATCTTTTACTTCGGCAGGCGGTGTAAAGTCTATAGATTTTATACCGTCAAACTTATTTATGAGCTTTGCAAAGCTGCTGTCTCTTTTTTCAACAAGCTCATTGTGTTCCTTCATCATCTCGTCAATGTAGATTGAACGATACAGCGGTACGCTTAGGGCTCCGCCTCAAATCCTTTTGCGGAAATATCAAGTACATTTAACATCTCGTCAAAGCTGTCCATATATTCGGAGTCCATATTTATAAAGGCGCCGTTTTTTTAATCTGTAGTACTTTTTTTCTTCTTTCTGTAGCTTGATACTATATCCGCCAGCTCTTCAGGGCTCATATCTTCCGAGAGCAACCTCGTTGCAAAAGATTTGATTTTTACTGAAACGCCGATACTTGCAGACGGTCTTTTATAGACTCTTACATCATTAAAGCCGTCACTTCCAAGTACTCTTCCGTATTTATTCAAAACATCAATGCCCTGATACTTTGAGTTCATAAAGTTCATCCTCGGTTTTTTTGTCAAAAGACAGCTGCTGTTTGAATCATCAGGCATAAATCTTTTTAAAACTTCTACCGCCTTGTTCTCCTGCTTTTGCGTCTCTTAACAGTTCCTCTTCGGTAGTTTCAAGGATTTTTTTCCTGAAAGTATATCCACTCTTCCGCCGCTGTAGCTTGCCTCAACCTTTCCCATAGCATTGCTGTCTTCCATATCCAGATAGAATGTAATATTTGCTTCTTCAGGCACATACTCAATTGCCTCAGGCGCTTCATCTTTTATAATCGCACTGTCTTTTATAATCGGCAACACCTTCGAGTAAAAATCTGCCTATATTTTTTTCTTCCCTATCTTTACATTCTGATATCCCGAAACTGAAATTCTTAAAGCTTTTTATCAAATCCAGTGTCTTAGTGTCACATCTGCTCAGATATTCGTCATCGATACAGTAGACATAATTGTTTGTTTTGATAAATCTCGAAAGTCCAATTTTAAATTTATGCCTCCGAAATGCTCGTTGTTATATATCGGAGTTATCTTTATATTTATCTTTTCGTTGTGCTCTCTGAACTCAATCTCTGAAGTAACATTCTTTCTGCCGGCCTCTTCTTTTTATATATTCGAAATTTCTTTCCTACAAGCAAATCAAATATCTCATCCGTATTTGAGGCGTCCATCTTTTATCCTTGAGACATTAAGCTTTTGTCTTTGTATAGTCCAAAAGCTTATAACTTACAGCCATTTCTCTTTCAATCATGGTCTCTATAAGCTTTCACATACTTTTAAGCTCTTCATCAAATACCGAATATGACAATCTGACACTGTCATTTTTTTCCAAGCGGATAAACTTCGCCTCCCTTTATGGCATCCACAAAATTGACATAGTTTTTTTATCATCAGAAGCTTTTTTTCCTTCCGATTCTGAACTGTATAAACAATCCGTTTCCGTTTACATAATCTGAAAGTATCAGTCTTGGGAACCAACTTTATGCTGCTCTCTTCACCTTTCTTCATTGTCATAGTATGAAAGAAATGAATCTCCGAAGTAATTTGGTCTCATCTCCAAGCTCATGGCTGTCAAGATATGCATTCAATAAAAAAAGACTGTAGCCACCACATGCTCACAGTTTTTTACTTTCATTGCCGAAATACACACTGATCCTGTTCTTGTTAACGCATCTGCTGCAAGTACAGCCTGCATAGGTAAGTTTATCTCTTTCAAACTCTATACTTACGTCGCATTTATCAGATTCCACCTGTGCCCTTGCAACACCGCGCACTCCGGTATCCTGTTGAAACAGATAACTGTAGGTTATATCAAAAGCTCTGTTATTTTCTTCTACGCTCTCAAGCTTTACCAGACCCGTTTTTTTATCAGTTCTTTGGCTTTTCTGCGGTATCCAGAAGTCATAGAAAGGCTATCTATAATAGCCTCCGTTGAAGCATTTATAAATAGCCTTTTTATCCTTAGTTTTTGAGGCGGATATCATATCCGCCTTTATCTTTTTTTACAGTCTCACTCTCATTCTTTTAAATCAACGGCTTTTTTTCAGCCCCTTCAAAAAGGGATTAAACCTCATCTTTATTCCTCACTCTTAAGTATATCCACAGCCGTACCAAGCTGATTGTCGGAATCGCTTCCATCACCGCACCCTCATTCAAATCCACATCTACATCAGGCTTTTATCCCCACCTTATGTAAATCATATCCTGAAGGCGGATAATAATGCTGTGTAGTAATCTTTATCGCCGTACCGTCACCAAGAGGAAGTACATTTTGAACAATACCTTTTCCGAATGTTGTCTTTCCTACTACCTTACCCCACTTGAAATCCTTGAATGTTGCTGTAAATACCTCAGATGCGGAAGCCGAATTTCATTTACAAGTACCACCATAGGAATCTTCAGTTCACCCGGTCTTTTTGCATAGTATTCTTCTGTTTCCGTTTTTTTATCCTCTGTATACAGTACCAATCCCTCAGGCAAGATATAATCAAGCATATCTACAACCTGATCAAGCAGTCCTCCCGGATTGCCGCGAAGGTCCACTATCAGTTTTTTCATTCCCTGTGACTTAAGCGACTCTATATTTGATTTGAACTGCTCGGATGTCACCGCGTCAAACTGACTTACGGCAACATAGCCTATTCCGTCGTTAAGCATCTTTGAAGATACTGTCTGTACCTCGATAGACCTTCTGGTAAGGTTTAAGTCCACCTGTTTTTTCTCGTCACCTCTGATAACGGTCATAGTAAAGCTTGAGCCTTCCACACCTCTTATCTTTGTCTTTACCAATACGTCAAGGTCCGTACCCGTAACTTCTTCGCCGTCTATTTTGTATATTATATCGCCCGGCAACAGTCCGCCTTCTTTTGCAGGGCTGTTATCAAATACATTCACTATTGTAATAATCTTTGTTTTCGGATTCTGTGAAACCGAAGCGCCTATACCTGAATATTTGCCCTCAGTATCCTCATTGAGCGCCTTATACTCTTCCTTTGTGTAATATACGGTATAAGGATCGTCAAGTCCGTTCATCATTCCTGCATAGATACCGTCTTCCACCTTTGTCATATCCTCGTCAAAGAGAAAGTATTTATCTATAATGCTTTTGCAAAAAGTGATGTCTTTTTCTTCTATCTTTTTATAATCCAGTTTACTTCTGTTGCCTGATGTAAATATATGTGTAAAGCCGCCTTTATTCAGTGCAATAACAAAAACCCTACGTAGACAAGTACAAATGAAACCGCTATTCCGGCTATAAAGCATAAGAATCCGTTAAGTTTGCCTCTTCGCCTCTTTTGCTCTTTTCTTCTATTCTCTGCTCCACATCCGTCTCTGTCGTGCCCTTTTTTTCGTTCTTTTATATATTCTTCAAAGTCGTCATTCTCATGATGTTCAAACATATAAATCCTCCAAATTCATATTTCATTATATGATACCATTTATTACATTAAAAACAAAGGGAGATGTAAATCTCCCTGATATTTATCTGCGTTATATTTGATTTTAATATCCGACCTTGTCCATATATGACATATACTTTACAACCATAAGGGCAATCTTGAATGTAATGGCGTCCTCAAACATTCTGAGGTCAAGTCCTGTACTCTTTTGAAGCTTATCCAGACGATATACCAAAGTATTTCTGTGAATGAAAAGCTGTCTGGACGTCTCTGAAACATTCAGGCTGTTCTCAAAAAACTTGTTGATAGTGGTAAGTGTCTCCTCGTCAAGATCCTCAGGATTCTTACCGTCAAAGATCTCCTTAATGAACATCTTGCAAAGCGGTATAGGTAACTGATATATAAGTCTTCCTATTCCGAGTCTTGAGTAAGCTACGATATTTTCAGATGCGTAGAATATCTTTCCTACATCAAGTGCCATCTTAGCCTCCTTGTAAGACTTTGACACCTCTTTTATCTCGTTGACTATAGTACCGTATGAAACGGTAACATTGAGAATTCCGATAGAATTAAGCTCATCTATAACCGATCTTGCCACTCTGTCGAGGTCTTCGTATGCAGAGCCTTCCTTCATCTCCTTGACAAGGATGATATCTCTTTCATCAACCGCTGTAACGAAGTCCTTGTTTTCTGATGCAAAGAGCGCCTCACAGCCTCAAGGCTTGATACATCTCTCTCGTTCTTGGTCTCTATGATATAGACTACCCTTCTTACACTTGTCTCAATATGCAACTTCTTTGCTCTGTTGTAGATATCTACAAGAAGCAAATTGTCAAGCAGGAGGTTTTTGATGAAGTTGTCCTTATCAAATCTCTCCTTGTATGCTACAAGAAGGTTCTCTATCTGGAATGATGCCAATCTTCCCACCATGTAAGTGTCGTCTGTGGTACCTTCCACCAAAAAGAATATACTCAAGCTGATGCTCGTCAAAAAAATCTTAAAAAAACTGGAACCCGCCTATAGCTCTGTGAGTCAGCCAATGAATTGGCAAAATGTATTTACCTGTAAACCGTAAGTCTCCGCCTCTGAAAAGGTAGTTGCCAAGACCTTACCCTCAACATCGCAAACGCAAAGCTCAGTTCTTGTAATACCCTTTAATCCGTCTATAGTATTTTTGAAGAATTTGGTTTGAGATCATATATTTGTCTCCTTTTTTCTATTACTTTACTCCACCATCTCATACAAAAAAATCATGATGAGACAGTCACCAATCACTAATCAATTTTTAACAAGGATTGGTCCCTACAATCCGATCTGCTCTAAATATCCGTAGCAGATATTAACAACTTTCATATAGATAATAATGCATTATCACGAGTAAATCAATAGCAAAAAAGGATTTTTATTTTTGTTTATGTAAATTTACTCTATACACTACCTCGGCACAGGTTCATTCCCTTTAAAATTTTCACTATGATATTAAAGGAAATATTATGGTTTGCTTTGCTTATTGTAGATAATAACCAAAAAAACTTTAAAAAGTTTATTTCACCTGTGAATACATACTCGGCTCTTCCCCTCATATATATTTCATCATCAACCAGACTGATATCCAGTCTCGCCTCCAAGCAAATGTACTCTTACGGATGTATCACAATCTCCCTTTTTCATTGTGGCAAAAGGCGCTTGCACATGCTCCGGTACTGCAGGCAAGAGTCTCTCCTGAACCTCTCTCCCACACCTCATATGAATATTCTTTCTGTCTTCCACATATATGAAACCTCGAATTTACCTTTTGAGGGAATCTCTCATGCTTTTTCATAGTATTCTCCCACTTTGTTAAGGTCCATATTTTGAAGTTCTTCCAATGTATCCACATAGTAGACCGCATGAGGATTGCCTACATCCACTCCTATAAACTCTTTTTCTTCACCGTTTATAAGTATCTTTTTCAGGAAACTGTGAGGTAATCTTTGCTCTGCCCATATTTACATTGATATATTCTGGCCTTTTTATTCTTAGGCTCTATCTTTTATATGCTTTATTCCTGCACCTGTCTCCATAGTGAACTCTTCAGACTTTACATAGCCGTGGTCATAGGCATACTTTGCCACACATCTTGAGCCGTTGCCGCACATAAGTCCCCCTGCTGCCGTCCGCATTGTACATATCCATCTTTCACATCCGCATATATCTGAAGGACAGATAAGTATAAGTCCGTCACTTCCCACCTGAAATGTCTGTCACTTACCTTTTATTGCAACCTCACCGGATTATTTACTTTTTTTCTTTGAAGCAGTCCACATATACATAGTCGTTTCCTGCCCCTGCATCTTTTACAAACTTCATATATTCTCCAATCTCTTTATTCCTTCCCACCATACAAAAGACAAATCTTTTTGCTGTACTTATGATAGTATCTCCGTTTTTTTCATACTGCTGCTTTTGCAAATATTTATGTGCCCTGGCTCAGTCATATTCTTATGCTTTATCAAAAGCTCCTTTTGCTCTTTTGTATTGTCAGAAAATTCTTACCGCCTCGCTCTTCCTGCTTTTTTTCTTTCTTTTTCTTCATAATAAAGCCTGTCCGATATTTCACCGACCTTTTTTACAAGCTCTATCACTTTTAAAAAGGCATAGGCAAAAATTTATATCCTCACTAAGTCCTTCACTGAGTTTGTTCAGTGAACATACGAGCAAAAAGCTCACAACTCTCATTGATATTTTCTTTCAGCTCCATATACTGCATATCGCCAGTTGATATGCGCATATTACAATACCGTAATCAATATCATCACACAGATTTATAGCCTTGGCACCTGATGCAACTACACCCTACTATTGAATATCCGTTTTTTTATCAAAATAGACCTTAAAACTTTGCTGTCACCGGATTTGAAATGCAATGATTATATCCGACATTATCGTCCTTTTCTCCAATGATACTGCATAAAATCAGTATCTTTCCAAATACTTCTTTTATTTCCCAGTCTGTAACGGCATTATTAAACTCGTCCCATTCGGCCTTTTTTTGCATTTAAGTACTCACCGAATATATGTGTACCTGAGTTTTTTTCTTTTCACAAAGTCCGAGTTTTTCAAACTCATCTATTGCCTCTTTTAATGTACTCGGCAGCCTCTTCACATTTGCAGTCTCATTTAAATACATATTTTCATTGATGGCTTCTTTTAAAGGTAAGTCTTTTTCTATTCCGTCAAGTATTGAATATATAAGCATTGCAATGCAAAGGTACGGATTGGTGGCGGAATCTGGGACTTCTAAGCTCAAACCCTAATCTGATTGTTTTTTTCAGCCGGGTATTCTAAGCAGCGTGCTTCTGTTTGAATTGAGCTCCATGACACATATACAGGTGCGTCAAACCCCGGTTTCAATCTTTTATATGAGTTTACAAGCGGATTGTTTATCAATGAAGTGTCACAGGCGTGTTCCAATATACCCTGCAACTGCCGCCCTTCCTTTTTGCCAAGTTTTTCCGTCTTCTAAAAGCAAATTGTTGCCCTTCATTATCAAGGACGGAGATTTTAAAATGCATTCCGCTTCCGTTCTCACTTTCAAAAGGCTTCGGCATAAATGAAGCGCTCAGTCCGTGCCTCTTTGCCAATGTCTTTACAGCCATTCTGAAGGTCTGTATAGCATCCGCACAGGAAATTGCACCTTGATTGGTGAAATCTATTTCATGCTGTGCTTTTGCAATCTCATGGTGCGACGACTTTATATTGATTCCCATCTCTTCAAGGTTGAGTACTATATCTCTTCTGATATTCTCACTCATATCAAGAGGGCCGATATCAAAAATAGCTGGCCTTTTTCCTTTACGTTCAGACTTACCTCGCCTTTATCGTCCGTGTTAAGTAAAAAGAATTCGCACTCGGCTTCAATAAATATATTAAGACCCGACTGCCTTGCTTTATGATATGCATCCAGTAATACCGCCCTCGGGTCAGCTTCAAAAACACTTCCGTCGGTTCTGTGAATATTGCAGATAAATCTTGCAACCTTACCCTGCTGCGGTCTCCATGGAAATATACAAAACGTGGAAAGATCCGGATGCAAATACAAATCCGAATCTTCTATAGGTGCAAATCCCTTCACACTTGAACCGTCAAACAGAATTTTATTTTCAAGCGCATCCTCGTTGGCTTTGCAGTTATTGCGATATTTTTTTCAAAGTTCCGAAAATATCGGTAAACTGTAATCTGATAAATTCTACATCTTCTCTTCAACTATGGCAAAAATCTCTTCCTTCGTCATCGCTCACCTTTTTCTTTTAAAACTTATTAAGCACCCTTTTAACCTTTCGAGTGCATCATCAACATCTTCTTCTGAAATAATAAGCGGCGGAATAAATCTCAAAACATTGCTTCCGGCATTGATAAGTACCATTTTCTCATCAATAAGCGCATGCTTTATAATATCGGCCACAGGTCTGTCAAACTCCATACCCAGAAGCAATCCCTTTTCCTCTGACTTCCTTTATAAAAAGGATATTCCTTTGCCATAGCCCTCAAGTTTTTCTTTTGAGATAATCTCCCACTGCTTTTTACATTTCCTGTTATGTCATCTTCTTTAAAGATATCCAGCACCTTGGATGCCACCGCACATACCAAAGGATTTCTCCATATGTGGAACCGTGATCTCCGGGCTTTTAATACATCGCTTGCCTTACCCTGATGTCAAAAAGGCACCTATAGGCACACCGTTACCAAGTGCTCTTGCCACCGTCATAACATCAGGCTTGATGCCGTATTCCTGCCATGCAAAAATACTGTCCTGTTCTTCCCATTCCACATTGAATCTCATCCAAAAATCAGTATCAAATCATGTTCATCCGTAAGCTTTTTGATACCCTCAAGGAAACTCTTTCGTTGCAGGATGAATTCCACCCTCACCCCTGTACCGTCTCAAGTATTATAGCACAGGTTTTGTCACTAACAAGATTTTTACAGACTCTATATCATTATATTTTTGCAAATTTTACTCCCTGGAATCAGCGGATAAAAAGTCCTCTCTGTAATGCTCATTTCCTGTTACAGAAAGTGCTCCCTAAAGCTTTCTGCCGTGAAAGCTTCCTTCCATAGCAATTATTTCAAATCTGCTTCCTGTTTTTGTACCGTATTTTTTTGCAATCTTTATTGCACCCTCTATAGCCTCGGTACCTGAATTTGTAAAAAATACCTTTTCCATCCTACTGATTTCAAGAAGCTTTTCACCCGCCTCTATAACAGGCTCATTATAAAAATAGTTTGATATATGCCAAAGCTTATCAGCCTGAGCCTTCAGGGCTTCATTAACTCCCTTATAATTATATCCCAGTCCCCTGCACCGCAATGCCTGCAAAGAAATCCAGATATTCATTTCCGTCGGTATCAAAAAGCTTTATTCCGTCACCGTGGTCAAATACCACCTGATACCTGTTATATGTCTTTAATAATAATTGCTCCGCGCAATCTATTGAATCTTTCATCTTCATAACTGATCTCCTACTATCATGGTACCTATACCCTTTGTTTGTAAACATCTCAAGCTAAAAAGACAATGTGCAACCCTGCCGTCTGCAATCGTCACCCTGTTTACCCTGTTTTTCACCGCATCCACACAGTTTGAAAGCTTAGGCAGCATACCTCCGCCCCATCTGTCCGTTTTCTATAAGCTTTTCAATTTCGCTTATACTTATCTTTTCTATCAGGCTGCTCTTATCGTTAAAGTCCTTGTATACACCTTCAACATCTGTAAGAAATGCCAGTTTTTCGGCCTTCAGAGCCTTTTGCAACAGCACATGCCGCATCGTCAGCATTTACATTGTAGCTTGTATACTCCTTTATCAAAAGCCTCACAGGGCATATGATAGGTAAAAATCTTTTTCCAAAAGGTCAAAGATAATATCCGGTTTACCTCACTCACTTCTCCCGACCAGACCCATGTCCTCACCGTCCACTTCCCTTTTTTATGGCAATGCAAGAGTGAGCCGTCCTTTCCGCTGATACCTCACAGCCTTCATTCCAAGCTCTCCCTATCATCTGTACCAGCTCTTTATTCACTTTTATTAACACTCATTTCCACAACTTCCATGGTTGCATCATCTGTAAATCTTAATCCGTTTACAAAATGAGGTTCAATATTTCACCTTTTTCAAGCCATTTGGAAATCTCCTTGCCTCCTCCGTGAACTATAACAGGCTGCATACCCTACAAGTTTTTAAACAGTACGATATCCTGTATTACCTTTTTCTTTAAAGTTCTCATCAAGCATTGCGGAACCGCCATACTTTTACAACCACTATCTTTTATTAAACGTCTGTATATACGGCAGTGCCTCAATAAGAGTCCCCGCCTTTTTCAAGTAATTTATCCATAAAACACCTCTCTAGCTTCTGTAGTCCGCATTTATTTTTACATAGTCAAATGTCAAATCACATCCCCATGCTGTTGCAGCTAAAATCTCCCATATTCAGCTTTTACCAAAGCTCTGACTTCCTTTGCAGATAATATCTTGCTGCTTTTTTTCTTCATCAAAGCCTCACAGATACCCGTCCTTATATATCAAAAATCTTCCGTTTTCACTCTCAAAAGTAAAGTCCATATTGTCGGGATCAAACTTTTCACCGCTGTAACCGAGAGCACAAAGAATTCTTCCCCAGTTGGCATCATGTCCGAATATTGCCGCCCTTTGTAAGTGATGAGGTAACTCACAGATTTTGCCAAAGTTCTTGCAGTCTCCTTAGTCTTTTGCCCTCTACCACCACTTCAAAAAGCGCTGTGGCTCCCTCACCGTCTCCCTGCAATCATCTTTGAAAGAGCTGTTGTGACGAAATTTAGATTGCTCTTAAATACCTTTGTATTCCTCACTGCTTTCATCAAGCTATCTTTTTCATTATCCGCAAGTCCGTTTGCAAGTATTATAAGAGAATCGTTTGTGGATGTATCACCGTCCACACTCACCATATTGAAGGTATCCACCACATCATCTCTAAGCGCCTTTAATAAAAGCTCCTTTGAGATATTTCACATCTGTTGTGATAAATCCGAGCATTGTGCACATATTCGGATGTATCATCCCCGAACCCTTACACATAGCACCCATCTTTACTGTCTTTCCGGATATTTCAAACTCTATCGCAATTTCCTTTGAAACGGTATCCGTAGTCATTATAGCCTTGGTAGCTTCATTTGCAGCCTTTTTCACTCTGCTCCAAAGAATTTGAAAGAGATTCTATTCCTGTGCAAATCTTGTCTATAGGAAGCTGCATACCCATAACACCTGTGGATGCCAAAAAGTATTGAATCTCTTCCCACCCAGTTTATCGGCCGCTCTTTTGCACTCTGCTTTACAGTACTCCATTCCCCTCATCCTTGGTGCAGGCATTGGCAATACCTGAATTTATAACTATTGCATTTACATAAGTTTCACTGTCCGTTATTTTTTTCTGTCCCAAAGTACAGGTGCCGCCTTTTACAAGATTTGTGGTAGTAGATCCTGCAGATATTGCAGGAACTTTTGAAAAAATCATGGCCATATCGGTTCTGTTTTTATATTTTATATTTGCCTCTGGTTGCACTTGCCAAAAATCCCTCTCGGTGCACATATTCCGCCATTTTATTATCTTCATACATTCTCCTTATATATTGTTATGATTAACTATACTCTTTATACAAGCTCTCATGCTGTATAGCTGATTATGCTACAATACTTGATATATTTTTCCTCATTCAGTACAAGCTCATAGCTGTTTATATCCTTATTTTTGCTTCCAGCTTTTGACTCTTCCAAAAAATATTTCCTGCAAGATTTTTGCTTTGAATGCTATAAGAGTTATCTTACTTATTCCCTTCGGCATTTACTCTCTCTATAGCTTCCTTTACCATCTTCCGGCTATATTTTCTCCTCTGCACTTTTGAATCCACACATACATGGTAAAATGTCGCCTGCCTGCCGTCATGACCTGAAAGTATGGTTCGACTATTTGATTATTCTTTACAGCCACAACACTGCCTCCATATTTCTGTCAAGGAAATCTTTTTATATGCTCAAAATCATCATCAACCGTCCCTGATCCTGAAGCTCCCTTTATACTTTTCCAAAGAGCCATCACCTCAGTGTAGTCCTCATTTTCATTGTCCTATTTCTATATCTTTTTCATCATATTGACATCGGTAAACTTTTTAATCCACATTCTTCATCTATCCCCAAACATTAAATTCATATTCTGGACGGCCTGACCTGCTGCTCCTTTTATCAGGTTGTCAATGGCGCCGGTCACCACTATCCTGTTTTGTCCTCTTATCTGTTACATAGCCTATATCCACAAAAATTGCTTTCCTCTAACAAATCTTGTTTCTGCATTTCTCATTTTTCTCAAGCAGTCTTATAAACTTTCTCATTTGCATACTCACTCATATGCATTTTTTTATATCCTCTTCACTGACATCTAGGCTTCAGTGTGGCATATGCAGTCACCAAAATTCCTCTCATCATCGGAACCAGATGAGGTGTAAAACTTATTACAATATCCTCCTGCCCGCCTTTTGAAAGCTGAGCTTCATCTCAGGTATGTCTGTGGCTCTGATCCGTAAGCTTTTCATATTTTCATTTACTCACAAAAAGATTGTCAACCTTGGCACTTCTTCCCGCACCTGAGGTCTCTGACTTTGCATCTATTATAATGCTGTTTTTCATCTATCAGTTTATGCTTTTAAACAGCGGCTGCAATGAAAAGTATCGAACAGGTAGGTAACATCCCGGATTTGCAATCAGTCTCGCTCTTCTTTATATCTTCACGGTAAAGCTCAGGCAAACCGTATACTGCCTCTTTTATAAGATCTTTTGACTTAGTGCTCAAGCTTATACCACTTTTCATATACATCCACATCCTTTATTCTGAAGTCTGCTGAAAGGTCTATTACTTTTAGCATTAGCAAGCACCTCATCATTTATATTCTCAGCCAGGAAAGCCTTGAGTGTAGCCGTAAATATAATGTCCGCTTTTTTGACAGTTCCGATACATTGTCGTTTTCACAAATATCATCTGCATATTTATACATACTTCATGACCTTTTGAGTAGCTCTCGCCTGCAAAGCTCTTTTGAACCGAATCCCACCATTTTCATCATCTCTTTGTAACAACAGTCTTACAAGCTCAGCTCCTGCACATCCCAGTAGCTCCGACCAATGCCTACCTTTTATCATAAAAACACCTTCATCCTTTCCTGCGATGTATAATTCACTTTTATAGTTTTCATAATTATACACTTTTATGAATAAAATCAAGGTTTTGTATAAATTTTGAGTGAGTCGACAGCTTAATGAGTATCTTTTTGGTTTTGTGTAATCATATTTACATTGATTATGTGTAATGTTATACTAAATGCAAAGATATTACATTTGGGTGTTTGGGGTATGTAGCCGTTATCTCAATTTAGAACAGAAGATTATTGAAATTAAATCATGCAAATTCTTGATAAACTTGTCTCACCTGGCATATTAAAATGTATCAAGACTCAATCGAACGGGTATTCTATTTGGTATGAGCTTGACGGTATTGTTATCGGAATCGGTGCTGAAAAGCAAGCAGATTGTGGCTGAATATATGTTCTGATATGTGTGGATGAGTATGCGTAAATGGCAGAGGCGAGAAAGTTAAGTTATTTTCGGTTATTGATACTATGTTCTGTCTCTGCAGTATTAAAATATACCTATTCAGGGAACTATTATTGAATTTGTCTTCAACGGTAAGGTTAAATTTGTTTTAAAAGAAATCGAACTGAATATAGAAATGTTTTTATTGCGGTCCAAGTTTCATTTAACGACTGATATCGGATGATATTATAGTGAATTTAAACAAAAGGACTGTTAATGAATCATATTGATAGTTTGTCGGATTCTAAAGATGTTTTGAGGTCGTTAGGAACAGAGAGAATCAACTCGTTTGATGGCATGGAAATATAAAACATTTTCCAAATGTGTAACATTGGAGGCAGATGCTTGATTATTTTAATGAAGATAGAGTTAATTAATTGCAAATATTGCAATATTTCAAGATGCATTAATAACTTAATAATCATATGTAATATCAGATTGAATATGTTGATTAAATCGTCTGCAATATTTCTGCAATCCTACAAAACTGTTTTGTATTTTCTACATTTTTATTTTAATTTTGCAAGAGACACTTTACAGTGTCCAAATGTTTTGTTTCTAATTATTGATTTGTAAAGCTGTTTGCAAGTGTGGTCTAAAAGTTGTTCTCTAAATTTTGTGTGTGAACCAAATCCTGAAACTTCTCCTGTTTCTCTTGTACTACCTGTTTTATTAAAAATCGTTATATCTCAGTCATCTAAACTGAATTGCGTCTTTGTTCTTTCCTGCCTAAAGTCCAGACCCAGTTTACATTACTGCTTCTTTTTCTTTGTCTACCAAGCTGTTTAAACAGTGGACATGATATTGTTAATACGTCGTCTTGTTTTGTTTGTCCGGTAGAGTTTGAGGTATGTAGTCAATATATTCATTTGAAGCTTCATCCATTTATCAATATCAGTAAAATATGATTTATCACTTATGGTTTGATAAAAGTGCTATTGGACTTTATTGAAGCTGCCTGAGGATGTGGGTTGTACATGCCTGTATGCATCCTTTTGCATTTGGATACATTTTTCTTCACTGTGTAATACCTGGCTGCTGCTCAGCATCATATTCGCTTTGTCAAACTTCTTTGCAGTGGTCACTGTCAGTTTAGTGAAGAAGAGCAAATTGTACACCGTCTACATGGCATAGTTTTTGTATTTCATGATTGAATCTGATATAATTTCAACCTGTGCACTGACGTTCAAATATTAATTGCCTTCTATGCAATAATACATTTCTCTGTTTTGGATTCTTCTATCCACTGCTTTGATGAACCCTAGTTTCCTCCGTCCTTAGATTTGGTAACTCAAGGTTTAACGGCGAAGAAAGTCCGTGCTTGTTAATTTCATATACTCAAGGATCAAAATTAGATCAATCTACATAAACTGATAACGAAAGATTTAATTTGTAACCAACTGTCTGATGGATGCTGAGAGAAGTGGCATTTTCATGATTTATATCGTCATCACTGGTCCGCATGTCTTTAAATGACTCATCCATCTGCACTCCAGTCAATATATGTCCAAACTCTTTTTGCCCACTGCCGTGCTTTGGACGAGTTCTCTTGTTTAATGCCGTATAAACTTGTAAAGGCCAACATATTCATTATCAACACAGCTGTTGATAAGTCCCAAACATTTTTTTTCTTCATCTTCATCTTCTCTACTTTTTAAGTATAATAAAATCACCTACTATAATACTATAGCTAATATAAAACCAATATACTTCCTTGAGCTTATTATTCTTGTTACTAAGCTTCACTTTATGAGGATTTTACTTGATCTTGTCTTATCCCTACAATCCAATAATACAGAGTTTTCCGTTTGATGCTGGCATTTCCTGTAAGATACCTCTTCCTTTCTCAAACATATGATAGTCGATATTTTAACAATATGGCAAAAGTCAAATAACTGTATCTCTTGCAAATTTTTCATGGACATCTTGGAAGTGGATAATAAAATGGTTCTATGATGATTGTCAAACCCATGTTTTATCTTTTATATCTTGATGTTTATCCGTTCATTCCGCCATTCTATGAATTTGTCAGGCTTTTCATATCTTTTTGGTTTATTGTCAAATG
>BNJU01001985.1_pt1 | contig 43517 bp, 53 predicted proteins | sample 8539281 | NCBI WGS metagenome assembly BNJU01 (sample SAMD00202456, study PRJDB9452) | human saliva metagenome | isolation source: human saliva | place: Japan
AGCCTATATTAGGAAGGAAAATATATAAAATATAGATGTTTTGTTGAAAAAAAGAGTTTTTAATTTTTATTATTTTATTGATTGAAATAGTTTTTTTCTATAGATGTTATAATACAAGAGAGAGGTAAGCTATTTTTTTCTGTACCAGTGATATTCGTTAGTTATGGAGCTATACAAGATAGTAAAAGTTATTACATAAAAATATTCTAAGAATTAAAAGATATTTTAGATTTTATTTATGAGAATAAAGGGATTGTATATTCAAAAAAATTAGTTAAATATATTATAAAATCAAGTTTAGATGAGGTTTCATCTAATATTAAGGAAAATATTAAAAAAATGTAATAAAGCATTAACATAAGAATGTAGTTGCTTTCTCTTATTTATAATTTTAAGGAGGTAATAACTATGTCAAAATTACAAATTTTAATTTTTTTCAGGGATTTCTATATTATTGATAGTTATAGGAAGAACTATGGAAAATAATTATTCGTTAAAATCAGGAGTAGCTATATTAGCTATAATGTCATTTATCACAGGATATAATATGGTAATCCAAAATCGAATAGATTTATTTTGCGGGTTCAGGTTTAAAAAGAAGATTTAGATAATTTATCGGAAGAAGTAAAAATTAAATATAGACCTGTAACCCTAAGTTGTGGATTATTCTCATTTGTTGTTGGAATATATTTAATATATACTATTTTTTTAATAAATAATTAGGGATAAGGGTTGAGAGAAAACTATAAAATTAGGATATATTGACCTCTATATCAAATATATCGCTTTATAAGGAGAATAAATATGCTAAAAAAAACAATATTATTATCTTTGTTAACGGTAGGTGTAGGTTTAATAATAATATCGAATAATAAAGGAGTAATGAAAAGTGGAGGAATAATAGTAACCGTAGGTATGTTGTATGGATCTTTTGAATTACTATTTAGGAATAGTGTAGAATTACTTTCTGGATCTAAAAATTACAAGCAAAGACTTAAAAAAACTATCTTTAGAAATACAAAAAAATATAGAAAAAGCAACAATATTAGTTGGTATTCTGTGTTTATTAGGGAGTATATTAACTATGTATGTCTGCGCTTTATAGGTTATAGAGACATACAAAATAAATGAGTAAGGTGTTAGCCCTACTCATTTTCTTTAACTTAAAAAAAGACATTTAGAAGTAATTAAAGTAATATATAACATAAATTAATGACTTTATTAAATTAATTACCCTTAAAATGGAGAAAGACCCGCAAAGTAGCGAGCCTATATTATGAAAAAAAATATTATTAACTGATTACTATTATATATAACTTACTTAAAGAGAACTTAAAATGCTACTTAAAAATTTCAAAAAGATAATAAGTTTCAAATATATAATATAATAGTGTATAATTAATAAGGTATTTAGAAAGATAAAAAAATTATAAAGAAGGAGTACAGTAATGAGTGAAACGATTTGTGCTATATCTACTGCCTTAGGAGAAGGAGCTATTGGTATAGTAAGACTTAGTGGTGATGAAGCTTTTAGTATAGCTGACAAAATAGTAAGATTACCTAAAGGTAAAACTGTAGAAAGCTTACCTACCCATACTATTAACTATGGAAACGTTATAGATCCAGCAACAAATGAAAAAATAGAAGAAATAATGCTTGTTAAAATGGTAGGACCACGTACATATACTACAGAAGACGTTGTTGAAATAAACTGCCACGGCGGAATAATTACTATTCAAAAAGTATTAGCTTTATGTTTAGAACACGGAGCAAGAATGGCAGAACCTGGTGAATTTACTAAACGTGCCTTTTTAAATGGACGTATAGACTTAACACAAGCAGAAGCTGTTATCGACTTTATTAAGAGTAAAACTGACGAAGCTAGTCAAATAGCTAATAACCAAATGCAAGGGCGCCTATCTACCCTTATAAAACGACTAAGAGCGGAAATTTTGGATATATTGACAGTAGTAGAAGTTAATATAGATTATCCAGAATATGATGACCTAGAAATAGAAACAACAAAAAAACTATTTTAGAAAAAAATCAACAAGTATAAAAACGTAGTTTAGAAAGACTTTATTAGAAACTTCTAAGCAAGGTAAAAATAATAAAAGAAGGTATAAATACAGCTATTATAGGACGTCCTAACGTAGGTAAAAGTTCATTATTAAATAACCTATTACAAGAAAAATAAAGCTATTGTAACTGATATAGCTGGAACTACGCGTGACGTATTAGAAGAGTATGTAAATATTAAAGGAGTACCTATAAAATTAATAGATACAGCAGGGTATTCGTGAAACAGAAGATATAGTAGAACAAATAGGAGTTCAACGTAGTAAAGAAGCATTAGAAAAAGCTGACTTAGTGTTATTCTTACTTAATAGTAGTGAAGAACTAACAGAAGATGACAAAGAATTATTAAAACTAACAGAAGGAAAAAAACTACTATAGTAATACTAAATAAATTAGACTTAGAAACAAAAAAATAGATTTAGAAGAAGTAGAAAAAAATTAGCACACAATCACCCTATTATCAAAACTTCTATGACTACTTATAAAGGTATAGATGAATTAGAAAAAAATATTAGAGATTTATTCTTTGGAGGAGCTGCTCGTCCTAAAGATGCGACTTACCTATCTAATACTCGTCAAATTAATTTAATTCAGAGGGCTTTAGCAAGTCTAAATGAAGCAATAGGAGCTGCAGAATTGGGATTAGAAGTAGATATGGTGCTTATAGATTATACAAATGCTTTTTAATTTATTAGGAGAAGTAATCGGAGAAAACTCAGGAGATGAGTTAATTAATGAATTATTTAGTAGATTCTGTTTAGGAAAATAAAATGTTTCGCGTGAAACAAAAGTAAAATATATTAGGAGAACCAAATAATGAAATGTATAAGTTTTAACGTAAATGGATTACGTGCTATAGTAGGGAAAAATTTTGAGGGAAGATTTTAAAAAGTTAGATGCAGATTTTTTCTGTCTACAAGAAACTAAAATGCAAGCAGGTCAATTAGATTTACAGTTTGATGGTTATTACAGCTATTTTAACTATGCAGAACGTAAAGGTTATTCAGGTACTGCAATATATACTAAATATAAACCTTTAAACGTAACATATGGTATTGGAATAGAAGAACACGATACAGAAGGACGAGTAATAACATTAGAATATGATAATTTCTTTTTTATCACTGTTTATACACCTAACTCAGGAAGTGAATTAAAGAGATTAGAATATAGAATGAGTTGGGAAGATGATTTTCAAAAAGACTATTTATTAACATTAAATAAAGATAAAGGTGTTATTGTTTGTGGAGATTTAAATGTTGCTCACACAGAAATAGATTTAAAAAAATCCAAAAAAACTAATGTTAAAAAAATGCTGGATTCACACCAGAAGAAAGAGAAAAAAATTTCACAAAATTACTAGATGCTGGATTTATCGATACATTTAGATATTTTAATCCAGACTTAACAGGTGCTTATTCGTGGTGGAGCTATAGATTTAATGCTCGTAAAAAAACAACTCAGGATGGAGAATTGATTACTTTTTTTAGTAAGTAAGGACTTGAAAAAAATACGTAGTTAGTGCTAAAATACATAATGATATTTTTTTGGTAGTGATCATTGCCCAGTAGAACTTGTATTAGATGAAACTTTGATGTAAAGTAGAATATAATTCGGAGAGAACAAATATAGGTCTCTCGAATTATATTATGAAAAGTAAGATGATTATTATTAAAAATAGTTTCAAAATTACCCAAAAAGGTAGGTAATCTAATGTTAAGAAAAAGCTAAAAAAATAATGAAATTAGATAAGATATTACAAATAATAAAATGAGGGTAAACAATTTTTAAAAGAACAAGGAATAAATCAATGGCAACATGGTGCACCAGGGTATTAATGATATAGAAAAAGATATAAAAACAAGAAACATCATATGTTTATGAGTTAGATGGTGAAATAGTCGGAACAGCTATGTTAAATACTTATGACGCTGATTATGAGAAATACCCTACTATTTGGACGAAATGCAATAACTATCTAGTAATACATCGTCTAGCTGTAAAAAAAGAATATCGTTCACAAGGTATAGGACATAAATTTATGAATGATATTATTTTTATTTTGCTAAAGAAAATAGTGTAGAATACATAAGAATAGATACTCATAAAGACAATGTAATAATGAGAAAATATTTAAGTAAAAAAACAACTTTAAAGAGCTAGATGAAATAAAATTATCAATGAAAAAAATAGTTTAGATGATAAAGAAAGAATAGCTTATGAGTTAAAAAAATAGAATAATATAAATGTTTCACGTAAAACAAAAAGGAGTGATAGGTTTGAAATTTTACTCTTATGAATATTTATTAAATAAAATAGATCAGAGTAATACTATAACATATATAATAGGAGGTGCTTACTATTAATAATAATAGGATCACTATTTAAGTATTATAAAAAAATAGACAAGATAGTAAGTATAGAGAATTAGCTATCATAATGGTAGTAGGCATCTTTTTATTAATTGGGATACAAATAAGTGATTATCAAAGTAATAGTATATCAGCTAATCAGTATAAGAGTTCTGTTAAATTTATTGAGGGAGTTTCAGAAAAAAATTAAATATTGACAAAACACATATTTATATAAATAGTGAAGCATCTATAGAAAATTCATTTTTAAAAATAGATGACAACTACTATAGAGTTATAAGTAGCGAGAATAAGGATGATTATTTACTAGAGAAAATAGAATTGGTAGAACCAATTGTTGAAAAAAAGTAGAGGTGAAAAAAATAATGCAACTTTCATATATAGAAATAGCGGTAAAACTAGCTTTAGGTTTATTATCGCTTGTAATAGTAATTAATATATCAGGAAAAGGAAACTTAGCCCCTACTTCAGCAAGTGATCAAGTTCAAAACTATGTACTCGGGGGAATAATAGGAGGAGTAATATATAGTCCATCAATATCTATTTTACAATATTTAAATATATTATTAATATGGATAATTTTGGTATTAGGTATGAAGTGGTTAAAAACAAATAACTCATACTTTAAAAAAATGATAGATGGACAACCTACAACAATAATAAAAAAAGGAAAAAAATAGATATAGAAGCAACAAGAAAAGCAGGTTTAACAGCGCAAGATGTTGCATTTAAATTAAGAACACAAGGTGTCTATAGTATTCAAAAAAAGTAAAAAAAGAGCAGTTTTAGAACAAAATGGACAACTAATTATAATACAACAAGGTGAGGAAAATCCTAAATATCCGGTAATTACTGATGGAACTATCCAACATAGCACGCTAGAATCAATAGATAAAACAGAAGAATGGTTATTGGAAGAATTGAAAGATATGGGGTATAAAAATGCAAGTGATATCTTTATAGCTGAATATGATAAAGGCCAATTACATATAGTAGAATATTAATTAAATAAAGATAAAAACAAATAAAAAAACATAAAAATTTATCAATATAATAAATTTTTATGTTTTTTTGTTTTATAAAATACTATTTATCTACGTTAATAAAATCATAAGAAGAGTCTTCTTCAAACTTTTTTTAACTACATACGAACAACTAGCTTTTAATCTTTTTTTATTTTTGTTGTTTCATATCTTCAACAAGAGTATTCAGAAGTTTTCCTGCTACACCTTGCCCTCTTAATGAAGAATCAACAAAAGTGTGGTCTGCAACTACTACATTAGGGTCAGAAGTCGTAGCATAAGTAATTTCGGCTATTAATTTGCCATTTTTCATCGTGTTTAACGAAACCATTATTAGTTTTTTTCGAATTTCATAGTAAACCTCCCTAGCTAAATATAATATTAGCTATAATTATTTATTGTACATCTTCATTATAGCATATTTAAAATAGTAATACGAATGTTAAAAACGATAAAAATATAAAAAAAATAAAAAAAGAGTAATAATTTTTTATTAATGATATAAGAGTCTTATTATTAAAATTTTAAAAAAATTATAATATATAAAATTTAAATATTTTTTTGAGAAACATTTTATAGAAGAAAAAAATTAAGAGAAAAAAATTTATAAAAAAAGTGTTGACAAATAAAAAAACAGGTGTACAATGAGTACAAACTTAATAAAAAACGTTGAAAAGATAAGTAGATTAGTACGTAGCTAAAACAGAGAGTTGCTGGGTGGTGCGAAGTAACAAAGTGAAGATTAATTGAAAATGGTCTTAGAGTTTTGTTTATCTAATAGGTAAACACGTGGGTTGCACGATATAGCACGCAGTATAATTTTGTACTGGCTAAGGTACTAGCTGTAAAGTTAGTATAAAGTAGAGTGGTAACGCGAATATTAACATACTCGCCTCTATTGCAAATGCAATAGGGGTGAGTTTTTTTTATTTATTACACTCCCCTAATCTACTATCAACGAAAAAACAAGAAAAGAGGAAACACAATATGACAAGAAAATTTAGTTTTGAAACATTACAATTACACGCAGGACAAACTGTTGGAGACACTAAAATCTCGTGCAGTACCAATTTACCAAACAACATCTTTTGTATTTGATGATACTGAAGAAGCTGCTGATTTATTCGCTTTAAGAAAAGCGGGGAATATTTATACTCGTATAACTAACCCTACTACTTCTGTATTTGAAGAACGTATTAACGCTTTAGAAGGTGGTGTTGGAGCACTGGCTGTTGCGTCAGGAATGGCAGCAATCACTTATGTATTCCTAACTTTAGCACATGCAGGAGATCATATCGTATCATCTAAAACTGTGTACGGAGGATCATATAACCTATTTAAATTAACATTACCTCGTTACGGAATCAACACAACATTCGTTGATCCAGATAACTTTCGAAAGAAATAGAAGCAGCAATCAATGAAAATACAAAAGCTCTATTCGTAGAAACTTTAGGAAATCCATTAGCTAACGTTGCTGATTTAGAAAAATGGGCAGAAATTGCACACAAACACAAAATACCTCTAGTAGTAGATAATACATTCGCTACACCATACTTAATTAATGCATTTAGCCATGGTGTTGATATTATTGTTCACTCTGCAACTAAATTTATTGGAGGACATGGTACTTCAATCGCTGGTGTGATTGTGGATAGCGGTAAATTTGACTGGGAAGGTAGTGGTAAATTCCCACAATTAGTAGAAGAAGACCCAAGTTACCACAACTTAAGTTATACACGTGATGTAGGACCAGCTGCATTTATTACTAATGTAAGAACTCAATTATTACGTGATACAGGAGCTGCATTATCTCCATTTAATGCATTCTTATTATTACAAGGTTTAGAAACATTATCTCTACGTGTAGAACGTCACATAGAAAATACTAAAAAAGTAATAGATTTCCTAGTAAATCATCCAAAAGTAGAAAGTGTAAACTATCCCTGGTTTAGAAAAACAGTCAAATATTATGAACTATCTAAAAAAATACTTACCAAAAGGTAGTGGATCAATATTCTCATTTGATGTAGTAGGTGGAGAAGAAGCTGCAAGAAAAAGTAATTGATAGTTTAGAAATATTCTCTAACCTTGCAAATGTTGCTGATGCTAAAGAGTTTAGTAGTACACCCAGCTTCAACAACTCATGGTCAATTAAGTCCAGAGGAGTTAGCTTATACAGGTATTACTCCATCACAAATCCGTTTATCAATCGGTTTAGAAAATGCTGATGACTCTAATCGAAGACTTTAAGATTAGCGATTAGAAAATATTTAATATAGAAGAAACAAAAAATGTTTTTACGTGAAACATTTATAAAGATTACTAAATATCAATTAACCTTAAAAAAATATATATTTATAGAATATGAGCGGGGTTAAGACCCGACTTCTGATAATTTAATAACCGTTTATTTTTTTGTATTGTATATATAATAAACATGTCTTAACCCTCGCGAGTTTTTCTCTTTTTTGAAGGTGATTAACGAAAAGATAAATAATGATAAAAAAACAGTATCGACATTTATCGTTGATAGTTAATCACCTTCTTTTTATATTTGATTATAAAAAAAGCGGTGTAGAAAAAAGTCTTTTTAGGAAAATATCCTAAAAAGACCTATATAAATGATATTAACTAGTTAAAAAAACTAACTTTTTAGCTATTAACATGTCACCTGAAGCAACTTCTTTACCATTTTTCATCTTGAATTACAGCGTTGACCCTTATAAGACTACGTAAACTAGACTGTAGTTCACATATAATCTTTAATTGATCTCCCGGCTGTTACTAATCTTTTTAAATTTAAAGTTTTTTTAACACTAGCTAAATAACCAACATTATTTGTGACAGTTTTCAAAATCAGTCTGTTCATTTATTTCTTCTACTCCTAAAGAGTCTAGAATACATAGTAAACCTGCAGATTGTGCTGCCATTTCAATCATTAAAAACTCCTGGTACAACAGGTTTTTTTAGGAAAATGACCTTGAAATAAGGTTCATTTATCGTTATATTTTTACGACATTCAATTGAACCCGGGTTTATAACTAATTACTTTATCTACCAATAGAAAAGGGATAGCCGTGAGGTAATAACTTCATTATAGTTTCAATATTAATCATGATAATAAAACTCCTTTTTGTAAAAAAATTATTTCAATACTTATTAAAATACACCTTAAAACATTAAATATCTTTACTATATATAATAGAATTTTATTCTTCAATTGTCAAATTAAACAGAAAAAAATTGCTTAATTAAATAAAACTATAATTTCTTAAGTTATTAAAACTAGTTAAAATATTTTTTTAGTGAATATATGTTAGAAATAGTATGTTTAAGAAGAAACCCTATTTTTCATCCCTCCCTGTTTTTTTCTTTTGTCACTCTCCCTTTCCCTTTTTTTGTGCTTCTTTTTTTTCATTTTCATAATCTCTTCATACTACCTCTACCACTTTATACTTGACTTTCTAGACTCTCTCCCTCCCCTATCAGTATTTTTATTATTTAAAATTTTATTTATAAAAAAACAGTTAACTATAAGAAATATCGATTATAAAATATTAAGGTAAATTAATTTTAATTTTTATTATAAAAATTATAAAATAACTTTCAATATTTAAGGAAAATACTCCTCTTTTATATAATTTTAAGAATTAATTTCTGTTTGTTTACATTTTATGGTATAATTTTATTAAAGTTTTACAATAAGGAGGAGATAGTATGTATAAAGTAATGATAGTAGAAGATGATGAGATAATCTCTAATTCAATAGCTGGCTATCTTAATAAATGGCAATACACTACACATGAAGTAAGTAACTTTCAAAAATGTTATTACTGAATTTGTAGAAGAAAAAGCCCTGATATAGTGTTAATGGATATAAATCTCCCCTATTTTTGATGGATATTATTTTTTTGTGAAGAAATAAGAAAAAAATATCTAAAGTACCTATTATATTTATTTCATCAGCTAGTGATGATATGAATATAGTTATGGCTATGAATATTGGTGCAGATGATTTTATAGAAAAACCTTTTAAACTAGTAGTATTAAAAGCTAAAAATAGAAGCCCTATTAAGACGTGTTTATAATTTTAATAGTAGTAATTCACTAATTGTTTATAAGGAAGTTATATTTGATATAAATAAAGATGAAATTAAATACAAAGATAATATTGCAACATTAACAAAAAAATGAAAGTAAAATTTTGACGATATTATTAGAAAATAGAGAAAAGATTGTTTCTAGAGAAGATATAATAGCTGCTTTATGGCAAAGTGATAATTTTATAGATGAAAATACACTCTCTGTAAATGTTAATAGACTAAGATCGAAAATTAAAAGATATAGGGAATAGCTGATTTTATAATTACAAAAAAAGGTAAAGGGTATATGGTTTAATGGATATAATAAAGAGTTATATAAAGAAAAAAATTTAAAAATATACTTATTGCTTATCGTCTTTATTTTTTTATCTTTTGTTTTTAATATTTTATTTATACAATCTACCTTTTGAAGCATTATTTTATAGTGGTTCACTATGTCTTGTGGTTGCAGTAATAGCGAGTATAATAGATTATAATAATTATAGAAAAAGTTATATCAATTTAAAATATCTTGAGACTAATATTTTTAAAGTAGTATGGAAGATTTACCTAAGAGTTTAGATATAAGAGTTGAATACTACCAAAAGATTATCGAAAGATTACATAATGAAGTAGAAAAGACTAAAAATTGAAGATAATAAAGAAAATGGAAGATTTAGTTGACTACTATAGTATGTGGATTCATCAAATTAAAAACACCAATATGCTGCGATGAAATTTTCTATTAGATAATGAAGAAACTGACGTAAAAAGTATTTAAACAAGAATTATTTAAAAATAGAAAGATATGTAGAGATGGTTCTTACATATATCCGTCTAGGAAGTGAAACTTCAGACTATGTAATAACGAGTATTGATTTAGATGAAGTAGTAAGAGAAAACATAAAGAAATATGCGACGTTATTTATTAATAAGAGGATTAAATTAAATTATGTTTCACATGAAACATATGTAATAAGTGATAAAAAAATGGCTTGGTTTTCGCATTTGAACAACTTCTTAGTAACGCTATAAAATATACGAAAAGCGGCGGTGAGATAAGTATAAATATATCTGAGAGTGAAATTAATAATAGAAGACAATGGAATTGGTATTTATGAAGAAGATTTACCAAGAATCTTCGAACAAAGTTTCACAGGATTAAATGGAAGATATGAGAAAAAAATCAAGTGGTCTAGGTTTATATCTATGTAAAAAAAGACTTTAGATAAACTTCAACATAAGATAGAAATAACTTCGAAGTGAACAAAGGAACAAAAGTAATAGTTAGTTTTTCCTAAGAAAGATATATTTAGAGATTAAAATACACAATATATTATAATAAAAAAAGTGTATACTTAAAAAAAGGAGGAAATGTATGAAGAAGTATTTATGGAAAAGAAAATTGAAAAATAGTTTACTATTATTATTAATAATAGTAGGAGGAGCATGTAAAGTAGTCGTTTGCGTATTTTTATAGGGGATGGATTTAATGAATTAATTAAATCGAATACCGATGGTTTTTTTCTATAATATAGCCTATGCAGGTATAGTGTTTTTTTATTATATTTAGTTTCTCTTTATAAAAAAATTCCGTATGAAAACTATGTAGTGCAAAAAATGATAACTGATATTCGATGCGATGTCGTTGATGCAATAACTAAAAATAACTATGCTAACTTCAATAAAAAAAATAGTGGCGACTACATATCGTGGCTTAGTAATGATTTGATGATTGTTGAAGAAAAAAAGGATTTGGTAATTTTTTTATCAAAGTATTACAGCGATAATAGAGACACTTTTAGCTATAGTCGGACTGTTTACATTTCACTGGTCGATTATCGTCTTCTCTATAGTAATGAGTGTTCTTACATTAGTTTTACCAGCTCTTGCACAAAAATCTATACAGAATAAAGCTCAGAGATATTCAGGGTCGTTAGAAAAAAATTAATAAGTAAAAAAATACAAATTACTTACAGGGATTCGATAGTTTACTATCTTTCAATAAATTAGGAATTTTTGAAAAAAAATTGTAGAAAACTCTTCTAATGAAGTACTAAAAAGAATCTGTATCACTAAGAAAAAGTGTCGGCTTAGCTGGAGTCTTAGGTGGTTTAGGGAATTTAGTAGGGCAAGTTGGTGTAATATTACTAACAGGGAATACTAGCACTGAAAAACATTGTAGGCTTTGGATCTATTTTAACGGTAGAGTCACTAACATCTACGATTTTTAATTCAGTAGGAAATATTATGAATATTACGGTAGAATTAAATATCGTAGTACCAATCTTTGAAAAAAATTCGAGAAATTCAAAGAAGATGCTAAGGTAATTAATGATCAAGATACTAGCAAAAAAAATTATTAAATGAAGAAATTGAAACTATAGAATTAGAGAATGTTTCTTATAAATATGAAGAGAAAAGTATATTAAAAAAATATTTCGTATTTATTTAATAAATATGGTAAATATGCTATTGTCGGAGAGAGTGGTAGTGGGAAAATCTACATTGTTAAAATTATTGACTGGAAGAATAGAAAATTACGAAGGTGAAATTAAATTTAATGGTGAAGAACTAGAGGGTATCAATAAGCATAGCTTGTATGATAAGATGCTATATATTCCACAAGAACCTTATATTTTTACAGAAAGTCTAAGATTTAATATAACACTAGGTGATAACTATGGTGATAAAAAAATCAAAGATGTGTTAAAAAGTGTAGGACTAGGTGAGTTTTTAGCAAATCTAGAGGACGACTTAGATACTGAACTTGTAGAAGGTGGTAAGAATTTATCAGGCGGTCAAAAACAAAGAATAGCCCTGGCTCGTGGAATTATTAGAGAGAAAAAAGTAGTACTGTTAGATGAGATAACTTCTAATTTAGATAAGGATAATGCAGAGAAAATAGAAGAACTTCTATTAACTAATCCAGAATTAACGGTAATTCTAATAACGCACAGACTAGATAGCGACTCTGAACAAAGATTCACAGATGTATTGAAATTATAATTTCCCAGAAAATAAAGTTGAGATGCTTCTTTGAAAGCAAAAAAATATTAATTAGCCCAATCTTACAATATTGTAAGGTTGGGAGCTTTTTGTAAGGAAAAATCGATAGAACGAGTAAGAAAAAGTAAGGTAAAATATAAATATAAACAAGATAAAAGCTTGTAGATAAAAGTTCGAACTAGTTAAATTAGATTAAGATAAAATTAGGAGTGATAAAAGATGTTATTAGAAGTAAACAATATTAGAAAAGTTTATACAACAAGATTAAGTACACAAAGTACAGAAGCATTAAAAAAAATGTGAAATTTCTCAGTAGACAATGGTGAGTATGTAGCGATTATGGGAGAAAGTGGTAGTGGGAAAACGACTTTGCTTAATATACTAGCTACATTTGATAAAAGCAACTTCAGGGAATGTGTTGCTAAATAATTTAGATTTAAGTAAGTTAAAAGGATAAAGACTTGGCAGATTTTTCGTCGTGATAATTTAGGGTTTTGTTTTTCCAAGATTTTAATTTATTAGATAATTTTTTTCGATAAAAGATAATATTCTTTTGCCATTAGTTTTAGCTAATAAAAAGTATAAAGATATGGAAGAAAGATTAGAAAAAGTTACTAAACCTTTAGGTATAGACCAACTAATTAATAAATATCCATATGAAATCTCAGGTGGTCAAAGACAAAGAGTTGCAGTAGCTCGTGCGATTATAACAAACCCATCACTAATTTTGGCGGATGAGCCAACAGGTGCTCTTGATTCAAAATCAACAGATCAACTATTAAATGTTTTTGATAAGTTAAATGAAAGTTGGACAAACAATTATAATGGTTACGCACTCTGTAAAAACAGCGGCGAGAGCTAAACGAGTATTGTTTATTAAAGATGGAGTAGTTTTCCATGAATTAAGAAAAGGAAATGCGACAACGAATGAAATGTTCCAAAAAATAAATGATACACTATCATTGATGCAGGCAGGTGAGTAAAAATGAATTTATTTTTATAGTAAATTTGCATTCAATAATCTTTTTAAAAATAAAAAGATTTCTAGTACCTTATGTGCTATCAGCAATCTTTCACCATTATTTGTTTTTACATATTAAGTTCATTATCATATGGTGGAAATTTAGATAAACTTGAACATGGAGCAAGTGCGGTAAAAACAAGTATTAGGTTTTGGGGTTATTGTTATTGGTATATTTTTCTGTAATATTCCTGTTTTTACACATATAGTTTTCTAATAAAACGTAGGGTAAAAAGAGTTTGGATTATATTCAGTACTGGGAATGACTAAAAAAACAAATAGCACGTATTTTAGTATTAGAAACAATATACATCGCAGTAGTAACTATAGGATTAGGATTAGTACTAGGTGTTGTGTTAGATAAATTAGCGTTATTAGCTTTGTTAAAATTATTCACTACTGGTGTTAGTTTTGGATTTGTAATTTCACCAAAAAGCAATAGTAGTAACAGCATTACTATTTGGTGGAGTGTACTTCTTATTATTAATATATACAATAATCAAAAATTTCAAGATTAAAAAAATAGTAGCTTTACTAAAAAGAAAGCAGTAAAGGTGAAAAAAAGAACCTAAAAGCTAGATGGTTATTAGCGATAATAGGGCTTAGGATTAATAGGTTATGGTTATTACACAGCGCAAACCGTGACTAACCCTATAAAAGCAGTGACATTATTCTTCTTTGCGGTAATCGCGGTAATTATAGGTACATACTTTATTTTTGTTGCTGTAAGCATTACAGTATTAAAAAAATAATGAAAAAAATAATAAAAGTTTCTACTATAAACCTAAAAAAACTTTATAAGTGTATCAGGTTTATTATATAGAATGAAAAAGAAATGCCGTAGGATTAGCAAATATTTGTATCTTAGCAACTATGATTCTAGTTACTATGGGTACTACTTCAGCTTTATATGCAGGATCAGAAAGTTCATTTGAAAAAAAGATATCCAAGAGATATAGCTATAATGGCGTATGGTCAAAGTGATAAAGAAGTTGCTAATCTAGAAACGAATATAGAAAAAAATTGTAAAAAGAAAAACAATACTGAAATAAAAGATTTAATAACATATAATCAATTAAATATTGCAGGTACAGTAGAAGGTTCAAATTTTTTTCTTTGCAAAGAGAATTTGGATTAGGATCAGTGGATAAAGTTAAGTTTATGACAGTAATAACGTTAGACGACTATAATAAAGTAGCTAAAACTAATAAAACACTTAACTCAGATGAAATTTTATTGTATGTTGACAAAAAGGGAACTTATGACTATGATCAACTAAATATAAATGGTGAAAACCTAAAAGTAAAAGAAAAAATGAGTAGTTTCCCTGGTGAAGTTGGTTCGCAAACTGCAAATATAACTGATACATACTATGTAGTAGTTAAAGATAAAGAAAAAGTTAAACAGTATAAGTGATAAAACAGGTGAAGCTTTTTAAAAAGAAGTGATACAGATGATTTAAAAATCAAAAATATATTACATTTGACTTTAGGTGATAAAAGTAAAGAAGAAATAGTAGTAAATAAATTAAAAAAAATTTAGAAAATAGTGATAGAGTAATTATAGAAAGAAAATCAGAATCTAAAGTAGAATTTATTGGGTTCTTCGCATCATTCTTATTCATTGGAATATTTATTAGTATGGTGTTTGTAGTTTCACAAGTAGTCATAATGTACTACAAACAAATATCAGAAGGTTATGAGGACAAAGATAAATTTGAAATAATGAGAAAAAGTAGGTTTAACTGATAAACAGATTAAACAATCTATAAGAGCACAAGTATTGTTAATATTCTTCGCTCCACTAGTAGTAGCGACAATACATACAATAGTAGCTTATCCATTTATAGAAAAAAATCCTTAAACTATTCTTATTATCAGAAACACGTTCATTCTTAATAGCTATGTTTGCTACAATAAGTATCTTCGCACTATTCTACTTAGTAGTTTATACAATTACATCAAAAACATACTACAGAATAATAAAAGAAAAATAAATAATAAGTCGATCATTATTGTGATCGACTTATTTTATGTTAATGGCTTAAGCCAGTTGAGGAGGCGAAGTCTCCGAAACAAAAACCACCCGCTATGCGGGTGCGAGATAAAAGTTAAACAATTGAAAAATCATCCTTTCTTGATAAAATAAGAGTAGTTCAAGCTCTAAAATAAAGAAAGGATGATTTTATAATGGCCAATAAACATAATAGTTTATCGCATACAAAGTGGTTGTGTAAATACCATATTGTATTTACCCCTAAGTATAGACGAAAAAAATTGAATTTAATCAATATAAACGAGATATAGTAAACATAATACAAAGATTGTGTAAATATAAAGGAATAGAAATAATAGAAGGGCACATAATGCCAGATCATATACATTTGCTTCTGTCAATCCCACCAAAATATAGTGTTTCAAGTATAATGGGATACTTGAAAGGGAAAAGTTCATTGATGATATTTGATATGCATTCAAACTTGAAATACAAGTATGGGAATAGAAAGTTTTGGGCAGAAGGATATTATGTAAGTACAGTAGGGCTAAATGAAAGTACGATAAGAAAATACATCAGGGAACAAGAATCGCATGATATTGCAATGGATAAGTTGACAACAAAAGAATATACAAATCCATTCAGGAATAAGAAAAAATAAATAGACCCGTTTAACGGGTAGCGGGCGTCAAAATACAATAGGGCTTGAACGAATGTGAAAGCCAGCGCCTTGAGGTGCGTGTTAGTAACAAAGGGTTATACCCAAAGAGAAAACCACCCCTTTTTAGGGGTGGTCGTTATTTGATTAAACCTGATAAGATAGGGGTTTTTAGTAGGTGTAGATAACCCTTTTTTTATTTTTTTATAAAAAACTATTGACAAGTAAGTGATTACTCACTAAAATATAATTACAAGGTGAGTAGTTACTCACTAATAAAAAAATAAATAGCTGATTCTTATAAAAAAAGAAGTAGAGTTATGTAATGTAAAGAGGTGTTTTTACTATGGGAAGACTAATAGAAATAGAGAAATTATCAAAAAGTTTTGGAGAACAAAAAGTATTAGATAAAATAGATTTTTAAATTAGAAAGTGGTGAAATCGTTGGTTTAATAGGCCCTTCTGGTTCGGGTAAATCGACATTAATTAAAAACAATGTTAGGAATGGAAAAAAAGCAGATGAAGGCGAAGCGTTAGTATTAGATTATAAAATGCCAAAAAGAGAAATCTTATCTAATATAGGATATATGGCACAAAGTGATGCTTTATATGAAATGCTAACTGGGTATGAAAAACTTAGAATTTTTTTCGGAAAAAAATGAAAGGTGTACCTTCTGATAAATTAAAAAAAGAAATAGAATATATAGCTGAGATTGTTGATTTAACTCAACATTTAAAAAAATTAGTATCTAACTATTCAGGTGGAATGAAACGTAGATTATCTTTAGCTATAGCTTTAATAGGAAGTCCAGAGTTATTAGTACTAGATGAACCTACAGTTGGTATAGATCCAAGTCTTAGAAAAAACATATGGAAAGAGCTATTTAAACAAAGAGATAATGGTGTAGGAATATTAGTAACAACACACGTAATGGATGAAGCTGAACTTACTGATAAAGTAGGGTTACTTCTTAATGGAGATATTATAGATTTTTGACACACCACAACAGCTAAAAAGTAAAAAAATAATGTTAATACAATAGAAGAAGTATTCTTAAAAGTGGAGGAAAACTAATATGAGAGTATTTACAATAGCCAAAAGAGTATCAAAAGAGTTTTTTAGAGATAAAAGAACGCTAGCAATGATGTTTGTAGCACCTATATTTATTATGTGGTTGATGAGTGTTGTATTTTTCAGCGAGTACAACAACAGATGTAAGTGTCGCCTCAGTAAATACACCTACAAATGTTGTAGAGATTATGAAGAATGTTGATAATGTTAGTTTAGAACAATATCAAACAAAAAGAAGAAGCTGATAAAAAGTTAAAAGATGGAGAAGTAGATACAGTTATTTATTACGATAACGGCATATATAATGTAACTTATGCCAATATAGATTCTAGTAAAACTGTTAAAGCTCAACAAGTATTGAAAAGCTCAATACAAGGTGCAGAAGTAAAAAATATAGTGGAAGTAGTTAAAAAAATAAATCCAAAAATTGAGAATAATCAACAACAACCAGAGTTAAAAGAATATTACAATTATGGAAATGCTGATACAACATTCTTTTAATAAAGTAGCACCGGTATTAATTGGATATATACTTTTTCTTCTTTGTTTTCTTAATCTCAGGTATGGCATTACTAAAAAGAAAGAACAACAGGAACACTAGATCGCTTACTAGCTACTCCAGTAAAAAAAGAAGCGAAGTAGTATTTGGTTATATACTAGCTTATAGTTCACTAGCGATAGTACAAACTATTATAGTAACACTATCATCAATATATTTATTAAATATTGAGGTTGTTGGAAGTATATATTATGTTATAATAGTAAATGTATTATTAGCTATGGTTGCACTATCATTAGGGTTATTACTTTCAACTATAGCAAAAACAGAGTTTCAAATTATGCAATTTGTACCAATTGTAGTTATTCCACAGATGTTCTTCTCTGGAATAGTATCAGTAGAAAGTATGGGTAAAACAGCAGTATATATTAGTAAAATACTACCAGTTACATATGCAAGTGATGGATTAAGTAAAATCATTTTTAGAAGGAAAAAAACCTAGTTGCTGTAAAACATGATGTAATAGTATTAATAGTATTCTGCATAGTGCTAATAGCATTAAATATTATAGGTTTGAAACGTTATAGAAAAGTTTAATAATAACGGAGAAAAGCAATGATAGAAAATATATTAAGTTCATATTTGGACATAACAAAAGAAGAAAAAATGCCTCCGGGCAAGAAGAAAACTTTAGAAGCAGCGATAAAGCTATTCGCAAAACAAGGTTATAATGGAACATCAACTTTGCAGATAGCTAAAGTTGCAGGAGTAAGCCAGGCAACGGTGTTTAAATATTTTAAGACTAAGGAAGATTTATTGTATTCGATAATAGTTCCAGTAATACCTAAGTTGTTTTCAAGCTTTTTTTAGGTAGGGTTAAAAAAAGCTAATTCAGTTCAAGAATTAATAAGTTATGTAGTAAGAGATAGATTTGAATTTTTTTAGAAGAAAATAGAAATACCGTAAGAATAGTATTCTCAGAGTTATTGACAAATGAAGAGTTAAAAAAACAACTACTTTTTTCGATTTCAAAAAATTTTTTTGAAGAATTCGATATTGCGACTCTACTAAAGAAATATAAGAAAACTAATCCAGAACTCAATGAGAATCTTACAACAGCAGAAATAATACGTTCATTTGCCGGCCCAATTATGACGTATTCAGCACAAAGGTTCCTATTATTTGAAAAATGTTCCTTGTGAAACACAAGAACATGATTTACAATTTATAGAAAATCAAATTTATAGAAATATTACAAAATAAAATAAAAAGCAGTAGAAGAAAAAGTATTCTTCTACTGCTTTTTTTCGAACGTTACGAATGAAATGATCGGAAAATAACGCAAAAATAATATGTCATTAGAGACATTAATGATAGATTTTTTTAGAAATAACGCACTTTTTGCGATAAGGAAAATGTATCTTTACAAAACATAAAAGTCATGATACAATAAACTAAGTTAATTCGATTAACTTTATTTATTTATTTTTGTAGTTAATTCGATTAACTTTATTCGTATATTTGCTTAAAATCAATTATTTTTAAGAGATAGTTAATATAAAAAAACCGAGAAAAAAACACAGTTCTATTGTTAAAATTTATTCGACGTAAATAATAAATGTTAAAAAGATAGACTAGATAAATAAAAAAATATGATATAAAATTCACATTATATCACACTGTATAAATTGGTTACTTTTTATTTTTTTAAAGTTGTTTACTAATTTTAATGTTGATTTTATAGGGTTATTGAACTGAAAACAGGGAATTATAAGGAGGTGGAAATGATGGTGTCTATTATATCGGTAAAAAAATTTAAAGAAAATCTATAAGGAAAAAAATCAGTTGTTGATAACATCAGTTTTTAATGTAGAAGAAGGTAGTCTATTTTTCTTTTTAGGACCCTAATGGAGCAGGTAAATCAACAACTATCAATATTATTTGTACAGTATTAACTCCCTCTGATGGAGAGGTACTTATAGATGGACTAAATGTTAGAACAAATAGTCAAGATATTAGGAGAAAAATTGGTGTGGTATACCAACATAATGTATTAGATGATTTATTAACTGTTGCAGAAAACTTGAGATTTAGAGCTAGTTTATTTGGGATTGTAGGAGAAAACTTTGAAAATCGTTTGGAAGAAGTAGCAAATCAATTGGATTTTAAAAACTATTTGAATCAGCCTTTTTATACTTTATCAGGAGGACAAAAAAGACGAGTGGAAATAGCTCGTGCAATATTTCATAAACCAAAGATTTTATTACTTGATGAGCCAACAACAGGTTTAGATCCTGAGTCTAGAAAAATTGTTTGGGGAATTATAGGAAAATTAAAAAATAGTTTTGGGATGACCATCTTTTTGACTACCCACTATCTTGAAGAGGCGAGAAATTCAGATTTAATTACAGTAATTAATCATGGGAAAATTGTTGCGACTGGCTCGGCTATTACTCTGCAAAAAAAATTTTCTTGTGACCGATTATTTTTATATCCATGTAATGGAAAGATGAGTCAATTAATAACTAGTGTAGAAAATATACCACTACCCTATAAACAATCTTATGATTATTTAATTGTTGAGAATCCAAGTATTGCTAATATGCGAGAAATATTGAAATATGATGAGTTGATAGATTCATTTGAGTATTTTTAAAGGGGATTTAGATGATGCATTTATCAATATTTTTAAAACAAACGGAGGGAGGTATATGATGATTAAAAAGGCATTTGAAAATTTATATACGAGATAAAGGGAACATTCGTTTCCTCTCTTGTTGCTATATTTGTTACAATAGGATTATACCTATTGTTCTTGGGAAATTACCTAGAAAAATACTATAAATCAGTCAATTGGGACTAATTCTGGTACCTTTTTATTTGTTAATACATGGGTGCTATCAGGAATAATTATTGTTTGTTCGGTTACTATTTCTTTAGGTGTATTTGGTGTTAAAGTCAAAGATTATGAAACAGGGATATTTACTAGTTTTTGCTGTAAGCCCGATTAGAAAAAAATAGAAATTGTATTTAGTTATATTATAGCGACTTGGTTAATGAGTTTGGTAATTACGCTTGTTGTATTATTAGTTTGGACTATAGTTATGTATATATTGGGTTACAAAATAATTACTGTTTCAACTATTCCTCTACTTCTTGTATATATTACTTTAAACAGTTTATCTGCAACTAGTTTTACATTTTTTATAGTGAACTTTGTAAAATCTATGACTGCTTTTAGTTCTATTTCAACTATTTTAGGCACGCTAACAGGATTTTTAGCAGGAATCTATCTTCCAATAGGTGCATTACCACACTATGTTCAAAATGTTATGAAACTTTTTCCACCGACTTATGGAGTAGCACAGATTCGTAGTCTTTTAACTAGAGAACCTTTGGAGCTTATTACAAAAGGTGATAGTTCATCTACTATTGAACAACTTAAACTGGATATGGGAATTAATGTGAAAGTTTTTAAACATACATTAGAAAATTATGAGATAATATATTTATTGTTGTTTGTTATAGTGATATTCACACTATTATCAGTTTATTATTTAAAGGAGAAAAAAAATGAAGGAGAAAAAAATAGATTTCATCATGGAGATTTAAAGAATGAAATTATTAAGCAAGGTTTAAAAGATTGTATATGATAAAGGATTTCAATCGGTTGAACTAAAAGATATTTCACAAGCTTGTCATGTAAGTACACCATCTATTTATAAACACTTTGATGGGAAGAGTGATTTGATGGAAGCATTACTTATAGAAGTCGCAGATATTTTTTATGTTTTTTTAGAGAAAGAGTGTCATTATTCCTATGAAGATGCTGAAGAAGATTTGATAAAAATGGGAGTTTGTTTCTTACAGTTTTCGCAGAACTATCCTCGTTACTTTGAATTTTTATTTTATAGCAAGTTTAAGCGTAATGTACAATTAGACACAGATATTCAAATAGATTATATTAATGACAACAATAGCTTCAATTTATTTAAAGAAGTTGTAATTCGCTATTTAACGTATAATGGAGTTAAGAAAGATCACAATAGGCATATTGTTAATCTTTGGTCTTATATTAGTGGTTTATCCATTGTTGCGAGTAGTATTAATAGTGAGAATAAAGATGTAGTTCTAAGAAATTATATTCAAAGTATGGTTAAGTTATATACTTTGGGAATCAAACGAGAGAATGAAAACTCCTAAGTGAGTAAAATATATTTATATTAAGAAAAAAATAGATTGAAAAAAATTCTAAAGGAATAGAATTTTTCACAAGAGTTTCTTCGAACCACAATCGAACATATGTATTACAATTATAACAAAGGAGAAATTATATGAATATTTTAATTATTACGGCTCATCCTAACCCTCAAAGTTTTAACGCGCATATCATTAACCAAGTTCAAAAAAGTATTGATAAATCGCATGAAATTCAGTTATTAGACCTATATGCTGAAAGGTTTGATCCTGTTTTACATTTTGATGAAAAGCATCGTAGACGAGATTTAATTGTCGATTCTGAAACTGCTAAATATCGAGATTTAGTAACTTGGGCAGATCAATTCATTTTTATTTTCCCAATTTGGTGGTCAGGTATGCCAGCAATACTCAAGGGATTTATTGATCGTGTTTTTGTTGCTGGTTTTGCTTATACCAACACAAAGAGAGGGTTAAAAGGGAACCTAAAAGGGAAAGCTTGGATTATTACTACGCATAACATGCCAGGTTTAATTGTACCATTTGCACAAGATTACGGAAAAATCCTTAAAAATCAGGTGCTAAAAGCTTGCGGCATTTCTCCAGTTACTATAAGTCGAATAGCGAGTGTAGAAAAAATTTCTGATCAGGAACGCCGTAAGGTTTTGAATAGAATTATACAAAAAAAGCAAAAAAATTATAACATAAAAATTAGAAGATGATAAATAATAGTTAAGCGGATGTTAGAGATGGATAATTACTTAATTTGATGGCCTTAGATATTAAGTTTTTCTTTAAAGTAAACTCCGTTAAAAATACTATGTAGATTTAAGAGAGTTGCTTTTTTGAACAAAAGATTCCTATTATTTGAAAAATGTTCCTTGTGAAACACAAGAACATGATTTACAATTTATAGAAAATCAAATTTATAGAAATATTACAAAATAAAATAAAAAAAGCAGTAGAAGAAAAAGTATTCTTCTACTGCTTTTTTCGAACGTTACGTATGAAACGATCGGAAAATAACGCAAAAATAATATGCCATTAGAGACATTAATGATAGATTTTTTTGAAAATAACGTTCACTTTTTTTATTATACCACAAAAAAATATAAAAAAAGTCTTTTTTTATAAAAAAATATAATATATAATGAAATGTAAGAAAATGAAAACATGATTTCATTTTTCATAATATAGCTGTTTTATATCTATAATAGAAGAGATTAATCATTATTCTTTATAGGTATAAGGTAAGCTAGAGTATAAAATGTAAGGAGAGAACGGTAATGAATAAAGTAAAAAATATCGCAATCGCGACTTTAGTTTTTTCTAGTTTAGTGGCAGTATCTGCTAATACATCAGCAGCTCAAGCAGGAGACACAGCATCTGAAAGATATGGGGTTCATTTAAACCTTACTCCATCTCATATGACGGCTGAAGAATATCAAAAATATTTTTGGTTCAAAAACTGACAGTACAAATACAGTAACAACAAAACAAAGTGAAGTACCAACTTTTGAAAATACAGAAGTGAAAAAAATAACTATCCCTTATTATTATAATTCTTCTACACTTTCAGGTAGATATGGTATCTATACAGACGATGAGAAGAAAGATATTATAGTAACTCAATATAAAACTTCAACAGGTAGTTTTGTAGATAGAGGTTATGTAGGGTATGAAGGAAGTTATTCAACAAACAATGAAGGAAAGAAAGTTTATAACTTTAGAGAAAAATGGAATGCAATTAAAAAGAAGAAAGTACTAATTTTGCAGACAAAACTTTCCTAGGAGAAATTAAAAAAATAGTGATGGAGCAATTTATCGTTACTGGAGATAATAAATATAAAAGTCTTTTGTAAAACATAAGATGTTTTATTACTAAATAGGGCAAAAAGAAGATCGAACATAAATGGTTGATCTTCTTCTTTTTTTATCCTATTTCATATAATTGTTCTTGTCCTGCCTTATAAACATCATCCAATAATTTATTTATTTCTTCCTTTACCTCTTTTTTTATACTTAGGTTTTTCTTCTTCTGTTAGTTTTCTACATTATCTAATGCTTATAAAAAAAGAATCTAAGTAATTGTACCTTACTTAGATTCTTATATTCTAACCTTCTAATTTAATGATTTTTATCACAAATAGATAGGGTAGATTTATTATGAGATATAATAATTGTTATTTTTATCTTCTTTATTAGCTTCTAGAGCTTTAAGGACTTCGATTTCACTGAAAATATCGATGTTTGCTGTTGCTTCATCTAAGATTAGAAGTTTACTATCGTTATAGAATGAACGAGCAACAGATAGACGTTGTTTTTGTCCAGAACTAATTTTTTTGAACTACGTTCCCCAACTATTTCTTGATCTTCGCGTTTTAAGCTAGTTACGAAGTTTTTTTAAGATTTGTATTTCTTAAAGCATCACTTAATCGATTTTTTTATCTAAATCTTTATCAAAGAAGTTTATATTATCTCTTATTGTCGCATTAAATAAATAGCTATCTTGAAGGATAATAGAGCTGTTTTCTCTGAAATATCTATTATCTATATCTGCTAAGTCGACATTATCAATAGTGATACTTCCATCCATACCTTCATCTGAGATAAATTTCATAATTAGTTTAGCGATTGTAGATTTACCACAACCACTAGGTCCACTAATTCCGATGATTTCGCCTTTTTTAGCTGTTAGATTAATATTACTTAGTACTGGAGTACCGCTATAGTTGTAAGATAGATTATCAATTTTTTTAGTTCATTGAAATCTACTACTTTTTCCACTATTTTTGATCCTCTTCTGGCATATTCATCAACTCTAAAAATCTTTTTCCACTAGCCATAGTTTGACTAAGTGTAGAAGCTAAGTTACCCATATACAAAATAGGAATAAATGATACGATAAACATAGCCACTAAAGCAAGTACCATATTAGGTCTATCTAGTGAAGTAGTAGCGGCATAAATAAATGCCAACACTCCAAAGTTATATGTAACAACATTAAGTGCATTTAAATCAATTAAAAATTTATTTTTTTCACATAAGAGCTACGTGTTAATTCCTCTGTTTCATCAATAATTGCTTGTTTTGCTTCTCTAACTTTATTATATTGTAAAGTTTCGAAGATTCCGTATGCTTGTTCTGAAGAATTATTATTTACTTTTGTAAGTTTTTCTTCTGTATTTTTCTCCAACTAATTGACCTCTATTTTTTTAAAAGCTTAGCGGATAAACAAGTCCGATAATAATATAGACAGCTAATGCGATAAAAAGCAAGCTTGAAGCTAAAGAACATTAAGAATATAGTCACAACTAAACTTTGAACGATATAAATCATAAATGGAGTAATTGTATGAGCGTAGAAAACCTCTAATAATTCAATATCAGTAGTAATAATAGTCATATAATCTCCAGAAGTGTTTCGCGTGAAACTATCGATAGAAATCTTCTTAAATTTGTTTAGCACTTTAACTCTTAAAGTATGCAGACCTTGAATGCTACATAGTGATTTAACAATTGTTCAGTATAACTAAATAATCCTTTTAAAATAGCTAATGCAAAAAAATTATGAAAAAAATAATATTACTGCAATAGTAGTTATTTTTTTGTTAAAAAGAATAATGCTAGGAAGTAGGTAAATACTACAAGTGTTAGATGTCCTAAACTACCGAATAGTGTTGCGCGAAGTAGAGGACGTTTAAAGTCTTTAGCTATTGCTAAAAGTTGTTTTAATTCTTTTAAAGAAGTCATTATTCTACCTCCTTAGCTGAAAAATTTTTGATTTTTAGTTCTTGTTGATCATTAAATAATCGTTTGTAAAGTGAAGGTGAATCTAGTAATTCGTCATGAGTGCCTTCTTCGATTATTTTTTTATCTTTAAGAACATAGATGTTATCAGAGTTTGTAATTGTTTCTAAGTCGTGAGAGATTATAATAATTATTTTTTTCCTTCTTTAATTGAATCAAAGGCAGAAAGAACGATATTTTTTTACTATAGTCATCTATATTAGAAACAGCTTCATCTAGTATATAAATGTAACTATCTTTTAGAATAGCTTTTTGCGGCAAGTAGACGTTGTTTTTGACCACCAGAAAGGTTACCCGCCCCAGCAGTAAGCTCATAGTCTAAGCCACCATTTTTTTAATTACAAAATCTTTTAGATTCACTTTTTTCTAATGCATTAAACATGTCTTCTTCAGTGGTATATTTACTTACGGTTAAGTGATCACGGATAGTTCCTTTTACTAAGTAACTATCATTTGTAATAAGTGTTGTAATTTTTTTAACATTTCGTCAGTAGGGATTGCATCAATATCATAAGTATCATATTTAATAGTCCCTGAATAATTAGAGTATAAACCAAGGATAAGTTTAACAAGTGTAGATTTTTCCACTACCACTTTCACCAACAAAAGCTATTTTTAGTACTTGGTTTAAGAATCATATTTATATCTTCTAATGTAGTGTTATCACCGTAAGAGAATCCAACATTACTTAAAAACAATGTTTTTTTCCTGGTGTTAGAGTAATATCGTTATTTTTTTCTTGTTCAGGATAATCAAGAAGTTTATAGATATTATCTAATTCCACATTACCTTTCATAGAAATATGGAATAGGCCACCTAAAAGCACGAAGCGGTTTAAAACACTCTAATGACGCTACGATAACAAAGATAATAAGTTTATTATCTTTAACGATAAATATTGCAATAATTGATAAAACAAAAAAATTGAAATATAAGTAATAGCATCCATTACATTAATTGAATTTAACTGATGACGTAAAAGAGCCATAGTTGATTTTTCTATATTTAGAACTACGTGTATCTACATCACCAGCTACGCTATCTTCTTTACCGTAGATTTTAGCAGTAGTAAATCCTGCTAGTCTATCGTAGAAAAACTTCTGATAAGTTTAAGAAATCACTGAAGTTTTGCTTATTTGCCTTTTTAGATTTTTTTGATAATAATCATAATAGAGATAGGAATCAGTGGATAAAGAAGTAACATCGCTACAAATAGTAGAATATGTATTTTTTTCCATATATTACAAATGAACTAAGTACTATTAGTAGTGTTGCGAACATTTGTGGTACAAATTTATTAAAGTAAAACTCTATATTAACAATAGAAGATGAGTTCATCACAAGAAGGCCACCAGTATTAACCGCCTCAGTATAGTTAAGAGACAGACGTTCTACTTTATTATAAATTTCTTGACGTAAAGTATTTCTCACCTGTTTAGAAATTTTATGGCTAAAGAAATTATCTCCAGTAGTTGCAAGGTAATAAAGAACAAAACTTAGTGCAGTGCGTAGTGTAAAAGTAAGAATATAACTAGTAGGGTAGACACCGCTAAGCAGGGTGAATAGGAAGTCTACAAAGTTATAAATGAAAAATAGCGAACACCAGAATGCGACTAGTTTGCAAAATGCAACGAGATAAACTTCTTTTTTGATATTAAAAAGAGCCAGAGCTCTACCGTCAATTTTCATATTGCCTCCTTAAATATATTAGTTTACGATTGAAAATAACAACTAGATGAAGTAATTTAGCATAAAAGCAAACTTATCATCCGTTGATATTTACTATCAATTATATCTTATTTATTATACTATATTGTGCAAATAAATGAAATAGTATACGAAAAATATTACGAAAATGTTCAAATAAATCTTTATTTTTATAATGAAATAATAAAAAGTCAAAAAAAGGTAAAAATATAAGTTATATTTTTAAGTAGCTAAAAATATAATATAGGAACATTAATAGGTTAGGAGGAATTTATTAAGATGAAAAATTATAAACAAATTATGGAATAAATTTCTTGGTTATTTAGAGGATAAGAAAATTTATAGAACATATGACGGCGCATTATTCGCTGGTGTATGTAGTGGAATTAGTAAAAAGATTTGGAATAAGTTTAAGTTTAGTAAGAGTATTATTTTTTTATTAACAGGAATAACTTTTTATCGGTAGTCCATTAATACTGTACTTCTTGCTTGTAATAGTAATGCCGGCAGAACCAAGAAGACAAAAATTATAGAAAACCAAGTTATATTGACGTAAGAGCTTGGGAGAAATAATTAAAAGAGATGATTTTAAAAATTAATTCTGGAAAGGATGAATTTTTAAGTCATCTTTTTATATCTTTTACAGAAATACTGTAAAAGAATAAAATAATAAATTTTTTTAAAGATGGTTTAGAGTCTTTAATGTAATATACGTTGTTTATATATTGGTTATAGTAAAAAAATAATATTATAGACATTTAATATCCGTGTTTAAAATGTAAAAATCCATGAAAAGAATTGAAAATAATTACGAAAAACGTTACTTTCAATATTTACAAAACCTTTACTGATTATGTTGTCTTTGTTACTATAAAAAAATATAAAAAAACTCACTAGTATTTATTATAAATTTATATTTATTTGTTGCTGGGTTTTACAAAAAAATCAAAGGAGATCATGTATGGCAAAAAAACGGGTGGTAATAAATTAACGTATGGTTTTAGAAAATCGAGTAAATATGGAATGGTATCTGCAGACTATAGGAGTGCTTGCTATTATCGGGGCTCCTCAGGTTATGGCGAGTGAGAGTAAAGTTGAAAATAATGTAGCTATTAACGAAAAAGTTGAAAAAACGAGTAATATAGAAAAGCCGGTAGAAAAAAATAGTGGTACTACTGCAGAGGCTACTGCTATTGAGAAAAAGGAAAGTGTAAATACAGAAGTTAAACCAGTAGAGAAAAAAGTAAGTGATAATGCAGGGGTTTCTTCTGTTGAGAAAAAGGAAAATACAAATAATGAAGTTGTAACTGAAGAGAAAAAAGCTAGTGAAGAGAATAATAATAAGCCGGTTGCTAAATCAGAAACAGGATTTGATAGCGATAAAGATGAGAGTAAGAAAGCAGCAATTAATTACGATCATAATAAAACTTTAACTGATCCTACTACTAAAAGACAAGCCTATGAAATAGGAAAGGATGTACCAGTTAACTTTGAATTTTCTAATAGTACTGAAAAAGACCAAAATGTTACAGGAAGTGTAGAAGTATATTATGGTGAGAAAAAAATTGGTAGTACTCTGCAAAAAACAGTTTTCCTAAAAAAAGGAGAAGCGGTTAAGATTAATGATGAAAGTGAATTGTTAAAAGACTTTACAATACCTGCAAATTGGTTAGAAGATAACAAAGGATATAGAGTAAAAGTTGAAGTCAAAGATCAAGATGGAAAAGTAATTGATTATAAAGTAATGGGGCTAGCTGTTGAAAGTGACTTTAAAAAATTCCCACGTTATGCTGCAATAGCAGGATCACAAGATATAAATAATAGCGTAGCTAATGATTCTAACGTAATAGATAAATATAAAAAAGAATATGAAGAGTTAAAAAATATGCATATTAATGCACATTTTTACTATGACGTATATAAAAACCCTACAGATCCCCTACCAAAAGATGAAAAGATAATGGCTCAACAGTGGAATTGGTGGACTCACTCAACGATAGACCAAGATGTTCTGAAAAAAATGATAGAACAAACTCATAAAGATGGGGCAAAGGCGTTTTTATACAATATGATCAGTGCAAGAAGTAATTTTGATGCGCCTATTCCTGTAGGAGATAACGCCTTAGTATATAATTTTGAGGATAATTTCTTTGGTAAAAAAGGTACTCCTATGAGAAACCCGATGAAAGAAGAGGGAGAAGGAGAGAATAAGAAATTAACAGTTTACCAAGAATACTATAATCCTGCAAGCCCAGCATGGCAAAAGTATATTGCTAAAGTAATGTCTGATGCGATGGATAGATTTAAATTTGATGGATGGCAAGGAGATACGATTGGTGACTCTAGAGTAACAACATCAGAAAATAGAAATACAGACGATGTAAATAAAAAGTTTCTTAATGTCTGATACATATGTTAATTTCACAAATGAAATGAAAAAATTAATAAAAGATAAATATTTCACTGTAAATGCGGTAGGAGGACAAGGGTTAAAAGATCTTGCTGCTTCTGATCAAGATATGGTCTATGCTGAAATTTGGTCTAATGGAGACCGTGATGATAATAAAACAGGTACAGGAAGATATCATACTGAATATGGGGATTTAAAACGTCTGGTAGATCAAGTTAGAGATATTTCAGGAAAATCTCTAGTTGTAGCAGCATATATGGAACTTCCGGAAAAAGATAATCTATCAAAAAATGATAAATACTTTCAAACTGATGCAGCTTTATTAGTAGATGCAACTGTAGCGGCAGCAGGTGGATATCACATGACTGCGGTAGCTAATGCAAACTCTAAACATGAGCATGGAGTAGGAGTATTAGACGCGGCGTACTATTCAAGTCAAGGACTTAGCGTTTCAGAAGAATTAAATAGAAAACTATACAATTATCAACAATTTATTACTGCTTATGAAAACTTTTTACGAGGTGATGGCGTAACTAATGATGCAGTTGTAGCTAGCACATTTAATAGTAAAGGTGAACAGATTTCTTATGATGATGGTCATGATCCAAATAAATCAGGGATTTATGGAAACCAAGTTTGGACTTTTACAAAAACAAGTCCAGAGTTCGCGACTATCCAGCTAATAAACTTACAAAGAATTAATACTGGTTGGGTAAATAGAGGAGGAACTTCTGATAATAAAACTCCAAAAGAAGAAAAAGATCTTAAAGTAGTATATCCATTATATGGATACAATAAGGAACAAGCCCAAGCTCAAGCTAAAAAAGTATATGTAGCTTCTCCAGATGATTGGGCAAAAGGTGATATGAAAGAGGTACTTGCTAATGTAATAGAAGTAGCTCCTGAAAAATTTGCTTTAGAAATAAATGTACCGCAATTAACTTTATGGGATATGATATATTTACCAAAAGTAGCAAACGTAAATCGTGATTATAAAAAATCTGGCTTAGTCTCATTAGATAAGGGAGAATTACTATATAAAGATGATAAAGGTAACTATGCACGTAATAGTTTTATAGAAAACAATGGCTCTTGGTATTATGCAGATAATAATGGTTATTTAGTAAAAAGGTAGACAATTAATAAATAATCAAGATTTAGTATTTGCTCAAGATAGTCGCCAGGAAAAAAAGGAAAGTTTGTAAAATTAGATAACGATAAATTAGTATATACAGATATAAATACAGGAGAAGTCCAAAAAGGTGGATTTAGAGAAATTGAAGGAGCATGGCGTTATCTAAATAATGATGGCTATGTTCTGACTGGAATCCAAAAAAATAGGTAATAAAAGTTATTACTTTACTCAAAATGGTAGCCAAGTAAAAGGGCAATTTGTAAAATTAGAAAATGGAAAAAAATAATTTATACAAATAAAGAAACTGGTGAAATTCTAAAAGATGGATTCTACGAAATAGATGGTTCATGGTACTATATGGATAAAGATGGATATGTAGCAGTAGGATCAAAAAAACTATTGACGGTCAAGAATTATACTTTAGAGAAGATGGTCGTCAAGTTAAGGGTGAATGGATAGAAGTAAATGGTAAGTTAGAATACTTCGACAAAGATAGTGGTATCCGAAAAAATAAATAATAGTTATAAAAATAACAAAAACAGGATTGACTAAAAATCAATCCTGTTTGTTCTATTTCACAGCGTTAATAAATCTTGATGCTATCTCTTTTGGACGAGTAATAGCTCCACCTACAACTACACTAAATGCTCCAGCCTCATAAGCAGCTTTTGCATTTTCAGGGTAGTGGATTCTACCTTCTGCAATAATAGGTATTGAGATATTTTTTGATAAGCCTGAAATAAGTTTTAAATCAACTTCATCAGGTCTATTCGCAGTATTTTCTGTGTAACCACTTAGAGTAGTACCAACGAAATCCACACCTATTTTTTCAGCGTTGATTCCTTCTTCTAATGTTGCGATATCAGCCATAAGAATAATATCAGGATATTTTTCTTTAATTTCTTTTACGAAATCATTTATTGTTGATCCGTCAAAACGTGGACGAAGTGTACAATCTAGAGCGATAATTTCACAACCTGTTTCTACTAGTTCATCGACTTCTTTCATAGTAGCCGTTATAAATTGTGACATACCTTCGTAGCTGCGTTTAATAATACCGATAATAGGTAAGTCTACTTGTTGTTGAATTTCTTTGATATCACGTACTCCTTGGGCACGGATTCCTACTGCACCAGCTTCTTTAGCGGCTAAAGCCATAAGAGGCATAATGCCACCTTTTTCTGTATATAGTGGTTCACCAGGAAGAGCTTGACAAGAAACGATGATACCACCTTTAATTTGCTCTAAAAATTTCATTTTTTTGTTCATAACAAACTCCAATCTTAACACATTAATCTTTGATTGTTAATGTATAGTATTTATAATTTATATATTTTTTTACATATTCAAAAAAACCTTACCGTCTGCAAAGTATGTGAATCTATCAAATTCGAAGCAAGGTTCATTATCTTTAGCTATATATTTAGCAACTTTTTTTCGGTGCATCTAACGTTACTTTCATAGTTTTTTTAGATTTTTTTCTTTATGTATATCTATACGATATTTTTTTCTAATCATAGTTGCTAATTCTTTAAAGTTATCTAAGTCATCTGTATTTATATCTGGTAAGTATTTTTAATGGTATGTAGTTAGTTTGATGTGCCCAAACTACATTTCCAATATATTTTACACGAACTACTTTTTAGTAGTTTTTTTGATTTTTTTGATTTTTAATTTGTCACAAAGTTCTTTTATCTTGGATTATTTCCGCAGAGATAACTTTTTGAGTGTTCATAAACTGACTCTTTAAAGTATTTATGGAAATTATTGTTTTTCTGTGACATAAACTTTTTTTATTAACTAATGTTTTTATTAACGAAGCTACCTTTCCCTTGAACTCTGAAAAATATATCCAGTAGTTTCTAGTTCGTTTAAGACACGAACAGCAGTAGTGCTACTAACGTTATAAATTTCTTTTTATTTCACGTTCTGTATAAAGTTGTTCTCCCTCTTTAAACATTCCCTGATTGTATCTTTTAAGATGATATCATCAATAATCTTTTTCGTATTTTTTTCAAAAAAATGGCACCTCCGTCTCAGTGTTATGAAGTAAAATATTATTTGATTATAAATTTAATGTGTTAACTTATTTTTTTATATTATCACTTAAAGTTTTGTTTGTAAAGTTAAAACTGAAGAATTTAAATAAAAAGCAAAAAAGAATCGCAAAAAGCGATTCTTTTTAGTCTTATATTATTTTTTTAACGAATGGACTAATTGCTCCGTAAAGTGCGAGCATCATTACCTAATGCGGCCGCTAGGAACTTAGTTTTGTTAATTTTAATTGGATGAAGTTCACGAACTTTTGCTTCTAATTTATTTAATAAATAGTCTCCTTGCGCAGATACAGCTCCACCAATAATTATGTATTTAGGATCTAAAATACATAATAGATTAACTATACCGCGAGCAACTTCATATAACCATTCATCAAGTACTTTAAGTGCAGTAGAATCATCACGTTTACAAAGGTCAAAGAATTCAATAACGCTTAAACCTTCGTACATTTCAGCTTTAATTTTGCGGTCTAGAGCTATAGTAGATGCACGTTGTTCATATGTAGTGTCAGTATCTACATCATAAACAGATTGTCCGATTTCTCCTACACCAAAGTTTGAACCAAAAGGTAAGCTAGTTAAGTAATATGCTCCTCCAATACCTGTACCTAAAGCCATGCAGAATACTTCATTAAGACCTTTTGCTCCACCTAACCATTGTTCCCCAAGTAACGCACAGTTAACATCGTTATCAGCGTAAACATCAATACCTAGACGATCTCCAAAATCTTTTTTAAAGTTTGTCCCTAAATAGTTTTTAATAGTTGGAGCAGAGCGGATAACTTCCATGTTTACGTTATCGATTACTCCGGTCGCAGAAATACCTGCGACAGAAAAGTTATAGTTTTTCGCGAATTTTGCTAGCGATTCTAAACAATTCATCTGTAATTTTTTTGTTGTTACATTGTCTGGTGTTTTACAAGTTTCATAGTGAATAATTTTATAGTTATCATCAATAACTGCAAACTTTATACTAGTACCACCGATATCTATTCCTAAAAACATATATATATACCTACCTTATTATTTATTAAATTCATAAATTAGATAAAATCATTAACTTATGAAGATGCTGTCAACGTTATGTTATCATAAAAGAGTACTTTTTGAAAATAGTTTGTAAGAAATTTCTTATAAGATTTTTTTGAATAAGGTTTTATAACTTTATTATTAATGTTATTAAGTTATATGTTATAATGATTTGGTAAGAAATAGTTGAGTAATAAAAAAATTATATAGGAGAGCGGAATGGATAAAATAGTATTTTTTAGAGCCGGTATTTTTGCGAAAGGATTTGGGGAGGAAGAAACTTAGAAAGTTTTAACTTTGATATACCTGAAGGAAATATAGGAGAAGCTTGGGTTGTTAGTACTCATGATAATGGTAGTTCAAAAATAGTTAACGGAGAACTAGCAGGCTTAACATTAAAAGAAGCTTACGCTAAAAATCCACAACTATTTACAGAGAAAAAATATGATAAATATCCGTTGCTAATTAAAATTTTAGATGCAAGTGATAATTTATCGGTACAAGTTCATCCAGAAGATAATTACGCACGCGTAAATGAAAATGGCGAGCTAGGTAAGACAGAATGTTGGTACGTTCTAGACGCTAAAGAAGATTCAAAACTTATATATGGGCATACCGCTAAAACAAAAGAAGAGTTTGATGCGGCTATTGATAATGAAGAGTGGGATAAGCTTTTTGTAGAAGAAGGTGTACAAAAAGGTGATTTCTTCTATATTCCAGCTGGAACATTACATGCTATTGGTGAAGGTATATTAATATATGAAGTACAACAAAATTCTGATACAACATATAGAGTATACGACTATGATCGAATAGACAAAGATGGTAATAAACGCGAATTACACATTGAAAAAACTAAAGATGTAACAAAAGTTCCATTTGAAAAAGTAGCTACGACTAGAAAAGTAGAAAACAAAGAAGGTGCTACTATCACACACTTAGCTAATGAAAAATATTTCGCCGTGTATAAGGTAGATGTCTCAGGAAAAGTAACATTAGAGAAAAACAAAACAGGAAACTTATTTACTGTACTAGAAGGTAGTGGAGTCGTAAGAGTAGGAGGAGATAGTTTTGATGTTAAAAAAGGAGATAGTTTTATCTTAACAACAGCTTGCGATACTTTTGAGTTAGAAGGTGCAATGTTCTTAATAGGAAGCTACGATAAATAATTACACAATAAATTAAAACACAAGAAACTCAAAAACTAGAATTAACTATAGTTTTTTTGAGTTTCTTTTTATTTTTAAAACACATAATGTGTTAAATAAATAATAGTTATCTATACAAGTTATTTTTTAATTATTTTTTTGGGTTTCTACAACAAGTCAAAGATAAACGCTGTTACATCAACGTTTGTAGACAGTAAAATATTTTATAAAATTTAAGCGTTTTTCTATTGACAAAATAAAGAAAACGTTTTAAAATGAAAGTGTATTAAAATTTAATGTGTTAAATTATTTTAAATAACGGAGGACAAAAAAATGAAAGACTTAAAAGGTATTTATTCAGCATTACTTATTCCTTTTGATGAAAAAGGTGAAGTAAAAGAAGAGGGATTACGCCAAGTAATTGAGCACAATCTTAATGTTTGTGGAGTTGACGGTTTATACGTTAACGGAAGTAGTGGGGAAAAACTTCCTACTAAACACAGCACAAAAAAACAAATTTTTAAATTTGTTAAAGAAGTAGTTGGGGATAGAGCAAAACTTATTGCGCAAGTAGGTTCTTTAGATTTAAATGAAGCGGTAGAATTAGCAAAATACGCAACTGAATTAGGATATGATTCATTATCTGCAGTTACACCATTCTACTATCCTTTATCATTTAAAGAAATCAAAGATTACTACGAAACAATTATTAACGCAACTGATAACAGCATGATTCTTTACTACATCCCAACTTTAACTGGGGTAAAAATCAGCTTAGAACAATTCTCTGAATTATTAGATAATGAAAAAGTTATCGGTGTTAAATACACTGCGACTGACTTCTATCAATTAGAAAGATTCAGAAGAAGATTCCCAGATAAATTAATTTGGTCTGGATTTGATGAAATGTTAGTTCAAGTCGCTATATCTGGAGTAGATGGAGCTATCGGTTCTACATATAACGTTAACGGTAAAACAAGTAAAAAAATCTTTGAACTTGCTAAAGAAGGTAAAGTAGAAGAAGCTTACGAATTACAACACAAAGCAAATGACGTAATTGAAAAAGTATTAGAACTTGGTTTATACCAAACATTAAAAAGAAATCTTAAAAAGTAAAAGGTATAGATGCAGGATATTGTAAAAAAACCTATGAAAGTTTTTTTGATCCTGAAAAAAATTACCAGAAGTAGAAAAAAATTAGTTAAAGACTATAATCTTTAATACAAATAAGAAAAAGTGAAGGAAAAAAATAGTCAATTTGACTAAAAGTCACATTATATTAAATTAAAAAGGACATAGGAGGGGAGTACCATGGACAAAATAGGATTTGGTACACTTAACAGTATAGTATTAGTAGTTTACTTAATAGCTATGCTAGCAATTGGGGTGTATTTCACTAAAAAAGCAGGAGAAAGCACGGACGAATTCTTTAAAGCCGGAGGGAATATTCCATCTTGGGCAGTAGGATTCTCAATTTATGCAACAACATTATCAGCAATTACATTTATGGCGACACCGGAAAAAGCATTTAACGGTGACTGGACATATGCAGCAGGGAACTTTTCAATTATCGCGATTATTCCGATATTAATTCACTACTATGTTCCATTCTTTAGAAAATTAAATGTAACGACAGCGTATGAATATTTAGAAGAACGTTTTAATCCTAGTGTACGTGTAGTAGGAAGTGTATTATTCTCACTATTCCATATTGGACGTGTAGCTATCGTTATCTATCTACCAACAGTTGCGATTACATCAGTATCAACACTTAATCCATTCTTAGTGTGTGCGGTAATCGGGTTACTTTGTGTAGTTTACTCATTCTTAGGAGGGGTAGAAGGAGTTATTTGGACAGACGTTATCCAAGGTATTATTTTACTTGGAGGAGCTGTTTTAGTAATCATCTTAGGAGCTTACCACGTAGGCGGATTCGGACACATCACTCATGACGCTTTAGCTAATGGTAAAATTATAACTGCTGAGAAATTTAATTGGTCATTAACTGCATCTACTATTCCAATCATCTTCATTGGATCAGTATTTAACAGTTTACAACAATATACAGCTTCTCAAGACGTAGTTCAACGTTATAGTACTACTGAATCAGTTAAAGAAACTAATAAATCACTTTGGACTAACGGATTATTAGCATTCATCTCTATTCCAATTTTCTATGGAATGGGAACAGTTCTTTACAGCTTCTACAAAGGTAGCCACGCTGTAACTAAATTACCAGACTTCATGAACGCTGAAGTAGTAGGTAAAGCAGCTAACACAACAGCTTTAGTACCTTACTTCATCTTAACTGCATTACCAGCTGGTATCGCTGGATTAGTTATCGCAGCTATTTTAGCAGCTGCTCAATCAACTATCGCATCAAGCTTAAACTCAATTTCAGCTTGTATCACAGTTGATATTAAACAACGTTTCTTCGGATTAAGTAAAGATGCTAAACAAGACGTTCTATTAGCTCGTGTTATCATTATTGTAGCAGGTGTACTTGGAACAATTGCAGCATTATACTTTGTTAACACTAACCAAAAAGAAACTTGGGATTTATTCCTTAAATATATCGGACTTCTAGGAGTGCCTTTAGCTGGTACATTCGCACTTGGTATCTTTACTAAACGTGCAAACGGTGCAGGAGCACTATTAGGATTACTAGTAGCAGGTGTTGTATGTTGGTATATCCAAGACTACACAACTTATGCTAAACAAAGTCCATTCATCTTCTCAGGATTCTCATTCTTAAGTGCATTAGTATTCGGTTATATCTGTAGTTTCTTCTTCAAATCTACTAAAAATATCACTGGTCTTACTATCTATACAAAAGATCAAGAATACGTAAAAGAAGCAAAATAAAGTTAAACAACAAAAGAAGAGTAGAGTTACTAATTTGTAACTTTACTTTTTTTCGATTTTTTTAAATAGATGTATATATATGTTCAAGGTAAGGCTAATTTAGGGTGATTTTTAGAGTTGAAGAATTTATTGAATGTATTAGAGATGTTAAATCTATTTTATTTATATTTTTAAGTGAGTGATTTATGATGAAGGTCATTATCAGGATTAATATAGTATAATAATTTAGGTATAAATATTGATAATGACTAGAGAGTTGGTGGTATAAATAAAAAGAATAGCGAGAGCGTTCATTAGATTATATTGCTGTATTTATTATATTATAATAAAACGCCATTTATAGTTAGGGTAGTAGATGAGGTTGAAAATAGTCTACATAAAAAGTGACATGTAGATGTATTTTCCAATAAAAGTAAGTATATTTGATTAAAAATAAAAAACCAAGAAAGGATGTAACTATGAAAGTTAATAAGAAAAAGTTATTTTTAGCAGTGTTAATGGCAAGTGGTTTATTTACTAGTCAACAAGCGTTAGCAAATGATACATCTCAAAAAAATATTGAAGCTAAGCTAAACAGCGCGCAGTGGAAAGGGCTAAAACCTTCTAGAACTGGTGGAGATAATATTGCGTTTGTAGATAAAGCATCGTTGAATAGTGATGAAGTAAAAGAAATTAAAACACTAGGTGAGAATGAAAAAGTAGATGGATGTACAGTTTATAAGTTAGTCTACGAAAAAAATTCGGTAGGAACTACTAACAGTACTAAAGAAAAAATTCAAAAAATCTTACCTAAAACAGGAAATGTTATTGGGTGGGGACACCTAGTGGGTGCTGGTATATTAGCTGGTTTAGCATTTTTCCTAATTAAAAATAAAAAAGGACGTAAATTCCTAGTTATCGCTTTAATCGGAGGGGGATCACTAGTTTATGCAATGCAAGATACAGGCGCATATTCAGGAACTGAAATAAAAGAAACTACTTTTATAGCGAGCGATCAAGAGTTAAAAACACCTGAGATAGACGGTTATCATTTTGTAGGTGTAATAAAATTAGAAGATGCATGTGTATTTAATACTTCATCAGATGAGACGCCTGCTGATAATCAGAAAGAAGAAAAACCAAAAACAGAAAAACCTGATAATAAAAAAGAAGAGCAGCCAAAAACAGAAAAACCTAATAATAAAAAAGAAGAGCAGCCAAAAACAGAAAAACCTGACAACAAAAAAGAAGAAAAACCAAAATCAGATAATCCTAAAACAAATAAAGAAGAACAGACAGTTAAACCCGCTAAAATACAGTTTAACTTCACAAAAGCTTACCATGGTGGAACACTAAAAGCAGGTCAATTCAAGTTTGAAATGCGTGATAGTAGTGGCAAAGTAGTTCAAACTGCAACTAACGATGAAAAAGGAAATATCTTATTCCAATCAATTAAGTTTAAAGATAATGAAGTAGGGACACATACATATACTATAAGTGAAGTAAAAGGGACTGAAGAAAATACAGAATACGACAAAATGGTATCAACAGTAACTGTTACAGTAACTAAATCTGATGATAAGCTGGTCGCAAAAATAACGAAGATTGTTTCAGCTAATGGAATAGACGGAAAACTTAAGTCTACGAATGGACAAGCAGATACAGAGTTTAATAACAGTTATATTGAACCTATCACAGTAGCGCCATCAGATCATTTAGATGATTAATTATAAGTATAAGTTCTCAGTAATATAAAAAAGAGTTACATTTTTTTGTAACTCTTTTTTGTTTGTATTATTTAATTTTACTAATCTCTTCTTCAAGAGCGCTCTCTGTTAAAAGCACCAGAGATTTGGTTTGAGATAGTTCCATCAGAGTTGATAAAAATATGTGTTGGGAATGAACGGATAGTGTAGTTTACTAAGAATCTATCGTTCACATCGAAAAGAACAGGGTATGTAACTCCAAGTTCTTGCGCCTTAGCAAGGATAGTAGCTTTATCCTTATCTTGAGGACTTTGGTTTTTGAATACGTCATCGCTAGGAGATGTTATTGATAAGAAAACAACATCTTCTTTACCTTTTAGTTTTTGATAAACCTTTTCTAATTCAGGCATTTCTCTAACACAAGGACCGCACCAAGAGGCCCATACGTTGATATAAACTTTTTTACCTTTATAGTCGCTAAGTTTAACTGTGTTACCGTCTTTATCCATAGCGCTAAAGTCAAAGGCTTGTCTAGTTTTTTTCTCTTCAGTAGAATTTGAAGAGCTAGAACTTGAAGAACTAGAGTTATTTTGTTCGCTAGAATTCGATTGAGTCTTTGAACATGCTGTTAAGACTAATGCACCACTTAAAAGAGTGGCAGTAAGTATTGATAATTTTTTCATTAATTATACCTCCAAGGTTAGTGTGAATAATTTTTATTAACTAAAGTATCTTGCAATCGTAGTGAATGAACCACTTAAAATTAGAACACCGATAATTATAAGTATTATTCCAGAAATAATCTGTGTATATTTTTAAAATATTAGTATTGCGTTTGAATACTGCAAGTAGTGTAGAAGCGAAGAAAGCTACTAAAATAAATGGCAGAATAAATCCTAAACAATATACTAATACTAAAAGAACACTCATAATACCTGTATGGCTAGAAGCGTATAAGAAAACACTAGCTAAAATAGGGCCGATACAAGGTGTCCAAGAGAAACTAAAAGTGAACCCCATAAGAAATGCAAGAAACGGTGTAGTTTTATTACCTTTTCGTTTTACTTTATTTTTTTGCAGAGAATTCTTGTTTTAAGAAACCAATTTTGAAAACTCCTAATTGAAGAAGCCCCATAAATACGATAAGAACACCACTTATAATTTGTAATGTTTTTATGTTTTCGTTTAAGAAGACACTGATAAAACTTGTTGCAAATGCCAAAATAAAGAATGTAGCACAAATACCTAGAACAAAGAATAGGGTATTAGTTATAGTGTTTTTTTGTTGAACACTAATTCTCCGTTAGCATTTTCCTCTTTTTTCCCTGCAAGAATACCGATATAAATTGGTAATATTGGTATTACACATGGAGAAAGGAATGATAACAAGCCTTCTAAAAATAAGAGTCCCATTTTTGTAAGAGAAGCGGCACTGTTTATGTCTGTCATATTACCTCCCGTTTATATTTAATTTTTTTATATTTTTTTAAACATTGTCAAATACTTGTATAATCAACTTTTTTAAGAAAAAGGACGCTACAAGTGATTCACAAAAATAATATATAACAAAAATACACTTTTTTTAGCAAAGAAAGTGTTTTTGGAAATAATATAATAAATTTAGAAAAGGTTAATGAAAGACTCGTAAGTATTATAACTATAGTTTTTTTCATAGTTATATATAGGGTACTGAAGAAAAGATAAAAAGGTATTGTAATAAGTACGGTAAATGTTAATGACTTATTTTGTAACATAACGTCTTTTGTAATAATTAAGTTAATACATTAAAAAGGAAGGGTATCTTCTGCTTTTTATTACAATAAAAAAACACCAAAAAAAGTAGGTGATTTGCTGTTGTTTAAGGTAGAATTTGTCATTTTAATAGTAAAGTATATCAAGAAATACTACAGAAAAAAACGTCAATAAATCTATAAAAAGAGCTCTGTTAAATTACCGATAAATTACGAAAGTAGACTTATGTAACAGCAAGTTATCACTATTGTTACAAAACTGTTACAACTATTGAAAACCCATCTGTTACATCATATAATGTTATTACGTCGAAATTAAAAACGAAGTTTAAACACATTTAAACGAGGTTAAAGACGTCCTACAAGTATTAATAAAAAAATTAAGAAAAATTAGAAAATGGAAAAAAATAGAAAAATTTATTGAGGGAGTCGCAAGACTCAAAAATACGATTTAAAAAGGAGACTTATTTATATGAGTAAATTACATAAAATAGTAGCAACAACGGCATTCGTAGGAACGGTAGCAGTAGGTGGATCTCAAATCGCTGACGCTGATACTTATACAATCAAATCAGGTGATACTCTTTGGGATATCGCTGTAAACAACGGGACAACTGTTGATGCACTTATGCAAGATAACAACTTATCAAGTCATTTAATCTACCCTGGAGATAAATTAAACTACTCTTCTAGTTCATCTAGTTCAGTAGAAAAATTAGCTCAAGTTAAAAATGATGGTTACTACACAATCGCATTAGGTGATACTTTAGGAACAGTAGCAGATAAATTTGGTACTTCAGTAGATAACCTAGTTGAAATTAACAACCTTTCAAACCCACATTTAGTATATGTTGGACAAGTAATTAAAGTTGATGGAAGTGTAGCACCTAAAGCAACTCCAGCTGTAGCGCAAGCAGCTCCAGTACAAGCTGCTCCAGTACAAGCAGCTCCAGTTGCTAGAGTACAAGCAGCTCCAGTAGCTCAAACAAGAGTAGCGACTCCAGTAGCTCAAACAAGAGTAGCGACTCAGCACTCAAACAAAAAGTAGCAGCTCCAGCAGCTCAAACAAAAGTGGCAGCTCCAGCAGCTCAAACAAAAGCAGCAGCTCCAGCGGCTCAAACAAAAGCAGCAGCTCCAGCGGTTCAAACAAAAGCAGCTCCAGCGGCTCAAACAAAAGCAGCAGCTCCAGCAGCTCAAACAAAAGCAGTAACAACAACTGCTCCAAAAACTGAAACAAAAGCAGCGGCTCAAACGCCAGCTCCAGCAGCTCAAACAAAAGCAGCTACACCAGCACCAAAAACTGAAACAAAAGCAGCGGCTCAAACGCCAGCTCCAGCAGCTCAAACAAAAGCTGCTACACCAGCACCAAAAGCTGAAACAAAAGCGACGAACTCAAACACCAGCTCCAGCGACTCAAACAAAAAGTCGCTACACCAGCTCCAGCGACTCAAACAAAACCAGCAGAACAACAACTCCTTCAGGAAGTAAAAATCTCGCAATCTACCAAGCGACTTTTAGCTCAAGTTGGTAGATACCAAGACTGTACAATGCTTGTAACAAATGCTCTTAAATCTGTAGGAATCAACTACCACGATTGGCCAGCAGGATACATGAAGTTAGGAACTCAAGTTTCAGCTTCTCAAGCACAAGCAGGAGACTTAATCTACTATGCAAATGGTGGAACAGGATTAGCTCACATCGCAGTTTACGCTGGTAACGGACAAGCAGTTCACGGTGGATGGTTAGGAAACCAAACAGTTGTTAACACTGCTAACGTAGGTAGCGGACCAGTTTACATCCGTGTTAAATAATTAATTATAGAAGATAATAAAAGCACCTTGAATTAAATTTCAAGGTGTTTTTTTATAGTATATAAATTAAGATATAAAAAAACAATCCTTAAAAAAAATAT
>BNJU01003804.1_pt1 | contig 43480 bp, 55 predicted proteins | sample 8539281 | NCBI WGS metagenome assembly BNJU01 (sample SAMD00202456, study PRJDB9452) | human saliva metagenome | isolation source: human saliva | place: Japan
TAAAATCTGTCCCAAGTTTATCTATCGAAAGAAAAGACTCAGCAACTCCTCTGTCTAACTTTTACTGAAAGTAGCTCATGCTATTTAATTCTTACGATTGACTTATTTTCAATTCTATAGACAGCATCATAATCTTCCAGATTGTAATGATGGGCAATTTCAATAATACTATTAGGCAACTGTTTTAAGACATTGCTTATTTCTTTTGAACTTGCTCCATCTAAAGAAGCCATCATCTCATCCGCTAGTAAAACCTGCTTGCCCCTTAAAATAGCACGTGCAATCTCAAGTTTTATGATTTGACCACCTGAAAAGTTATCTCCAGTTAATTCATAGTCTAATTGGTGACAACAAGCCTCCCATAGTCCAACTTTTTTTAGTGTTGAAATGAGCAATGAGTCAGAATAATCTTGATAAAGAGTTAGATTATGTCGCACACTTGTATGAAAGACATAGGGATTTTGATGAATAATTGCAATATTATCTAAATTTGGAGTCAGCTCCCTTCCATCAATGCTTTTAAAAATGATTTTCCCACTATATGCCTTATCTTGCCCTGATATTAACCTAAAAAGTGTTGTTTTTCCAATACCACTATCACCAACTATAAGGTTATGCTGAGACAATGAAAAAGTAACCGTGACATCTCGAAAAATCTCTTGATTATCATAAGATTTAGTGACGTTTTTTAACTGAATTTCTTCTAAAGTATGTATGTGAAGCCCTTTTGAAGGAATTTCTGACTCACTTCCAAATGTCAATAATTTATCTTTTATCACTTGACTTGATTGAATACTTGCAATAGCCTCCAGAATCTGTTGTAAGGGGTTAATAAGATATGTTGAAGCAGACATCATAGCAATAAGTGTAGTGATTGAATTTTGTTTTATTACAAGACCAATCACAAACGGTCCAATCAGGCCAATAGCTTTAAGAGGTCCTGTCCAAAACATAACTAAATTCTGAAGTGTATAATACTTAAATTGTGTCTTTTCCATCTCACCAAGGGTTATGAGAGTTTGCCTTACATTCTCTTTTTCTGCTTGGTTGCAAATAATCGTTTCAATCCCTTTACCAAAGTCTGTGATAGATCTTAAATTCTTCTCTTTTGAACTACTTAGTAATTCTCCTGACTCTTTTAATTTTCTCTTAAATATAAACTGAGGCAAAATCATCAGAAAAGCACCTATTGTAAAAAGACTACCCACAATAATATTTTGTTTGATCAAATAAATAACAGAGACTAGAATAGAGGCGCCCCACACAGGCGAGATAAGAAAAGATTGAAGGAACTCTTGGTCTACAATTCCAAGATCTTGTGTCAAGAGTGAGCAAAGCTCAGAATCGGAGATGTTTTTAGGAAAGACAGCATGATTCTTTAAAATATTTTCTGATAGGCTCACATTAAACGCTCTAATAATAGAACGAAGCAGAATATTCTCTATATACATAAAAGCGTACACAACCACCCAAAGAGAGATACTCGAAAATGTAAAAACTATTAAATCCCAACTATCACTACTATCTATATGACCTGCCATCTGGATAATTACAGGTATTACAATGCCTTGACACGAATAAAGAAGCGCAAAAATGATATAAAGTACCATTTCCTTCTTAGGAAGTAGCTTAATAAATTTAAGCAGTGACACAGCAACCGATTTATTTTTTTCAATAATCATTGCTTTTACCTCCTTCAATTTGATACTATTATTTTTAGTTTATTAATAGTATCAACTATTGAAATTTCGGAAATCCGATAAGGTAATTTTATATGGAACAAGGTCAAAAATTTAAACAGATTCGAAAACAGAGAAAATACACTATTCAGAGACTCGCTCAAGTAGCTGGATCTGTAGCGAGTCTTTCAGACTTTGAAAATAACAAAACATCACTCTCAAATGATACTCTTTTCAAACTTTTAAAACATCTAAAAGTCGAATATAATGAATTTTTCGAACAAGAATATCTTGTGGACGAAACCTACATAAAACTTGCTAATCAATTCAATCAAGCCTCAAATCATCTAGACTTTGAAGCACTGGAGCAAGTCGCAGAAAAGTTTCGCATTTTAGGAGAAACCAATTATAGTGATTATCTGATTAGTCTTTGTATTGACTGTCAGGTTTCAAAACTTCAAAACCGGTCAGTTAACCAAGATATTGCTACAGAACTTCAAAACTACTTCTTTTCTATTGATATTTGGACACTTCTCGATATTAATTTACTGAATATGGTAAAGGATATCTTCACAGAAGATGCGCTAAAAATCTACATTAAGGAATTCCTATCAATACTCAATAAAAATCCTAGAAATAATTTAGATCGAATCACTTTAGAAGTTATCAGTCGTTGTATTTTCCAAATCATTCTTTACGGAAATCAAGAAGATAGTGACTACTATCTAAACGAACTAAAAACTATTCAATTACCAGACTATTTCATGTTACAAAAAAACTCTATCTTAAAGAACTAAAAGCCGCATACCTTTATAAATTTATCGATAAGAATATGGGAAAGACTATACATAAAGAAATTCTCCACTACTTGGCTTTTATGGGAGATGACGATAATTTGAGAGAATGGGACCGAACTTTCCGTCAATTATAGACTTTATTGGATAACAGTTGTACAATGATTATATAATTTGAAAAATTTAGAAAGGAAAACAGAATGCACGAAACACATTCTCTCCGTGAGCGATTTCTTGTTTTCTTCAAGATTTTTGTGCCCATACTGATCTATCAGTTTGCCAACTTTTCAGCAGCTTTTGTGGACACTACCATGACTGGTCAATACGATGCCCTACACTTGGCGGGGGTAGCCATGGCAACGAGTTTATGGAGTCCTTTTTTCACCTTCTTAACAGGTATCGTATCTGCCCTAGTTCCTATTATCGGACACCATCTAGGGGCAGGTCGCAAGGACCGAGTGGCACCTGATTTCTATCAATTTCTTTATATGGCTTTGGGTCTATCACTGATCCTCTTTGCCCTCGTTTTTCTGGGGGCACCCTTAGTTCTGGGACACTTAGGTTTGGAACCTGTGGTCAGAAAGGTGGCCCTTGGATACCTACGCTTTTTGAGTCTTGGGATTATTCCCCTTCTGCTCTTTAGCGTGGTTCGCTCCTTCCTTGATGCGCTTGGCCTTACGCGCCTTTCCATGTACCTCATGCTTTTGCTTCTACCACTAAATGGTTTCTTCAATTTTCTCCTCATCTATGGCATCGCTGGTCTACCAGAGTTGGGAGGAGCTGGAGCAGGTCTGGGAACTTCATTGGCTTACTGGGCCCTTCTCCTTATTTCCATCGCAGTTATCAGAAAGCATAAGAAGGTTAAACCCTACCAGATTGAAAAAATCCAACCCCTTGATAAGACGGCTCTGCTTGACGCACTGAAACTAGGTCTCCCCATTGGTGGAACGGTCTTTGCGGAGGTCGCCATCTTCTCAGGCGTTGGTCTAGTTATGGCCAAGTATCCATCCCTAGTCATTGCCAGTCATCAGGCAGCCATGAATTTCTCAAACCTCATGTATGCCTTTTCCTCTCAGTGTTTCCAGTGCAATGGCTATCATTATTTCTTACGAATTTGGGAGCTAAACGCATGGATGCGGTCAAGAGCTATAGCAAGCTAGGGACGTCTAACTGCCCTTAGGTTTTGCTGGTTTTACCTTGTTCTTTCTCTATTTCTTGCGCTATGATTTAGCTGAACTCTATGGACATGAACCTGAGTTTTTGAGAATGACGGCCGTTTTCATGACCTATAGCCTCTTCTTTCAAGTGGCGGATGTCTTTGCGGCTCCACTTCAAGGAATTCTTCGTGGCTATAAGGACACCAAGGTCCCTTTCTATCTCGGTGTCTTGTCATACTGGGGCATGACCTTCCCTGTTGGTTACCTTCTTGAAAAAGTTGCTGGACTGGGTCCATATAGTTACTGGATTGGCCTGATTGCCAGTCTTATCGTCAGTGGTCTTTGTTACCAATGGCGCCTAAATAGAATCGTCAAACGCTACGAATCACATCATTAATATACCTTAAGCAGTCTAGTCAGACTGCTTTTTCTCTGCTCAAAACTTGATAATAAAGAAAAATCCTCCTGCATATTGAAAACAGATAAACTGTTGTCAATGTACAGAAAGCTTCTTTTATGAGTGATTAGTTATATTCAGATTTTCCTGACCTATTGTCAAACTGGATCCATTAATGAAAACATAGATGTTTAATATTGAAAAAGGTATCACAGAGACCAGCTGGGTCAATTAGGGCAAAATAAATCATGACTAAACCACACAGAGCTAGGAAATGATAAAGATAAACTATTTTCTCCCCTGTTTTAGGAAGTAAAAGAAAAGACCAGAACCACAAGACACAAATGGCTATTAATATGATTAGTTTATTCATCAATTCCATAATAAGCTCCGTCAAAAAGGTTTAGCACAATAAAATAGTCCTTAGGACTATCTGAATCTTATCACAAAATCTAACAAGTGCTGTCATATTTCGTTATGGAAATTTATACTCTTTTGCTAGCTATGTTTAGGTAAGTTTAGACATATAAAATCATAATTGGGAGGTTAGGAAGACTAATTATTACACAAAGTACAATAATGTTTACAGACACCAAAACTAGCAAAATCTATGGAAAAAACACTTTGACACTTGTCAGATTTCTCACTACTATAGTGTACTACTTTTTGGTTTGACACTTAAAAACAAATTCGATAAAATTGTAAAAAAATGTAATGAAAGGTTACTTTTTTTGTCCTGAATGGTAAGGTGACATTTTATGTTAGCTTTAAAAGGCTTTCATAATTTCTTTTTACATGCAAAAAAAGGTTGGTGGTAAGGACTCCAACCTCTTTAGTTATGGCATGATTCTAGTAAAAAGATCTCTTAGAACTAGTGACTAATCAGTCTACTTGGTCAAGTAAGTAGGCATAGCCTTCTTTTTTTCCATATCGGCTTTTAGGCACAAATCGCGTTGCTACACCATTGATACAATAGCGTAGACCACCCTTGTCACTTGGCCCATCTGGAAAGACATGCCCAAGATGAGAATCTCCTACACGACTACGAACCTCAATACGATCCATATTGTGAGAATGGTCTTCCTTGTAGTTGGCTACCTCGGGACTAATGGGACGAGAGAAACTTGGCCAGCCACAAGCTGAATCAAACTTGTCCTTGGATGAAAAGAGGGGCTCACCAGTCACTACATCAACATAAATCCCTGGTTCAAAATGATTCCAAAGGGGACTTGTAAAGGCCCTGTTCTGTTCCATTTTTCCTGGGTCACAGCATAAGCTTCTGGGCTCAGACTTACTTTAAGCTCCTCCTGACTTGGCTTGTGATAAGAACTTGAATCAATAATAGGGATTAACCGCTTGATTAACATTAATATGGCAATAGCCATTAGGATTCTTCTTGAGATAATCCTGATGATAATCCTCAGCAGGAATAAAGTGTTGCAATGGCAACAACTCAACTGCCAAAGGCTGACCGTATTGCTCAGATATTTCTTGGAAAACTTGCTCGATGATTGGCAAGTCATTTACATCAGTATAGTAAACACCCGTACGGTACTGGGTTCCCACATCATTGCCCTGTTTGTTTTTGCTTATAGGATTGATAATACGGAAGAAATGTAGCAAAATCTCTCGCAATGACACTTTGCTAGCATCATAGGTTACCTGAACAGTTTCAGCGTGGCCCGTCTGACCGATGAGCTCATAGCGAGTCGTCTCACTACGACCATTGGCATAACCTGAAATGGCATCTAACACACCAGGCACACGAGAGAAGTACTCTTCCACACCCCAGAAACAGCCACCAGCAAGATAGATCTTATGATTATTTAGATTTGACATTTTTAACACTCCCTTCACTAGATACTTGCATCTCCACGCCTTAAGTGTAACGCTTTTTTTGGGAGATTTCGCACTTATGGTGACTTGAGACAAAAAAATCCCACCACATTTGTGATAGGATTTTATGTTTATTCCATTTCGAATCTTTCGCTCTTAATCTTATCTGGTAAGACGAGAGACAAGAGGATACACAAGATGGCTGGTATCAACCATGGCAATGATGCTCCTGACAATGGTAGGAAGTTAATATGGGCATTGAGTCCTGCAAGTTTGAACTGGCTGCCAATTACACTAAGCAAAAGCGATATGCGTCACTACAGCAACTGTAATTTGCATACCAGGTTTAGACAAGGCCACAAACTTATTAGCAATCACAATCATGACAATCGTGATTGTAATTGGGTAAAGAATCAAAAAGTACTGGTACTGAGAATGCAATGATATTATTAAGTCCCAAATTGGCAATCGCAAACCCAACAAGAGTGAAGACAATAGCATAGGTTTTGTATGAGACTTGTGGGAAGGCCTTGTTAAAGAACTCACCGGTCGCCACAATCAAGCCTGCTGTTGTCGTAAAAGCACGTCACTGTTACCATAACTGCTAGGAAAATCTGTGAAATCTGGGACCAAAGATAGCCTGAGTTGCATTCGATAGAACAGCTGCTCCAAGGTTAGCATCTTTCTCCCAAAGTTGATGTACTCGAGTGGGAAAATGATTGCCCCAAGAATGCTAGATCCCAAAGTACAAAACCTGAGAAGCATCAATCCAACCAGAATACCTACAACCCAAATGGTTGAGATGTACTCTTTTTTTAGATTTAAAGCCCTAATTGATTGAGGGTGACTACTGCCACCACACTAAAGGCTACCGAAGCCAAGGCATCCAAGGTGTTGTAACCCTTCCAAGAAACCATTACCAAATGCTGAGGCTTTGATAAGCTCTGACTAGCAGTATGAGGACTGTGACCACCATATTTAAAGTGCACCAACTACAATCAAACATAACGATCATAATAGAGCGAAAAGACTAGGTGTCAGATTCGTCCAATACTATCTAAAATCTTTAGATGGATTCATTGCAATCCATAAAGTGCTAAAGGCAAAAGTAGATTACAGTGAAAGGCAAAGAGCCATAGACTAGTATGACTACTACCAATCATAGGTGCGAAATGCCAATCGAAAAAGCTGCTGCTGCTGTCCTTGGAATGGCAAAAGAAATGGTCCAATAGACAGAGTAAAGCACTGCCAAGATAAACTAGAGCAAACTTAGGCGAGATTTTTTTGTGAAATCTCATGAATATACCCCTTCGGATTTAGAGTCCCAATAACCAGTGTTAGAATGGCAATACCGACACCTGATAGGACAAAACCGGCAATGGCTGGCCAGAAATGACCTCCAGATTCAAAAGCCTAGCTGAGGAGGGAAAAGGTCAGATTTCCCGCTCCAAAGAACATACCAAACAGCAATAAAAGGGCTGTAAGGCCTCCCTTTTTTTAACATAGGTATCTCCAATCTAAAAAAAACAAGACATAACCTCCCAAAAAGGAAAGGGCTTGTTTATTATATTTTTAGTCAACTTAACTAGTATGACATGGTTAATTTGAAAGTTCAAGCAATTGAAACTTATTTCACAAAGGTTTTTTTAAAATTGCAAATTTTTCTGTATCCTTAGTATGAAAAAAACTAGACAAGATTCTCATCTCGTCTAGTTTGATATTTTGATTATGGGTGACTGACAATCAATTCAAGCTCTCCCTTAATTTGCCATGTTTCAACATCACTAGGAAGAATAAAGTGGCTACCTTTTGCAATGTCATAATCTTGCCCATCTACTTTAAGGCTTCCTTGACCGTCAAGTACACTAAACAAACTGTAATCAGCAGTCTTTTCAAAATCAGCCTTGCCTGAAATTTCCCATTTGTAAACAGCAAAGAAATCACTTGCTACTAAAAGCGTTGATTTGAGGTCATCTACTTTTGTTGTGACTGGGCGACTGTTGGCAGGTTCTCCTATAGTAAGCACGTCGATAGATTTTTCAAGATGGAGCTCACGCAAGTTGCCTTGGTCATCTTTGCGGTCAAAATCATAAACACGATAAGTCGTATCACTGGATTGTTGCGTTTCAAGAACCATAATACCTGCACCAATAGCATGCATGGTACCACTTGGTACATAGAAGAAATCGCCTGCTTTAACTGGAACCTTGGTCAAGAGATTTTCCCAATCCTTACTTTCAATTTGCTGGCGCAATTCTTCTTTTGATTTAGCATTGTGACCATAAATGATTTCTGCACCTGGTTCAGCAGCAATGATATACCAACACTCTGTTTTACCAAGCTCACCTTCATGTTCAAGTCCATAAGCATCATCTGGATGGACCTGTACTGAAAGCCAATCATTGGCATCCAAAATCTTAGTTAAAAGTGGAAAAACAGGTTCCTGACGATTGCCAAACAATTCACGATGCTCTGCATAAAGCACATCTAAAGTTTGACCAGCATAACGACCATTCTTAACAGTCGATACACCGTTTGGGTGAGCTGAGATAGCCCAATACTCTCCTACATGGTCGCTTGGAATCTCGTAGCCAAAGACATCACGCAAATGCGTGCCACCCCAAATTTTCTCTTGCATGACAGATTGTAAAAATAAAGGTTCAGACATAAAAACTCCTTATATAAGAATGAATAGACTCAAAATCTATGTCTTAACATAGATGATTACCCACATCATGATAAATGAATCAGTTCCACTTTAAAGCGGATGTTCCAAAAATCACTCACAGCCAATAAGCTTCATCATCAGCAAATCATAGACAGATTTTGACGAGTAATTACCTCAATTATAAGCATAATTTGTGAAAAATTCAACAAACCTTAATGAAATCATAATATTTTGGCTTAATGACAGCAAGTTATTTCAATAGCAAATTTCCTTTAAGAATCCTACTCATTCCTTCATTTTTCGGATAGATTGATTGAATTTAAAGACTTTTTAATCTATAATGTTAGTGATACTATGAAAGGAAATCTTCTCAATGAAATTCTATTCCTACGACTATGTGCTAAGTCAGATTAGCCAACAAAACTGGGTTATGGTTGCCATTACTGCAGGACTTATTTTAGTGACTGGCGTGTTTGCTTTTAAGGCCTACAAAGACAGACATGATACTAAGTTTCGTGAACTCTCTATCATTTCTATTTTAACCTTGGTGGCTATTGTCCTTATTGCTATCAGCAATTTCCAAACTAATCAGACCAATGATAACCAGTTCCGAGCATCTCTTCATTTTATCGAAGTCATTTCGAAACAATTAGATGTTAAAAAAGAGGATGTCTATGTCAATACTTCTGCTGCCACTGATGGAGCTATCGTAAAAGTTAAAGACAACTACTATCGTGCCATCTCAGGTTCAGAACCTGACAGCTACTTGCTAGAACAAATAAAACTTTACAAGTCTGATGTTGAACTCGTGGAGGTTAAAAAATGACATCTTTTTATCTTACTGTTGCAATTAAACTAGCTTTGGGGCTTATTTCACTCGTCTTTGTTATCAATTTAACAGGTAAAGGAAACCTAGCACCTAGCTCAGCTACTGACCAAGTACAGAACTTTGTTCTTGGTGCAATCCTCGGTGGTACAATTTATAGTAGTACCGTTTCAATCCTCCAATATATCGTGATTTTGATTATTTGGACGATTTTGATTTTACTTCTAAAATGGCTAATTACCAATATTCTCTTTATCAAACATTTGATTGACGGTAAACCAACTGTCATCATCAAACATGGTAAGTTAGACCCTGAAGCTTGTCGTGCAAAAGGACTCTCTGCCTCTGATGTAGCTTTGAAACTTCGTTCTCAAGGAATTTTCCAACTTAAAGAAGTGAAACGTGCTGTAATTGAGCAAAACGGCCAATTGATTGTGGTTCGTGCGGGTGATGAAAATCCGAAATACCCAATTGTCACAGATGGCGTTGTTCAGTTGGAAATTCTTGACAGTATCGGAAAATCTGAAGCATGGTTAAACGACGAACTTACTAAAATGGGATATGACAACATTTCAGATATCTTCATCGCTGAATACGATAAAGGAAACATTAATGTCGTGACTTATTAAACAAATCACTTGCATTACGGTCTAAGATTTTCTATAATGGTCTCATCATAAAAAGGAGGTACTATCATGGGTATCGAAGATAAATTGAATCAAGCTAAAGGTGCTCTTAAAGAGGGTGCTGGTAAACTGACTGGCGATAAAAAGACTGAAATCGAAGGTGCGGTTGAAAAAGTTGTAGCAAAAGCAAAAGACGGTATCGAAGATGTTAAAGAAGGCGTTGAAGGTGCTGTTGAAGGCCTTAAAAATGCTTTTTCTAAAAAATAATAATAAATAAACAGAAGCTCTTTTCCTTTTTTGAAGAGGGCTTCTGTTTTTCTTTATGTTCTTAACTAGAATTACTTACGAGAATGCTTACTTCCTTTTAAGGCAAATGAGGTTGTCATCATAACTGCTCCTAATGCGCCTAGTCCCAAGCTACTCACATCACCAGTATCTGGTAACATTGATTTGGTTTCTTGGCTACTTTGTGAATTTTTAGCAGACTGGGTAGCCTTAGAGCTGGTATTTTGTTTTTGAGCAAAATCAGTCTGAACGACTTGATTTTCGTAGCTTTCCTTTTGGCTTGAAACTTCTCTTAGCTGACCTTTTGCTGCTTCAGAAGTTTGATTTTTGAGTAAGAATCTTATTCAATTTCTCAGCAGTCTCATGAGCTTGTTGTTGGGCACTGCTTGTCGCATTGGTCATTATTTGTGTCGCTTGCTCTTTTGTGGGCTGGTTAGCAAGAGAGGTATTTGATTTAAGCGACGCTCCTTCAGAGCTTGAAGGATTTGATGTTGGCGTATTTTGATTTGATAAAGCTGTGTTTGTCGCTGTCATTGCTGGAGCATTGGTAGCTGGTTGATTAGCACTACTGCTTGTCGTAGGGCTCATATTTGTTGAAGTTGAGCTACTTGTTTGACTAGCAAAGTTTGGTGGGGTAGGACGTCCAGTATTAGCCGTCTGGCTTGTTGAACTTGTACTACTTGTACTACTTGTACTACTTGTACTACTTGTACTACTTGTACTACTTGTACTACTTGTACTACTTGTACTACTTGTACTTGTCGTATTCTCAGAACTTGTTGAACCTGATTGCCCCCACGGTGTGTTAACGCTTCCGGTATTGGTAGAGCTTCCGCCATAGCTAGTCGGTCCACCGTAGCCTCCGAAAGTTATCAGACATTGAGCTATTGCTAAAGCCACCGCCTGGGAAGCCACCCATGCCACCAGCACCAGGACCGTTGTTTGTCCCTTCTTCAGTAGCTGTTGCAGTGACACTTGAACCACTTGAGGTCGTGATGGTATAAGTTTCACCCGAAGTTAGGCTCTCGGTACTAAAGACAACATTTCCAAATGACGTTGTTGCTGTTGTTGTCGCTACAACATTTCCAGAGCTATCAGTGACTGTGATGGTAGCTCCAGCACTACCAGAGATGTTGGCCATGATGTAAGACTGGCTTGAACCTGTTGTAAAGGCCTGAGCCATTCCTTGGTTACCAATAGCCCACACGGTACCACCTGAGATAATACCTGTTCCATCATAGTCGATAGCGGAATTGTCTACACTTGTCTGAGCGACATAGAGGGAACCACTTTTAACAGTCACATTCCCGTTACTGTCGATACCGTCACCATCTGCCAGGATAGTTACCCGTTGCACCATCAATATTGATGCCCACTTCATTTTCCAAATCAGAAGTCGAATTGGTTAAGTTTGAAGTATCAGCGCTGTCCTTGGTTGTCCACTCAGTTGCATTAATACCGTCATCACCAGCAGTGATATCAACAGTCCCACCTGTCAAGTTAATATAACGTCCCTTCAAGTCCTTCATCACCTGCAACGACTGTTACTGTTGAATCACCTTCGATCGTTAGTTCATCTGTAACCGTGATACCTTTATCAGTCGCATTAATCGTTACCGTTGAGTCAGTGATCGTCAAATCCCCACTATTAACATCTGTTTCGTCTTCAACTTGAATACCGTCATCTGCCGCTGTGATGTTGACTGTGGCATTTTTTTAATGGTTACAGCTGTCGTCGCATTGATGCCATCCTTGGCCTCAGAAGTCAAATCAAGCGTCACAGAGTCAATCGTTACACTGTCAGCCTTGATGGCGTGCTTTTTCAGTACTTGAAAGGGTAAGAGTACTTCCAGTACCACTGGTAATAGTCAAAGGCACCAGCGGCTTCAATCGCATTAGCAGACGTCGAAGAAATAGAACTGTCCGAAAGAACATTCACCGTCAATCCCTGCTGAGGAATTAGAAGTGATTGATGAATCTGTTAAGGTCACACCATCCAAGTAGATTGTCACCGGATCCGTCACACTACCCGCCACAATAATGGTATAACTTGAACCATTTCCGGTCAAAGTGTATGATCCTGCTTGATTGATGGTAATTGTCGTTCCATCAACTGTGACAGTACCGCTATCACTTGTTACCACGGTTGTTCCCATTGAAAGTAATCGTTGTCGTTGAGCTTTCTGAATCACTATCTTCAGACTCAGTTGTCGTCGTTTCAGTAGCTGAATCTGAGGCGCTGTTGGTTAACACTGAAGCTGTTTCAGATGCAGTCGCTTCAGTGGTGCTTGAACTCGTATTAGAGCTAGAGTTTTCATCTGTATTGTTCGTTTCAGATGCTGACCTTTCACTAGTTGTGCTTTTCAGCCGTTTCTGAAGAACTTGCCTCTGAAGTTGAGGATGTGCTTGAATGATCAGATGTTTCACTGCTTGTTGATGTAGCAGTCGTGTTCTCTGTCGTACTTGTTGTTGACAAATCAGTGTCCGTTGTCGTAGTTGTTGTACTTGTATCTGTCGCAGTGCTTGTTTCAGTAGCGTTTGACGCATCTTCGGTCTGCACACTTTCTTCAATCAGATCAGCAGTGGTTTCACCTGTCGTCACCGTTGAGAGAGTTGATTCTGTGTTAGCTTCATCTGCTGAAACCTTGCTGTCATTTAAGACAACTGAGCTACCAAAAAAATTAAGCTAGCTACTAGGACTGACCCCTGCTGTTTTTCCATTTTGATGATTTCTTAATGGCATAACGTTCTTGTGTTTGTTTTTGTATCTTTGTATGTCATATGTTCTACCTCTTTCTTACTTTTTGAGATGCCTCTATTAAACACAAGAAACCTAAGACAAGACTTAAAGAAAGGTTAATCTTTCCTTAAAGTAAAAAAAGTCCCCAAGATATTGGGAACTTTCAATCTCTAGGATAGACCACTCTAAATTCTTCCAAAACAACCAGACTTTCCTGACTAAAATGTAGTCCAACCTCATGCAACCATTTGCTAAAGAGGTTTTCATGAAGCTTTTGCCAGTAAGCTAGGGTTCGATCTCCTTCACCTTCCTTGTAGGCATGGTTTTCAGAAACCTCTTTAAATGGGATGACCTCAACTTTCGTCGTTTCAATAATACAAATAGCATTCTCCTTACTATCAAGAATGACGCTCATTTCATTTTCCTTGGGCAATGGTTCATCCCCCACTGCATACAAGTCAAAAGCTGAACTGGTTGCTGTCTTTTGCCCCATCAATACGAGTTCTGCCAAATAATCTGCTTCCACGCCAAAGGCCCAGGCATCAATCTTATCTCCGATTGACTGATTTAAAATCTTATAGGCTTGCCACATCTGGTTTGATTTCATCAATCTACTCCTGCTTTTACTTTCCTTCCATTATATCAAAAAATGATAGGCCAGATGGCACTATCATTTTCATCTTAATACTTAGAATGTTTGTAACCGTAAAAGGCATAGATAACTGAACCGATTAGCACTGCCAAACCAAAGGCTAACCATGTCTGCCAACTGTACTGACTCATAAAGGAGAGACAGACGATAATTGAGATAATTGGTAAGACCGGAACAAATGGAACCTTGAACTCGTCCTTCTGTGGCAAGCCCTTGTCCTTACGAAGAATAATGAGAGCAATAGCCAAGAGAACTAAGTAAGCCAAGGTCGCAATGTTAACCAAGGATGCCATGTTGGCCAAGGAGAAAATTCCTGCTGAGATAGCTGACAATACGCCTGTCAAAAGTGTCGCATGATGTGGAACCTTATTAGTCTTTGAAACCTTTTGGAAGGTTTGGGGAAGGAAACCATCACGCGCCAGGCTATAAACCATACGACTAAGGGCATAGGCCATTGAAATACATACCGTAATCAAGGTCATAATAGCAACGACAGAGACGTAGTTGGCTGCCCAAGAAATACCGATATAGCGAAGGGCATAAGCCACAGCATCGTCGACATTCAACTTGGTATAGTGAACCACTCCTGTCAAGACCAGCGAAACCACTGCATAAAGTGAAGCCACGATAATCAAGGCAAGAACAATACCTCGAGGAACGTTCTTTTGCGGCTCTTTAATTTCGTCTACTGTCATAGAGATAGACTCGAAACCAAGGAATCCAAAGAACATGAGAGAGGCACCAGCCATAATCCCAGTTTTTCCTCCGTAAATCTGACCAAAGCCAAATGGCGCAAAATCAGCCCAGTTGCTAGGATTCAAATGGAAGAGGCCCACTAAGATAAAGACCGCCAAGGCTGAAAACTTGAGCACTACCAAGAGAGAGTTCAAACGTAAAGCCTGCTTAGAATTCATAAGAAGAAGGGCTGTCACCAAGACCAAAACCAAGACTGGCAAGAGGTCAATGTAAGTGCCTTGGCTGGGATTAAAAGGCCCACTGATGGCTTGAGGTAACTTAAGACCAAAGCTAGCCAGTAGCCCCTTGAGATAGGCACCCCAACCAGAGGCAACACTGGATACGGCATTCATAAAGACAATCATGGTCAACCAGCCACCCATCCAGGCAGGATACTCCCCCCAGACAGCATAGAGATAACCGTAGACACCACCGGCTGATGGGTAACGTGAGGCAAACTCAGCAAAGAAAATCGCTGACATCCCAACACACACGGCTGAAATCAAGACTGAAATAATCAGGGCAGGACCAGCCAGAGTCGATGCTGCGGTACCAGTAATCGTAAAGATTCCTGTACCAACCATGGCACCGATTCCCAGCAGGACCACATCCCTAAGGGTCAGATGCCGTTTCATCTCAGTCTGAGCGAGACCGACATCCTTTTTACGAAAAATACTCATTTTTATACTCCATTTTTTGCGAAATACCGAACTATTATACCATATTTCTTGGTCTAAATGGACCTTTTTCTGTATTTTTATACTTTTATTGGGGAATGCTATGTTGAAGATGGGGACTTCCAGTGCTTACTTTTTAATTTTACATACATCTCGATTAAAAGGAGCTTGCTAAAGTGGTCATTTATCATTCTTTTTTGTTTCTCAAATCCTTACCTAGAAAGAATTTTCAATTTTTAGAAAAAACATGAAAATCTTATGAATGCGTTTGATTCTTCTAATGAAAGATGTTAGAATGGTGGCATTAAAAACGGAAAAAGGGGAACTTTTATGGAAAAATAAAGTTCATTTTAAACTTCATAAAGTGAAGAAACAATGGGTCACTATCGCAGTGTCTGGTTTGGCACTTGGTGCCTCATTGATTGGTGTTGGTGTCTCTGCCGACGAGCAAGCTACGAATCAAGTCACCTCAGCAAGGACACCTGAAAGCGTCAGCCAGGAACCAGATCTTGTCGTCACAGAAACAACTGTAGCTACGACAAAAGCTGATCAAGTCGCAACCAATCAGACAACTGATACAACTGCTACTGTTACAGCTGATAAGCAGCCAGTCCTTAAAGAAGACCAAGCAAGTAGCACTTACAATTTGACTAGTGGCGAAACAAGAACTGCTACTTCAACTTCAGAAAGCAGCTAGCACAGCTACTGACGTAAACAGTCAAGCATCAGAATCTGTTGAAACTAATGTCGTTTCTGGCGGTCAATTCAAGAGTGATGCTGAAGGTAACTGGTACTACCTTAAAGACGGGAAAAAAATCTGACAGGTGCCCAAAAACGTTGACCATTTCGACCTTTATTTCCACGAGGACGGAAAGCAAGCCAAAGGTGAGATTATCACTGAAAATGGACAATCTTTCTACTATGACAAAGCCAATGGACGTAAGGTAACCAATACCTCTATCAACATCGACGGTCAAGCCTACAAATGCTGATGCCCAAGGTCGTTTGACAGCAGTTCTCCCTGAAACGAACAAACGCAACCAGTTTATCGAAGATACAACCACAACTGGTATTACCTCGGTAAAGATGGGAAACCCGTCACTGGTGCTCAGAACATCGATAGCTTTAACCTCTACTTCCACGAAGATGGTCGACAAGCTAAAAACGAAATCGTTACTATTAATGGTGATAGCTACTATTTCGATAAAGACAATGGTCGTCGTGTAACAGGTCTCTACTACGTTGATGGTGCTAATCACAAATACTCAGGCTATTACTACTTCGACAAAGATGGCAAGATGGTTAAAGATGATTTTGTCACTGAAAATGGCAACACCTACTATTTTGATGCTACTGGCTATCAACCTAATTTTGTCTTTGTTTCGGATAAAGCTGGGAATTGGTATTACATGAGTGACTTCAAGGCAACTAAAGGCTTCTCAGCCCCATTTGGTTTCCAAACCGAATTCCTAGATCGTAGCCAAGCTGACTACAAGACAAGTGTTCAAAACCTAAACGGTCAACAGTATTACTTTGATCCTAAGACTGGTATCATGGTAACCAATCGTTATATTTCTGACGACAAGGGTAATTGGTATTACTTTGGTAAAGATGGTAAAGCACTTCACGGTTTTCAAACAGTGGACGGTAACCTTCATTACTTCAATGATAGTGGCCAACAAGTCAAAGGTGACTTCCTTTACTACAATAACGATATCTACTATTTCGATAAAGACAATGGAAATCCAGTAACTAACCAATTTCGTTAATAGAGACGACTGCTTGGTACTACTTCGGAGCTGATGGTAAAGCCGTATCTGGTTTCCAAACCATTAACGGACAGAACCTATATTTCCACGAATATGGTGTCCAAGCCAAGGGACAACTGGTTACTGTTGACGGCAAAACCTACTACTTTCGATCCCAAATACAGGTGACAAGTGGGTTAATCGTTCACTTACCTTAAACGGTACGGTCTATAATTTTGATAATAATGGTGTGGCGACTACTAAAAGCTGACCAAACCACAAATCGAAACCAATTTGTTAAAGGTACTGATCAAGAATGGTACTACTACGATGCTAATGGTAAAAAGGTCACTGGTTTCCAAACCATTAACAAGGACCTCTACTACTTTAACGATAAGGGGCCAACAAGTTCGAGGAGGTATTTTTCAACCTAGGTGATAACTACTACGTCGTCAACAAAGATACTGGTGCTATCATTCGTAATGCCTTTCTATCATGATACATCAACTGGCCCTTATGGCAACTTCTCTGAAAAATATCTACTACGCTGGCAATGACGGTGCCTTCAAGACAGGCTGGTTTAGAAGTCAACGGTAACCGTTACTACGCTAGCGACTATTCTGATGACAATACCCCCAAAGGAAACCTCTACACAGGAGTTATCAACTCTCAACTCTTTAGCCCAGACGGGAAACTCTTGACAAACGGTCTCTATCCTGAGTTCAAGCGCACTGGTGAAAATGCTTATGACCTTGAAGGTGTCTATGTCACAGATACCGACGGTAATATCAAAGAAGGTCCTTATCAGTATGATGGCAAGATTATTGGGTCTAAATATAGTAGCGTCCGCCAATCACAATGGTCAACTTTTGACGAATGGGATATTCTTAATGGACACCTCTATCATTTCGACTCAACACCTATGACCTTCACAGCACCAAATGGCCAAAAAATAACCACAAACGTTGCCATTGCAACAACTAACAAAGCCCTTACATATCACGGTGTAACCTTTAATTTTGATGCCAAGGGTATTGATGCGACAAAAGAAAAAGCCATCCACTTTGACCAATTGAAGACGGATCGTAACGGTACAAGTTATCTCTATGAAAATGGCCAAAAGGTCACTGGCTTGAAGACCTTTGATGGCGTTAGTTACTATTTCTATGACGATGGCCACCAAGCTCAAAGGTACTGAGGTCGCAATCAACAGTAATATTTACCAATTTGACCAACTGACTGGTATCATGACACGCAACGCCTTTTTCAAAAATCATACAACTACGAAGGTTCTCCACGCTTTTCCATACTACCCAACACGCTACTATGGCAATGACGGAGCTGCTCTGACAGGTTGGCAAACCATCAACGGCAAGGACTACTACTTCCGAGATAGCGGAAACCTTGAAACAGGACGTTTTTGTCATCGGGAGACAGAGCTTACAATGCTGATGACAATGGCGTGGTTGCTGACCGCAAGGGTGAACCTGCTTATCGCAATCGTATTGTCTACGATAAGGGTGACAACTATTACTACAATGACAAAGGTGAGAAAGTGACCGGCTTCCAAGAAGTTGATGGCAAGGTCCTCTACTTCGACGCTGAAGGTAAACAAGTCCTAGGACGCTTTGTCACAGTTGATAATTACACCTACTATTTCGACCCTAAAACAGGTGAAAAGATACACTAACCGCTCTGTCCTCATCGACGGTAAACTCTATACCTTCGATAAAGATGGACATGTGGTGTCTTAAGATGAGATAAAACCGAGACGAAAGTCTTGGTTTTTTTATGGGAGTTAAGTACCATATAAACTAACATTACATTTAGGAAACTAAAAATAGGCTGAGAAATAACCTCAGCCTATTTTTATTTATACAAGAATTATATACTCTAATTATAACTTATCAATGATGAATCAAATCATATATTCTAAATCGTAACTAGCATCAGAAAGAATACGTGCCAAAAATTGTCGGGTGCGTTTTTCTTTTGGTCTGTAAAAAATGTCTTTTGGACTCCCCTCTTCGATGACATGACCACCATCCATGAAAACGACATGATTAGCTACATCTCGTGCAAACCCCATTTCATGAGTAACAACCACCATTGTTGTTCCTTCATGAGCAAGTTGTTTCATGACATCCAGAACATCCCCAACTAGTTCTGGATCAAGGGCCGATGTTGGTTCATCTAACAAGATAACCTCCGGCTTAACTGCTATAGCCCTGGCTAAACCAATACGTTGTTGTTGCCCACCTGAAAGTTGTGATGGGTAGTAATCTTTAAAATCCAGAAGACCAACTTTTTTAAGTGCTTCTTCAGCAATCTGTTGCGCTTCACTTTTAGGAACTTTCCTAGCAATCACTAAACCTTCCAAGATATTCTCGATAGCAGTCTTGTTTGCAAATAAATTGTAGTGTTGGAATACAAAAGCTGTCTTCTTTCGGATATCTAAAATATCTTTCTTTGATAACTTATCCAAAGGGTAGTCCTTACCCGAAATTGTTAATTGACCTCCATCTGCTTTCTCCAAGTGATTAAGGCAACGTAAGAAAGTTGTTTTTCCTGAACCTGATGGTCCCAAGATGACAACCACATCTCCCTGTTTCACTTGTAGATTAACATCAACAAGAACCTGACGATCTCCAAATGTTTTTGATATATGTTTAGCTTCTAGCATAGTGACTCCCTCTATGTAAATTGCAATTTTCTTTCTCCAAGGTTAAAGAGAACTTGAATGATACCACAAATGATTAAATATAAAATGAAGATGACAAAATAAGATTCAAAATATTGATATCCATATGCTGCTTCAACTCGTGCAATTGCGGTAATATCTTTTATCGTCATAACAAAGACAAGTGACGTTCCTTTTACAATATTGATAACTAAGTTACACAAATTTGGAAGCGCAGCCTTAAGTGCCTGTGGAAAAACGATTCTAAGATAGGCTTGTCTTGTTGTTAAACCTATGGCTTGTGCAGCTTCTAGTTGACCTTTATCAACAGTTAGTAATGCTGATCGAATGATTTCCGATAAGCTTCCTGTCGTCATCAAGCTATAGATAATAAAGGCATAGTAAAGCGGATTAACTTTGAAGACATCTATGTGACTCCCAATACCTTTAAAAAATTGATTTAACAAACTAGGGAACAAACTATAAAAAAATAAAATTAAGAGAATTGGAGGTGTTGCACGAATAAATGCAAGATAAACAATTGAAAAAGTCTTGACACCTCTCAACTTATAAATCTGCCCTAAAGCGAGAAATAAAAGCAGGTAGAAAACTCAATAAAATTAGCCACAACCATGATTCCCAGAGTTACCGGAACACCATATAAAGCCTTGATAAAGGTATCTATTATAAAAAGTAATATTCATTATTTACCTCTCTTTTACACTCAATTGTTGTTCTGTTATCCTAGAAATCAACGATAGAATTAACGCTATTCCCTCAATAAACAAAGGGCAACAGCTGTATAAATCTCCAAAGAATAATTTCCTAAATGGCGACTAATCAAAAGGTTCCCTTTCCCCATTACATCAATAAAACCAATTGTATAAGCCAAAGCTGCATCGCGCATAAGATTAAGTATAGCTGTTGTAATATTTGGTAAAGCAACCTTAAATGCTTGAGGGGCAATAATTCTTACAAAGGTTTGCTCAGAAGTAAGCCCAATACTAAGCCCAGCCTCTAATTGTCCTTAGGGATTGCTTGATAAGCGGCTTTAAACACTTCTGATATCATTGCTGAGAATAGGAGAACCATGGTCACAAGAACGAATATCAATTTGGACCAATTATTAATATCTAATCCCAACCACCAATTAAGAAATTCTGGAACTCCGTAAAATACCAAGAATAATAGCACAATAGGTGGGGTACAGCGTAAGATAAAAACATATCCCTTAGCTAAATTCTCCAAAGCTTTATCCTTGGAAAGGCTTGCCCAAGCAATTAATCCTCCTAATAACGACCCAAGTAAAGTCGTTAATATGATAACCAATAATGTCATTGGTAAGCCCTTTATGACTTCAGGTAATGCTCCAAAAACTTTTGAAATGTCATAATTGACCATATTTTCTCCTAACTAAACTCACTTCAGAAGCTTATCAAAACATCATACTTTTACGACGTTACAATTTACTTATTTGTCTACGTATGAGAAGACATCCTCACCAAAGTATTTTTTAGATAACTTTTCAAGTGTACCGTCTTCTTTTAGTTCCTTGATAGCCTTAGTATATTCTTTTGAAAACTCTTCGTTCTTACTATTTCGATGGAAGAGTGGATAGGTTGGAATTCCTTTATAAGGGAACCAAGTCAATTTATCTGCATATTGATGATACGCACCATCTTTATCAGTTACAGCCTTTTCAAAAGATAATTTAATATCAAAGTAAGCATCATAACGATTTTCCAGAACCCATGCATAGGCATCTGAAACTTGGAAAGATTCCGCAGATGTTAACTCGATTGGTTGATCTTTATGCTCATCGTTGTAGTCTTTGATAACATTCCACTGAGCATTTTGTGGTGAGATTGGCACCAAGCGACCATTTTGTTTTGCAAAATCAGAGATATTTTTATATTTATCTTTATCATCCTTACGAATGGTAAATCCAATAATACTTGCTCCAATTGGATCTTTAGGAATAATAAATTTTTTAGCACGTTCATCTGTGTACCACGCACCCTTAGTACCAATGTCATATTTACCTGACTCTAAACCAATCAAAAGATCATCATCACTTGTTCCAGTATATTCAAATTTGTACTGTGGAAGCTTTTTATCAATTTCCTTTAATACAGCTACCTCATAGCCATCAGAATTACCATCCTTATCAACAAAATCATAAGGAACATAGTTTTGAGTATGGGCAACTTTTAATGTTGTTACCTTTCCAGAATCTGATTTTGCTTTTTTATCTCCTGTTAAGCTACGTCCAATAACTGTAGCCCCAATAAGTGCTACAACAACAGCTCCACCAATAATCCATGTCTTTTTACTCATATTAATCTCTCCTTTTTCTTACAAAATTGCTGCTTCACGTACCCATTCAATACGCTCATGGTTAATATCACTTGGAATCGTGCAATCAGCACCAATGATTAACCCATGGATTCCAGTATCAGCAATAATCTCCCTAACCTTTTCTTGAATAGCTTTTTTAGTTCCAGTATATAGAAGACCGTCTTTTCCATTTTCAAATCCTCCAAGAACTGTGCGACCTCTAAAAATGTTAAGACCTTTTGCCAAACTAATTCCTTCAGGACCGACCGCCCAATTAACTACCTGAGCAGGATAATCTTTAAAGAGTTCGATGTTATTACGGGCTCCTTCGTATCCGCAAATATGTAGAATATTATGTCCTTTGGCTCCATTAGCTGCTTCTAAAACCTTTAATTCACTTGGAGCAATGATTTCTTTATAAATTTCAGCGCTAACTCGCTCATCTTGAATACTTTGAACACTTAGGTAAATACCATCAGCACCTGCTTCTTCAATCACCCTCTGACTAAGACTCGCAATGTCTTCGCCAATAACATCTAAAACATGCTTCAAAGCTTTTCGGTTTTCCACAATGTAATCTGCGATAAGATCATCGCCACCTGAAACTTTTCCAACTAACCATTTTAAATAAGTAACCGGAGCGAAGATATTGTAAATTGCAACAATATCTTCAGGAAAATCAGCAATCAAACTTTTTACAAGTTCGACTTGTGCAGAAATCCAAGGATGATTTGCACCTAAAGGTTCAATCGTTTGCAAATCACTGATTGACTTAAAATCTTTAAAAGCAGGTTGTGGGTATGCGAAGAAACCATCACTCATCAATTTAACAAAATCAGGTTTGACTTCTTCAATAAATTTTTTATGACCTGCTTTATTTTTATCAATAATTTCTGGATTTTCAAAACCATGTAACCACTCGTCTTCAGTAGTAAAATGATGCCAAAATCCTACTGGGACACGATCAACACTTTCTCCACGAAATGCTTTCAAAACTAACTCTCTTTTTTCTGACATAAGAAACTCCTTTTCTTTTATCCTAAAATCAACAACTCAATGAATTCACCTAAAATACTACAATCTCTTATTATCATTGGTTGCTTCAAAACTGAATGACATTATCTTATCAGAGATTATCACATCCGAAAAATAAAGAAATATTATCCCTAGCCATAAATAAAATTTATGATATAGTAATCTAAATTACGTTAAATCCTATTGTTACTTCTTTTTAAGCATATATACCTACATAGTATTATTACCATCAGCTATAAGTAATTCTTAACACCAAGATAGAGAATTACTATCACAAACATAATTTAGTCTCTAATCTTCCTGGAGAATCACTTCTCTGACTAACTTTGCTATAATAGTCTCAAACAAATAAAAGGAGATTTTCTATGACATCCTTATACGATTTTACAGTTTCAGATCAAGCTGACCAACCCGTGTCTCTCCAGGACTATAAGGGCAAGGTCGTCTTAATCGTCAATACAGCAACAGGGTGTGGTTTGACGCCGCAATATCAGGGCTTGCAGGAACTTTATGACAAATACAAAGACCAAGGATTCGAGATTCTTGATTTTCCTTGTAATCAGTTTATGGGACAGGCACCTGGTAGTGCTGAAGAAATCAATAGCTTTTGCACCCTCAATTACCATACGACCTTCCCTCGTTTTGCCAAAATCAAGGTCAATGGTAAGGAAGCAGAGCCACTTTTTGAGTGGCTTAAAAAAGAAAAATCCGGACCCCTTGGGGCTAGAATTGAGTGAAACTTTGCAAAGTTTCTGATTAACCGTGAAGGTAAAGTCGTAGAACGCTTTTCTTCCAAAACTGATCCACTAAAAATGGAAGATGCTATCAAGGTTCTTCTTAATAACTAAAAATAAAACGAGAGTAAAACTAGAACGACAATCTCTGACTGTCGCTAGTTCTGCTCTCGTTTTCTGCGTTAAGAAAAATAGTATAGAAAGAAATTTTGCTTTATTTTAGAACAAAGCTGTCAATGCTGTAATTAAACCAAAGATAATACCTGGTGCATTGGCCGCAGCAAGGGGAAGGTCACGTTCTTTTTTAAAGAGACCATAGTAAACCCAAAGGCTACAGTTGATAGCCGCTACCAAAGGTTGGATAAAGTTTCCTTTATGACCAGACAGATTGTCCATGATTTGTGGCACGTAAGATACGTACATCATTACTGACATAAAGGTTGCTACCCAACCAAGGGTTTTCATTTGTTTATCTGACATTCGAGACTCCTCTTTTATAAATTTTCCTTGTACATCTTAAAAAATATTACAAGGCATGTTTTAATGCACTAGAATTAAAACAGTGTCTATCTTACGCTTTTACAATAGAGAATTCAAGAATTTTGGGGTAATGTTAATAAGATGTAAACTATCACAAGATTGTGATTGGTCACAATCTTGTGATAGTGAATTTAGTCTCTTATGTAGCATTTTCATAAGAAAAAAGACCTCTTTAAGAGATCAATTTTTCATAATACTATCTTTTGCCCCTTAGAATAATAGACTCTTTATGATTGATTATAACAAAATCATTCTGCTAAGAGTACTTCTTTGATGGTTTGTTTTTGGAGTTTTCTGTTGGATAGATAAAAGAGGCTTTCATAAACCACAGCAAAACCGAGCAAGGTCCAAAAGCAAACGTTCCAATCAAAGTTATGCTCAATCTTCTCAGGAACGGTGTCTTTGATCACACCAATCAAAATTTCCATGATGCCATACTGATAAGCCGTCCCAAGAAGGAATCCTAGATAAGCCCAGAAACGATAGGGAGCGAGAATATGACTTTGGCATTCACGATTGGTGTAGCCAAAAGCCTTCATCAAGGCTAAGGTTTCACGACTTTCTGAAACGACAATCCCCAATGACAAAAAGAGGATCGAGAAAGAAAGGATCAAGCCAATCATGATCATCATCGTTTGGATGATGTCATCTGTGTAGTCCCTTAGGCCAAAGGACAATTGAACCATGGCCGCGAAACACATGGAGCCAAAGACCACAAAAAACAAGATCGGTTTTCTCCCCCAAATCAGCGACGAAGACAGCTCTTTTAGGAAGGATTTTTCTTTCTTAGGAGCCCTTTTTCTCCTTTTGACCTTGATTGGACTTGGGGATTTTTTCAATAAGCGAAGGGCCGGCGTTTGTAGTTGTCTTCTAGCATAACCAATCGCAAGGACCATAAAGAAGGTCGTTGGCAGTATCACTAAAGCGACCAAGAGCTGCCAGTGAAAATGAATGATAATGTCTGGCAAAATCCCCTTCTCATTGCGAAAGTCATAAAAATGACCCATCATAAGAAAAGAAGCGAAATAGCCAAGAAGTGCTCCAACTCCAAAACTGAGGCCAAAGGCCCAAAATCGTTTCGCCAACTGGCCATTACTGTAACCCAAAGCCTTTAAAATTCCTAATTGTTCCTTGTGGTCATCAACAAATTGTTTGATATAAAAACACATGAGAAGGATCGACGTCAAGGACAAGACAACCCCACTGACCATGGCCACCATCCAAGATAGCGAAACCTGGGCATCATAGTAGGTCTGAATCATCGGATTGATTTTAGAAATCTCCAACTGCTCGATATCAAGATAAAAATTCAAGAAAAGATTAGCCACAAAGACCGCACAAGCCCCAATGATACTGACGACAACTAATTTTCGAATATCTTTTACTGAAAACATGGCTTACCATCCAATCTCATAGGCAGTCTGAGGCTGATCGTTGGTCACAACTTGGGTAATCTTGCCACTATTGACCCGAATGATGGTTCTGGCCATATCCGCAATATTTGGTTGTGCGTCACCATGATGAGAGTAAAACCAAGCTTTTCCTTTAACTTCCAGATATAGTCGAGAATCTTGCGCCCTGTTTCTTCATCCAGGGCTCCCGTCGGCTCATCTAAGAAAAGAATCTCTGGCTTTTTGGCCAAGGCCCGAGCAATAGAGACTCTCTGCTGTTCCCCACCAGACAATTCACTCGGATACTTGTCCAGCTTATCGCCAAGCCCCAAATTTTCGATGATCTGCAAAAAATCATGATTATTTGCCAGATCAGCTCCCATCTTTACATTCTGTCTGACCGTCAGATTAGGCAATAAATAATATTGCTGGAAAATAAAGGCTATCTTCTCACGTCTAAAGGCTGTCAATTGAGCATCCGTGAGTTGCGATAAATCCTGTCCTTGAATGAGAATATGCCCCTCGTCTACCTTTTCTAATCCGGATAACACGTTTAAGAGAGTTGACTTTCCTGATCCAGAAGGACCTAGAATCACCACATCATCCTGATCTTGAATCTGCAGATCAATCCCTTTTAGGACCTTGGTTTGCCCATAGCTTTTGTGAACATTTTCTAGTTGAATCATTTCTTTCCTACCATTTCTTTGATGAGAGATTGACAAACTTCTGTCAATAATCCAATCACTTCTTCCATGCTGAACTGATAAATGCCAGAAGCAACCATAGAGGCCATCCCGTGTGAGTAGATAAATAGATGCTGGTACAAGCGACTAGCCTCCTCTAAGGTCAACGGATAGTCTGCGACAATCGAATCCAGAACCAATTGGTAACTATGATCCTTCATGGGAAGAAAATCTTGAAAGCGACGAATCGGATCTTTGCTAGGATTTTGGAAAAGCAACTGAAAGAGTTGGGGCTCTTTTGAGGCGAACAGGATATAAGCAACCCCGACAGATCGGAAAGGCTTCTCATCATCTAAAGCCTTGCGTATATACTCCACCACTACCATTTCCGCAGCAACAATAACCTCTTCTTGTAACTCAGACATATTAGCAAATTGCCCAAAAATGACTCTTGGTGTGGCTCCCAGTTTCTTTGCTAATGCCCTAGCCGTCAAACTAGCCAGGCCCTGCTCTCTCACCAATTGTAAAGCCGTTCCAATCATAGTCTCTTTACTAAATTTAACCTTTGGTGGCATAAGACTCCTTTCGCGCAACAGTTGTTACGCAACATATGTTGCATAAAGAATACCATAACAAAGAAAGAATTGTCAAGAAAAATCCATAAAGCATAAAACAAAAAAACCAGCCCACTGATCCAAGTGAAGTCTGGTCTACTAATAAATATTCTATGGCAAATCATTGCCTGCAGCCAAGTAGATTTGATACCATTCCTTGCGGGTTAAGGTCACTGCTGCTGCTTTCCCTGCTTCAAGGACATGCCGGGGGGTTGGTCGTTCCGATGATGGCCTGCATCTTACCCGGATAGCGGAGGACCCAGGCTAGGGCAATGGCTGTCGGAGTAACCTGGTATTTCTTCGCCAAGTCATTGAGGACGTGATTGAGGGCCGCAAACTCTTCCTTGCCGACAAAATTCCCCTTGAAATAGCCATGCTGGAGGACAGACCAGGCTTGGATCACCGTATCAGTTAAGCGACAATACTCAAAGACACTACCATCTCGAACAGCTGCTTTAGGACCTTCCATGTTAACATGGAAACCCGCTTCAAAGCTCGGTGTAAAGGCGGCACTCAACTGCAATTGGTTGACCTTGAGAGGCTGTTTGACAGCCGTTTTGAGCAATTCCATCATCATAGGATTTTGATTGGACACCCCAAAATGATGGACCTTGCCCGCTTGCTCCAAGTAATCAAAAGCTGCTGCTACTTCTTCAGGCTCCATGAGAGCATCCGGTCGGTGAAGGAGGAGACTATCTAAGCGCTCGATCTGTAGGCGCTCGAGGATGCTATCGACGGAGTCCAAAATATAGTCCTTAGAAAAATCAAAATAGGTAAAGCCGTCTTTGCGAATGCCACACTTGGACTGGATCCACATCTGATCCCGAAGATCCGGACGGCGCTTGAGAACCTTACCCAGCAGGACCTCACACTGGCCATCGCCATAGATGTCCGCCAGATCAAAAGTGTTGATCCCAATCGATAAGGCTGCCTCCACCAAGTCCTCCACCTCATCTTCACTCATTTGACTGATCCGCATCATCCCAAGGACAATCGTGGACAGACGCTCATTTTCAGCAAACTCAATATAGTTCATGTCCGCCTCCTTTTCTGTAGTTCTATTGTAGTGAAAAGGGTTTCGAAAATCAATTTACAGATTTTTTTGCATTACAGGTCTTAAGACAAATGATTTTTGTTCAGCCAGTACGTAGCCGACTGACTAAGTTAAGGTGATTATTTGTCTCCAAAAACTTTGAAACGGCCTTCTGTTTGGATGTCTTTATCTCCTGCTGGGTCCGACGATTTCGACCAAATGGTGCTTGAGCACGGAGCTTTCCAGTTAGCTGGGATATCATATTTTTTTCAGCCAATTGGGCATCAACAAGTGGGTTATAGTGTTGCACGTTCATGCCGATATTCTTCTCAGCCAAAGCCAACCATGTTGCATAAAGAGCGATTCCGTGACCTTGTTCTGACCAAATTGGGAAGTTCTCTGCATAAAGTGGGAACTGCTCTTGAAGGCCTTTCACCACATCTTGATCTTCATAGAAGAGGATTGTTCCTTTAGCTTGGGCAAAACCTTTCAAACGTTCTTTTGTTCCCTCAGAAAGCTTCTGCTGGCGTTACTTTTTCAAGCTCTGAATAAGCAATCTCATTCCAGAAAGGCATCTGATTCTTCATCCAGCAAAGATCACCACACGTGATGTTTGTGAGTTAAAAGCAGTTGGTGTATTAAGAACAGCTCCTTGGATAGTATCAATCAATTCTTGATTTGAAAGTTCCACATCTTTTTCCCAAATGCATAGATAGAACGGCGTTTTGTTTGTAAATCTGTAAAGTTTGTCATGCTTATTTCCTCTTTCTTTGTGATAATTGTTAAAATTACTAAATGTTTTATTTTGTAACATCTTTGATTACAATAACTATTATATAGATTTTAAATGTAATGTCAATAGTTACGACTCAAAAATATCACTAATTATTGATATTTTTTTCTTACCCGTGTCAAAATACCATCATTATCCTCGAATGTTAAGGCATTAGAAGATAACCATTTGACCTCGGCTCCACGATTATTAGCACGCTCTGCAATAGCAATCAAATCTCCCTTGTCTTCTACTTCAACGACGTAATAAGCAAGACCAGGCATATCTTCTTCACGTTTGGCCAAGTCTTTTTCCATCCCCATTCATTGACCGCCAAATGATGATGGTAATCGCCTGAAGCAATCCAACTAGCACTTGGAATAGTGAATTTATCTGCTAGCTCCAAAAACCTCCTGATAGAAAGCTGAAGATAGCTGACTATCCTTGACCGATAAATGAATATGCCCCATGCGAGTATCCTTAGCTATCACAAAAGGCTCAACCTTGCGTCCCATCTCGTAAATTTCTTGGGCTGAGAGTTCTTCTGTTACCCCAACGATGCGACCATCCTCACGAATATCCCATTCAGCAACAGGCTTGTCTCTATAAAGCTCAATACCATTGCCCTCAAGGTCTTCCAAATAAAGAGCTTCACTATAACCGTGGTCAGCTGCACCAACAAAAGGATAGTCCAGCTCGGCGATATGTTTGAAAACATCAGCTAGATCCTCACGAGAAGGCAATAAAATCGCCATATGGTAAAGACCGTAACTGGATTTGACCGCTTCCTTTCGATTAGTTTGAATCAAGTGGACCAAAGGCTTGTTTCCAGATCCCAAGATAACCTCTTTTTCCGTTTGGGAGAGGACTTCAAGACCTATAATCTGTGTATAAAAGGCTGTCTGACGAGCCAAATCCTTAACATTTAGCACTGCCTCTGCTAAATAAATCTTACTATTATAATCGTATGTCATATGATTTTTTTCTCCTGTGTTGTAATCTTTTATATGACAATATTATACTTAGTTTCGATTGTAATGTCAACTATTACAACTCAGAAATAAAAAGAAACCGAATAACTTTCGATTTCCTCTATTTGCTGACTAAAAATCAAGCTCCGGCTTCTTTCCAGTTTGCCTTGGCATCCTTTAAAAATACCAGCCAAAGTTTTTCTTTTTCAAGCTCTTTTTTTCCATTGCCATTTGAACGTCTTCTAGGCTTTGATCCAAGATTCCATGAATATTTCGTCCTACTGGACAGGCTGGGTTAGGATTGTCATGGAAACTAAAGAGTTGACCACTTGGGCCGATGCTATCCACAGCACGATAAACCTGAAGAAGGTTGATTTCTTCTGGGTTTCCTTGAGCAAGCTAGCTCCACCTGTTCCCCTTTGAACTGAAATTAAGTCTGCTTTCTTTAGTTGCGACAAGGTTTTGCGGATAATAACAGGGTTAACTCCCACACTACCAGCCATAAAGTCACTGGTTAACTTAGTTTTCATTTCCTTATTTTGTGCTATAAGAGTCAAAATATGAACGGCAATGGTAAAGCGACTTGGAATTTGCATATTTGGGACCTCTCATTCTTCTTTTGCTATTTTTACTTGATTATAACAAAAAGAAAGTTGTAAAACAAGGAGTTACAACAACTTGAGGAGTCAATCTTATCACTAAAAAAAGATAGAGCCATTATAGACTCTATCTGATTGTATTTGATGATAAACAACTAGAACTGATAAATGATATTATCGTCACTTACTGAGGCTCTAGTTGGGTCTTTTGTTTCTTACGGACACCCTGCCCCTCAATATGCTGTTTGACCAGATCCACAACTTCATCATTGGTTGGTAAAGTCCGAGTGCTGAGCATCTTCACCTGTAACCGTAATTTCAGTATAGCTCTTTGCTTGGTTTCTGATAGATATATTTTTCCAGCGGACACACTGGCATCAGGCACCAACTCGTCCGAATCATAGGTGATAGTTCCCTGCTACCGAATAGACATGTAGGGTGGACGGAATATTCTTCTTACCAGCTATGAAATCCGCAAAGCATGACTGATTTATTTTTGATATTGGTTTCAGTGAAATTATAGGGCGTCCCTGATAGTCATGAGTGAATTTATCTTAACATCATAGTCACTCAGATAATTTTTCAATAAAGGCTGTATAAATCAGTCCACCATTGGAATGGGCCAGACCTTTAAAAATTATTGAAATTGTATTTATTCTGCAAGGCTTCAAAGGCCTGATTCATCATCTTAGCTTGTTTCTTGATATTACTATAACCGTCTTTGTTATTTTCAAAATCCGATAACAATGACTGGTTCGTTGTCCTTAGCCTTTGATTTTTGCCCTCAAAGGTGATGCGACCATTGTTCCAAACCTTGACCTTGAGGAGGCTATGCTTTAACCCCAGGACGGTCTTGATTGAGCTTACGTACCAAGCCATCAAAAGCGATTTTTCTGTAGCGGAACTCCCTGGAATCATGATAATAGGGAGACAATTTTTGAATTATAGAAAGTCTCGATTTCCTTGACATTTTTTTCCTGGTCCAACTATAAGACGGAACCGCCAAACCAATGAGAAAGACCACAACAAGGATAAAGGCCAACTTCGTTTTTTTACTGAACTTCATTGCTTTCTCCCTCCTCTTTCAAACCGTGTTGCACCTTATTAGACAGATGAACAAAGGGAATAAAGATAGCAACATCAACCGCAAAACAGAGCAGACTAACAGCAAGTGCCCGCAGGCTACCACCCAGTTCCGATAAAGGCGTAAAGAAGGCTCGGCGTACCATCTGGTACAGGGTAAACCGCCGCAGGCATGAGACGAATAGCCAGAGCCACCGCAGCTATTCCCATATTGATCATAGGTGCTAGAAGAAAAGGAATCAGATAAACCAGATTTAGTAAGACTGGTATCCCTACCATCAAGGGGGCCCCATTATTAAAGAGGCTAGGGAAAACACTAAGAAGACTAACTTTCTTGTCCTTAAAGCTGGTTGATTTTAAAAGTAGAGCCACCAAGAGAGCCAGACCTGATCCAATACCAGCAACCAAGCCGTAACTATGATAAAGGTTTGTTAGTGTATAAAGGTGGGGAAGCCCAGTCGTCGTATGGTGGGAGACGGCATAGGTCAGATTCTCCAAAGCAAAACTATCCTCAGTAATAGCATTGTGAGCAAAAGCCTGACTATTTCCAACCCAAGCAGAGAAAGTGTTCAAAAGTCCCATCATAAAGGTTGAGAATAGATGATTATGAGTTACGGTGACTCTAGATACAAACTGACCTATGGTCTGAAAAACATTACGCTGTTCTCCAACAAACAAAAGAATATTAAGACCAACAGCCAAGATTAGGGATAAAAAGATGGGACGAACTGTCTTAGGTTGATAAATATAGTCCTTATCCACAATCTGATCATCACTAGCTCTTGAAAAGCGAAAAATCTGGCCAACCAGATAACCCACGAAGATAGCCAGCATAATATTAATCGAAGCTGGTAAATTGATACGTGTCAAATCGCCATCATTTATTGGAGACATTAACAACTCTTGCGATCCTATTGTCAAGCTGACCAAAAGTGACGTCACACCAGCCGTTCCAGTACTTCTACCGTAGTGACCGGCCGTGTATTTTCCTGCAAAGTAGGTTGACAAGGGACCCGCTAAACCACCAAGAAAACTGGAAAGATTGTTGAGCACCTGACCAGTTATCTTAAAAGCTGGCAGCCAATCAGAAACTGAAAACAACTGGTTAATATAACCAAGCTCTGAAAAGACAGATAGTGAAATCACCCGAATAATTCCTGAAAAGAGGAAAAAGGGAAAGAGCGAAACCAAGGTTTTCTGCGTAATTTGGACAAAGCCTCGCTCACGAAACCAGAGAAACCTCTGGACCAAATAGTTTATCATAAAAGACTCCTAGTAAAAGGCAAAAATAAACTTTACATTCAACGTTTTCTTTCATTATAGCACAAAGAGAGAGGGCTTACCTTAATCGTGGGTTAAAGCACACACTCTCAGAATTTAGTCACCATCATTTTCATGATTTCTTGAAAAATTTAAGAAATATTTGAGAATTTCTTGATGTTTATTTTATGACTATATATTACAATAAAGATGAAAAGAAAGCGGTATCAAATAAGCGAAAGGAGGCTTATCATGAAAAAGGTACTTGAGGTCAGACATCTGACCAAACGTTACGGCCAACATCTAGCTCTAGACAATGTAAACCTGACCTTAGAAAAGGGTGAGGTCTATGGCCTTATCGGAAGAAATGGGGCAGGTAAGACGACACTGATTAAGGTCATTACCAAACTCATCCGTCCAAGTCAAGGTAGTGTTTCCCTCTTTCACTCTACTTCCAAATCAGAGTGGACCCACGCACTGAAACGTGTTGGTTCTGTGATTGAAACACCTGTTGCCCTTAATCATCTCAATGCACGTCAAAATCTACGTTACTACTGCAAGATTCATCACGTTCCAAATCCTGACAAAGGTCATTGAAGAAATCCTTGATACGGTTGGACTTGGTCACACTGGCAAGAAAGAAAATTTCGTAGTTTCTCATTGGGTATGAAGCAACGTCTAGGTATCGCTATTGCACTGATTGCAAAACCAGACCTACTTATTTTTAGATGAACCGATTAATGGTCTCGATCCCGGTAGCTATCAAAAGAATTCCGCCAAATGATTAAAAAAATTGAGTGAAGAGCAAGGTATGACAGTTCTCATCTCTAGCCACATCTTGTCTGAACTCTATCAGGTTTCAACCCGCTTTGGCATTATTGATCACGGTCACATCATCCGTGAAATTACTAAGGACGAATTCGAACATCTCAGCGAAGACTATATCGTTCTCAAGACCAACCAATTAGCCCTAGCTAGTCGCATTCTCCAAGACCAACTCCATCAACACTTCAAGGTTGTTAACAGCGACAATGAAATTCATATTTTCGATAAATCCCATGTGATTAAAGCAATTGTCAAAGAGCTGGTTAAACAAGAAGTTGACATCGATGAAATTTACTACAAACGTCAAGACTTAGAAAACTACTTCACACAACTGGTTGATTCAGAAAGGAGGTAGAGCTATGTTACACACTATTCACGCCGATTTCTATCGACTCTTCCGTTCTAAAGGATTTTGGATTTCTGAAATTATCCTAGCCCTAAACATTATTTCTGGTGTCCTATTGGGAGGTACAGGGCATGTAGGCGTAGAAACTGGGGCAAAACAAGCCGTTCGAAGCTCCTCTTCATGGACTGGTGTCGGATCACTGATTAATTATTCTAGTAGTATCTCTATGACAGTCCTCTTCACTTTGATTGTTGTCTCTATTATTTTGGGCGTTGACCTTGCGCAAAAGTTATATAAGAATAATCTCACCTCTGGTATTTCACGGAGCGGGTTCTTCTTCGCCAAGGCAACCGTCATTGTAGCGATTACTTTAGGACAACTCCTCTTGTCTTACGGTCTTGCTTTTTCGTCCTCGGTACACTTTGCCATGGTCTCGGAACTGTACCTGATCACTTTGTTAGAAACTTTGCCTTGACTTTTCTTCTCCAATTCTTGTGTAATTTGGCTTGGGTAAGTCTGACCACAGTTGCCCTCTACCTCACACATTCCATCGTGACAACCTTTGTGACTTACACCCTTGGTTTAGTAGCTTTAACCGTACCAGCAGCAATCTTCCCTAAAGTAGAAATTTTGAAATACTTGTCACTCAACTTTAATTACGCCCTGACCGCAGATAAAACTATCATTCAAAAATACTGCGATCGTGGCAGTAGCATTTATCTCTAGCATTCACAGCTTTGAGGCTTGATTACCTTTTGAAAAACAAGATTTGGAGAAGAAAAATAACATCGTGTGCGAAAGCGATGTTATTTTTTTCTTATATGACTTCAAATCCGTTTCGCTTCGAAGGAGCAATACAAATCATATTTTTGAGTTTAGAAATGTTTATTTACTTTGAAGATATCTATTTTTATTTACGAGAGTTGATTTACATTTATAATTGCTTGCAAAGTTTAAAATATAAAAAAAGTCACCAACAGAAAGTTGACGACAACTAAAAAGAGGACCAATGTCAGTAAGGGTTCTTTACAGTCCGAAGCTGAAGGTAGCACCGCACCCGTACCAGAAACTGGTACCTTTGAACGCTCTGTTACCAGTCGTCCTACGATATCCTCTCAACATCTTCATTCTATCACTGATTGCAAATAGAATCAAAGATTTTTGCTAAATCAAATCAGTGGTTGAGTTGTTTTCCGAGCAATACCAATTTCTTTAAAGTCTCTCTTCGGCTAGGAAAAATGACATAACTATCGCTATCAATGTCTATTCCTGCAACATAGGCATCCTCAGATAACCATTTTTTATCTAGGATATTGCACCATTGAGGAACACTTTCATCCTCATCAAACCATTCTATCTGAGAGTTCCAGACCTGCATGCTTCCACTAAAGGTTGAAAGGCATATAGAAAATCTTCCAGTTCGACTCTACAGTCTAACTCAACAACCTTTCCAGTCTCTAATAGTTCATCCACAATAGCAATCCAAACGATATCGTGTTCGGTATCATCTTCATCCATACCACGCTCATCAAAACTGTCAAAGTTAGAAATAAGATAACCCTTTGGAGATTCAAGACATTGTTCTAAGTTTTTCGTGAACGGTTGTATTGTCAGTTAGTAAATATATAATATCACGATAAATTGATTTTTCTTTATCAGTCATTAGTTTGTCCCCCAAAATATCTTTTTATAAAAATTAATACTTTTTACAGATTAAATTATATCATACGATCCATGCGATAACATTTTCTATTAAGATAGGGAGCTCTGCATCTGTTCGGAAAAATAGATATTTGTTGAATACACATATTAGTTATGAATAATGAATATTAAGTTTATTTTTGATTATGATAGCGAAAACTAACTCAATTAAAAAGTCACATGACAATTTGAAGGAATTGTAAAAACCACTTGGTGATTTTTGTTTAGATATAACTACTTCTAATTTTTAGTTATTATAATCTCACAGTTAAATAAAACCATTCATTCTCATAGGCCAGATGCAACTCACCCTCTAAGACTTGAACTAAGTGTTCGGTGATATAAAGCCCAAGTCCAGAGGAATCCTCAGTGTCTGACAGGTTTTCAGAATAAAAGCGAGTCGTTAGTTGGTCCAGATGCTGTATCGGCTGTTGTACCATATTACTTACTGACAAATAAATGCCATCTTCCACTTTTCTCTAATGTCAGTTGAGCTTGAGTCTTACCATGTTTTAGAACGTTACTGATAATATTCTGAAATAGGCGGTCAAAAATATCAGGGTCCATTTCACATTGGATATCAGGGGCTACTTGAATATCTAGTGTAATCCCTGTCTCCTGAAACATGTCATAGTAAGGCAGGATAGACTTAACCACAAGTTGAGAAAAGTCCAGGTCTTGAAATTGTGGTTGGATGGCACCCTCTGTTAATCGTCGATATTCCAACAAGGCTTCCAAACGTTTTGAAACCGTCAGTAGATTTTTAGAAATCTTCTCCATAGCCATGTCATCTTCACTTCTACTTCGAAGACTTTGCTGAGCATAGCCACTCGCTACTGTCAGTGGTGTTCGTATATCATGGGCAATATTACTGATAGCCATGTCCATGGTTTTCTTTTCTTGGAGAGCGACAAGATTAGTCTTTTCAATTTGGGTAAAGAGAGACTCAACCTGATTCGTTAGGGTAACTAAAGATTTTGGTTGGTTTTTCAGAGTAATCCGTCTATGGCTTTCTTCAACTAGCTTTTCTTCAATCTGCTTTGAGAGAGATTTTACAGCCAAATAGTAACGGACGAGATAGGTAGTCACTCCCAGCAGAAGTCCAGTCAATACAATAAGCAGTCCATCCATCAGTCATCTCCTTTAAGTCGCACACCTAAGCCCCAAATCGTTTCGATATACTCCGTACTCGCATCCACTTGGGCTAGTTTCTTCCGTAGATTACTCAACTGTGCATTCAATGTATTATCACCTGATAGATAAGGGGCTTCCCAAACCGTCTCATAGAGGTCTTCTTTAGTAAAAATTTTCTTTGGATTTTGTAGGAGTGTATGGAAGATTTGAAACTCTTTCTTACCCAAACGAATGACTTTTCCCTGGCAGGAGACTTCAAAACTGTCTGGGATTTATCGTGATGTTTTTGACTTGATAGATGTTATCAGTCCTACTACTCCCATGATTGTGTTCACGTAGTTGAACGGAGACACGCGCATAAACTTCTTCAAGATCAAAGGGCTTAACGATATAATCATTTGCACCATCAAGTAAGTACTGGCTAATCAAGTGCTTATCACCCAAGGCAGTCAACATAATGACAGGTACAGCGCTTCTTTGCCTGATAAACTTAAGCACCTCTTTACCACCCTTACCTGGTAACATGATATCTAGGAGAACCAAATCAATCTCTTGAGTTTGAAACAAAAGCTCCCCTTCGGTACCAGAGTAGGCTTGGATAATTTCATGTTCTTCAGAAAACAAGTTAAAAAGAATATTCTGGATATCCTCATTGTCTTCAATCTGTAAAATACGTGCCATGTCTTAATCCTCCAATGATACTACCAATTGTATACGCTCACTTTTTCTTTCATCTTAACAAAAAGCCAAATTAATGACAAGGTGCATTACGACTTATTGATAGCATAAAAGACAAAACAAAAACCATAAGTCTCAACTTCCGAGACCTATGGTCGATTATTTATTATGCAAAAGTTGTCACATCAGAAGCGTCCAAACGAACAGACTCAAAGCCTTCTTCATTGGCTTTACCAAGAGCAATGAGCAAAACTGGCACATGACGGTCTTCATCAAGGCTAAATGATTTGGCAAGACCATCTTTTTTATAGCCACCGATGGCGTTGGTATCATAGCCGTATGAACGAGCAACCAACATCAACTGCATAGCAGCAAGGCTGGCATCAATGTGGACAATTTCATTCATCATTTCTCGAGGAGCATTTTCATACATTGGTACAATACTTGACAGTTGTTTTTCTTTGACCTCTTCAGGCATCTTTCCTTGAGCAACAGCCTTACCGTAGATATCTTCAGCTCTTTCTTGGCTCTTCAAATCAGCAAAAATAAGAACCATGGCTGATGATGTTTCATTTTGCACCCCATTGTAGCTGACAAAAGGTTTCAACTTTTCTTTGCCTTCTGCGCTTTCAACGACCACAAAACGCCATGGTTGCATGTTGACTGATGATGGTGCTGTAACAGTTTTATCTAAGATTTCCAACAATTCTTCTCGTGGAATCTTAACAGATGGATCAAAGTTACGAATGGAACGACGGTTATATACAATATCTGAAAAATCATTGCTTACTACAGGCATCTTATGTCTCCTTTTTTGATTAAATGAAAATAATATAATCAAAATTATAACACAAGACAATTGTTATCAAATATTTGCTACAAAACACCTAAAGATTAGTCTCCTTGAGTCCTAAGCGTTTCACTTCAGAGGAATAGTAAACCATGATGGTAATGAGACTGAGTGTGATTATCCAGATTGACCAAATATGGATAAAATGCATCAGAAAGGCTGCGACAATAGCACCGACGACAAAGCTCCCTACGACAAAGCAATAATTGACAGCCTGACGACGATATTCTTTCTGATCACCGCTTCCCTGAATGGCATAATAGAGAGCCGTTAACATCCTTCGATAATTTCCTGAGGTCATAAAAATCACGAAAGGATGATTCTCAATCTGACTGCCAGTAAAGGTCTTCATCATGATACCTGCAGAAAAAGCGATAATAGGGAGCTCAATCAAGGCATTTGAAGGTAGAAAAGGCAGGATGGCTGTCATGACACAAAGTGGAAGCAGACCATAAACTCGCCAATAAGCATTCTTACGTTGGTCTTTAAACCACATGCCAAAAAGAAAGCCTAAAGAAAAGAAAAAAATCGAAAAGCAACGCAATAAGTTATAGTACATACTACTGTTTCGCCAGTCAGCGACCAACCAAAGGATATTCCCAGTCTGTGTAGCAACCAAACTATGGTAGTACATATGACAAAAGACATCCAAAGCCCCTCCTGAGAAACTTAGCAAATTTGCCATCAGACGTGTATTTTGAGGAAGAAGGTTTCGCGATTCCATAGCATAACTTCCCTTCTAATAGTGATTGATATGATGACTTTATTATAGCAAATTCGGGCACACACAGTAGAAAAAAACAACCCTAACGAGTTGCTTCTATCCTATTAAAAATTAACTGTGTCAGGGTCATCCTGAGTTTTGATGCTAATAGATATCACGTCTATGACCAACTTCGAGAGCAAGTATGATTAGTTCATTGTCCTGAATATTGACAATAACACGATAGGCACCAATACGATAGCGCCATTGTCCAGTTCGATTGGCAACCAATGCCTTACCCTTAGCTCTTGGATTATCTGTGACACGATTGAGATAAGACTTAATTTGTTTTCTGACAAAAGGATCCAACTTTTTAAAACTTTTGGCAAATTTAGGGGTTGGTACTATCTTATAGGTCATCCCAATTTAGCACCTCCCCACCGTTTTCAAGATAGTCTTCATATTCTGCTAATGCCAAATCGGCTACTCTAGCATCGTATTCATCCTCAATGGCGTCTAAAGTCTTGGTACGAATTAATTCTGACAAGGATACGCCTTCAAATTTCGCAATTGCCTGCATGAACTTCTTATCTGCTTCTGAAACCTTCAATGTAATTGTTGTCATATCCTTAACCTCGTTCTCTTTTGTAACACCATTGTATTACCTCTCCTTCTTCTTGTCAATTTTGATAATAGGTTCATACTCTTATTCGTAAAACAATAAAAACAACCCTCACGAGTTGCTTCTATTCTATTAAAAATTAACTGTGTCAGGATTATCCTGAGTCTTGATGCCTTGAATCTTATCCAAGACTGCCATATCTTCCTCCGACAAATCAAAGTCAAAGATATCCAAGTTGGCTTCGATATTTTTTGGTGTCACTGACTTAGGTAGTGGCAAGAAACCTTTTTGAAGGCTCCAACGTAGGGCGACTTGAGCAACAGATTTTCCGTTACGTTCAGCCACTGCTTCAACCTCTTCATTTCCAAAAATGCTACCAGTACCCAGTGGGCTGTAAGCTTCAAGAAGAATGTCACGCTCTTGGCAATAAGCAACCAAATCTTCTTGGGCACAACCTGGAGCCAAGAGAATTTGGTTAACATGTGGCACAATTTCAGCCGTTTCAAGGAGAGCTTCAAGGTGATGTTGCATAAAGTTAGACACACCGATAGCACGAACCTTACCATCTTTGTAGGCTTCTTCCATTGCCTTCCAAGCGCCTGCATTGCCAGCCTTCCAAGCATCATTTTCACGAAGAGCCTTAGGATTTGGCCAGTGAATGAGCAAAAGATCCAAATAATCCACACCTAATCTTTCAAGTGACTCGTCGATAGAGGCTTTAGCCAATTCGTAATCGTGCTTGTCATTCCAAAGTTTTGTTGTTAGGAAAATATCCTCACGCGCCACATCACTATCAGCAATCGCCTTACCTACAGAAACCTCGTTACCGTAGATTTGCGCTGTATCAATATGTGTGTAACCAGCCTTAAGTGCGAAACTAACGCTGTTATAAGCTTCTTCCCCTTCTGGAATCTGCCAAGTCCCAAAACCGATTTTAGGAATCGTAACGCCATTTGAAAGTGTATATGTTTCCATCCTGTTCTCCTTTTCAATTTGTAACAGAATTATCTTAAAAGATATAAGATAAAAATGCAAAGATTTGCTACGGTGTGTAGGAAAAAACTCCAAGTGGTAGTTTGTGACCAGATGGAGCTTCTATTCCTTATAATTAATCTCTATCATCATAGCCTTTTGGATGACTTGAATGCCATGCCCAGGCACTTTCGATGATTTTTTCGATGTTGTCAAATTGTGGTTTCCAACCTAGTACCGTACGAGCCTTTTCAGAGGATGCAATCAATGTATCTGGGTCACCAGGACGACGATCAGCCTTTTCAGCTAGGATTTCCTTACCTGTTACCTTACGAGCTGCTTCAAGGATTTGGAGGTTTGAAAATCCAGTTGAAGAACCGAGGTTGAAGGCTGTTGACTCATTACCTTTGCGGAGATACTCCACTGCTAAAAGATGGGCATCTGCCAAGTCAAATGGATGCACGTAGTCACGAACATTAGTTCCGTCTGGAGTATTGTAGTCGTCACCAAAAATCATGATTTTCTCGCGCACACCTTGAGCCACTTGGAGAATAATTGGCAAGAGGTGGGTTTCAGGACCATGGTCTTCACCGATAGAACCGTCAGGCTTGGCTCCCGCTACATTAAAGTAACGAAGAGGGACATACTTGATGCCGTAGGCTTGGTCTGACCACTTCATGATGGTTTCCATCATGAGCTTGCTTTCACCGTAAGGATTGATTGGCTTTTGTGGTGTGGTTTCAAGGATTGGAATTTCCTCAGGAATACCATAAGTCGCAGCTGTTGATGAGAAGACAATGTATTTGACACCACATTCGTTCATGACTTCTAGCAACTTCACCATACCAGCTGTATTATTGTCGAAATACTTAAGTGGTTTTTCCATAGACTCAGCCACAAGTGAGTAAGCCGCAAAGTGAATAACCGCATCGACATCAGGATTTTCCTTAAAGACCTTACGCATAAAGTCCTGATCTGCCAAATCTCCCTGGTAGAATACAGCGTCTGGATGAACTGCCGCACGGTGACCTGTCACCAAGTTATCCACGACAACGACTTTTTCTTGACCCGCTTCAACCAAACGGTCCACCATGTGAGAACCGATGTAACCAGCTCCACCTAAAACTAAGATTGCCATAAAATTCACCTTTTTCTTATTTTTCTATTATTATAACATAATTCTAGTCTACAAGACTAACCTGAGTTAAGTAAGGGGAAAGAAGATAAAAAATGGTCATCAACAGTTAGTTGACAACCATTTTTCTTTCTATCTCACCTTGACACAAAGGGCATCCCAGGCTTGGAGTTTGCCTTGGTCTGTAATTGGCTCTAATTCGGTATTTGCAATGACAACTTCTGCTCTTTCGAAATCATAACAGAAGTCTTGTTCTTGGTCTGATAGGTTGACTACAACCAGATAACTGCTATCTTCGGTTTTCCGAATATAAGCAAATACTTTTGTGGCTGTCTCCAAGAGTTCAAAGTCAGCATCTACCAACCAATCTTGAGTTTTACGAAGCACAACGAGCTTCTGATAGGTATAGAAAATCGATTCTGGATTGGCGAGGGCTGACTCAACATTTATGTCCTTATAGTTCGGATTAACAGGTAGCCAAGTCTTATCCGATGTGCTAAATCCAGCATTTTTAGACGCATCCCATTGCATTGGTGTTCGAGCGTTGTCACGACCCACCTGACGGATTTGGTCCATGATACTTTCTAGTGATGCCCCTTTTTCGAGAGCTTCTTTAGCATAGTTGAGAGATTCAATGTCATTCAATTCTTTCAAAGTTCTAAAAGGATAATTGGTCATGCCTATTTCTTCACCTTGATAAATATAAGGTGTTCCCCTCATGAGATGAAGGAGGATAGCTAAGGCCTTGGCTGACTTCTCACGATAGACACCAGTATCTCCCCACATTGAAAGAATACGAGGCAGATCATGATTATTCCAGAAAAGTGAGTTCCACCCTTGTCCCAACTCTAACTCGGTTTGCCACTTATTAAAAATAGTCTTAAGTGCTGAAACATCCAACTCTTTCTCATACTCCCATTTAGGACTATCTGGCTTATGCTGAAGTCCAATATGTTCAAACTGGAAAACCATGGAAAGTTCTTGATTATCTGGATTTGAATACTGTTTAGCAATTTCAGGGGTTGCTCCCCAGGTTTCTCCAACGGTTAAAAGATCATGCTTTCCAAAGCTCGCCTGGTTCATCTCCTTAATATAATCGTGAAGTTTTGGACCGTTTGTATCAATCAGTTGATCTGGAATCTTACCAATCATATCAATCACATCCATGCGAAAACCGCCGATTCCCTTATCAATCCAGAAATTCATCATATCATGAATTTTCTTGCGCAACTGTGGATTTTCCCAGTTGAGATCTGGCTGTTTCTTACTAAAGAAATGCAGATAATATTGACCTGAGGTCTCATCATATTCCCAAGCGGATCCACTAAAGATAGATACCAACTCATTAGGCTCGTCTCGCCAGATATAGAAATCTCGTTCAGGACTTTCTGGATTGTCACGCGCTTCGATAAACCAAGCATGCTCATCAGAAGTATGGTTCACCACCAGATCCATGATAATTTGAATATCACGCTTTTTGGCTTCCGCCAAAAGTTCATCCATGTCATTCATGTCTCCAAAAATATCCGCAATAGACTCATAGTTAGCAATGTCATAACCATTGTCATCCATAGGACTATCATAAACAGGGGAAAGCCAAAGAGCTGTAATCCCGAGTTTTTGAAGATAATCTAGTTTACTGGTAATCCCCTTGAGGTCACCGATTCCATCACCGTTGGAATCCATAAACGACTTGGGGTAAATTTGATAAATTGTAGCCTTGTGCCACCAATATTTTTGCATAATTCTACTCCTTGTTTTTATTATCATCATGAGTCTGATGGTTCTATTTTTACGTTTTTCTAGAAGTAATGCAAGCGTTTTCTCTCGTTGTTTAAAACATTTCAATGAGCTATACTCCAGACTCCTTAAATTTTTGGTAATGTTGAAAAACAATAGAGTTGAAATGTAAGGTTAGCCTTTGATTATTTTAACAATACAAAAAAACGATAGTTAATACCT
>BNJU01002228.1_pt1 | contig 43421 bp, 64 predicted proteins | sample 8539281 | NCBI WGS metagenome assembly BNJU01 (sample SAMD00202456, study PRJDB9452) | human saliva metagenome | isolation source: human saliva | place: Japan
AAAGATGAGACGATCGTAGTCGCGTTAGAATTCGGTGCGCTGTTCTGCAGGGATGCTTGTCGCGATCTTCCCTACCCAAACGGCGCGAAGAGATGAGATTGTGCCAATTCATAAGTGCAAATGTAGTGGTTTTTCAGAAAAAGCCAAGCACGCAACGGCGCTATCTGCGTATTTTTCTGTTTTTTGCTCTCAACCGTTTAGTTTTTCCCGTTATGCAAATTCGCATCATCAATCGTTCGCATCATCCCCTCCCCGTTGCCGCCACACCGCTGAGCGCCGGTTTGGATCTTCGCGCCAATTTGGAGACGCCACTCACGCTGGCGCCGGGCGAACGTGCGCTTGTTCCCACCGGTTTGTCGATTGCTTTTGCCCGAAGGCTACGAAGGGCAAGTGCGCCCGCGCTCGGGTTTGGCCCCTGCGCCATGGCATAACGGTGCTCAACTCGCCGGGAACGATCGACGCCGACTACCGCGGAGAGCTGAAAGTGCTGCTCATCAACCACGGACAGGAGCCCTTTGTTGTGCAAGACGGCGAGCGCGTGGCACAACTCGTGGTGGCGCGACACGAAACGGTGGACTGGCAGCCCGTGGAAGCGCTCGATGACACAGAACGCGGCGCCGGCGGTTACGGACATTCCGGAACGAAATGACAACACGCTTTCTTTTTTTGTTTTTGCGGAGAACTTTCTCCTTATACTTCCTGTGTGCAGTGTGCGCGGTGTCGGCAGTGGTCGGCATTTGTGTCGGCTGTGGCTCACGCTATCCCGACATTACGCCCGAACTGCTCATGGAAGGCACTCACGCGTGCCCGAAATCTGCTGAATGTGCGCCAGCGGCGCGTTCGACAGCATCTATCTCGAAGCACTCCGCCTGAAATACAAGGATTCGACCGCGGCGGCGTTCGAACTGCTCAACTGTGCGTTGGAAATCAACCCCAACGACGCAGAAGCCCTCTACCAACAGGCGATGTTGGTCCTCGATTCCGACAAAGAGCCCGACAGTACGCTCGAAGAACGCGCCACGCAGCAATTAGTCCGCGCCACGCAGCTCGAACCCTCCAACGAGATTTTTATCTCCGCACGCTGGCTGGGCATTGGATTTCCCGCGGAAAGTGGGTGCGCGCCGCGCGTTTGTTCGAAAATGATCACAGCGCAACGAAAACTCCGAAGACTCGCTTCGTTGGTCTCCATTTATGACTACGCCAACGAGCCCAGAAGCCGCACTTACACCCTCGATCGCTACGAAAAGTGAGCTGAACGTGATCGGTCTACTGTAGGGCGACGTGTGAAGTTCCTCATGGCGCTCGGCAAAAACGAGACAGGCTTATGAGAGCATGCGCGCCTTTTTGCGCAGCCTCGACAATTTGAACTATCGCCTCGAGATGGCCGACCTGTAGTGCGCACCGGTCGGCCCGACGAAAGGCTATCATATCATTCAAAACGTGCTCGAAGCGCATCCCGGCCATGGGGCGCGCTCATTTCGCTCTTGGCTTACTACGAAACCAAGCGCGATCGCGTACAATTTGAGCGGCAGTTCACCGCCGTGATGCGCTCAGCCGAAGTCCCTACCGCGGCAGAAAGTGGCCATTTTTCGAGGCATGTCGCGTGCCGTCGAGGCGGGACAATACGACAAATATCTCCTCTATCGCCACGGCGTTGAGGCCATTTTCGTTGCCCGGCGGCTCCTATCCGATGCCCGAAGTGGTGTCTGATTTCGTGCATGCCTGCCAGACTGCCGAAAAGACTCCCTCGCCGCCGCCGGCGCGCCCTCCTCGAAGCCGATTCCACCAACCGCGAAGCCGATGGCAGGTGCTGCGCTCCGCTTTGCTCAACAATCGCGTCGAGGAAGCCGACACCATCAGTACCGCCGGCCGGCGTTTGCACCCCGAAGACCCTCTCGTTCTATTATTTCGGCGGCTTGGCGCGCCTCACCATGGGGCACTCTGCCGAAGCCATTGCCCTCTTCCACGCCGCGTTGCCCCACGTCACGCCCGAAAAGCGACAGCACCCTCGTGTCTACCCTCTACACTGCGATCGGCGATGCCCTCAACATGGCGCGGACATCTCCGAGAAGCCTCGCCGCCCACGACACCGCGTTGATCTATGACCGCGACAATGTCGAGATGTCTCAACAACTCTGCCTATCATTTGGCCGTAGCCGGACAGCGATTGCACGCGGCTTTGCGCATGGCGCAGCGCGCTGTCGAAATTTCCCCTCCGAAATTTCCTACATCGACACGTATGCGTGGACGCTCTTCCGCAACCGCAAAGTACAAAGCCGCGCGGGTGCAGATCGACGAAGTGATCAATGTGATTGAAAAACTCCGAAAAACTCACCGCACCCGACGCCACCACGGCCGGCTACTACGACCGTGCCGGCGACATCTACGCGGCACTCGGCCGCCGCAGAAGCGGTCGACTATTGGAAGCGCGTTGCAGATTTTCCGACGACGCCGCGCTCAACAAAACGCCTGTCGCAAACTCAAACATCGCCGCAGCTGACGCCTTTCGCCCGTCGGCGCGACGAAAGTCCCCATTTTGTTCCACACAGCGGTGCGAAAGCAGCTCAGCCTCACCGATCCTTTTTCGCCCCGTTGTCTCAATTCTGTCTGTGATGAAACAGCTCTTTTTCTCCTTTTCCCTGCCTTTGCTCCTCCTCTTCACCGCCTGCGGTTCTTTTGCGCGGCGGTGACGCTATCGTCCCGACGAACCTGTCGGTGGTAGCCAAAGTTTCGGCCGATGTCGACTTGGCCGAGTCAACAGGCATCGGCGGCACGTTGCGCATGCGCCGCGATGCGTTGTCCAGCTTTCGCTCACCAAATTCGGCATCGAAGGCGCTCGTTTGGTGTGCACTCCCGACAGCATTTTCGTCTTCGACGGCATCAACAAGCGCTATCTCCGCGCCGCTATGCCCGAACTGCAAGAGAGCTTTTCCGGCTCGATCGTCCCTGACCTTCGCCGTGGTGCAGCGTTTCTTTTGGAACGATCAGCGCAAAAATCGCGAAGAAACCGAACTCATGGTGGCCGATCTCTTGCACGTCAACCTCAATGTGCGCCGCACCAACACTGTGAATGTGCACGGATACCCGTGGCGCGCCTCACCCAACTCCTCGTGCAGGTGCTCGATCGCGATTTGCGCCTCAATCTGGCCCTCTCTCAGGTGAAACTCGCTATGATTGGTCGGCCAACACCCGCATTCCCGACAACTATAAGCCCATGGATTCGAGCGTATTGGCTCGTATGATCAAAATGGTCAAATAATTTTTCCCCATGCGTCATTTCTTCCTTTTTCGTTGCTCGTCTTCTTGCTGTTTTTGCCTTCGGTGTGCCGTCTGTTGCGGTGGCTGCGGGGCAAAAGGCCGACGTCGGCTCGTCGCAACGGCGACGAACGGAAAAAGACGACGAAAACCACGCCAAATCCACTGCTTCCCGCGCAAAAAGCACCTCGTCGTCGAAAAATGCCGGAGAATCCTCCGAAAGCGCAGCGAGAAGGACAATAAGTCGGCGAACGACCGCCGCCGCCCCGAGGCCTCGCCAAGACAAGGCGAAGACTACCGCCCCCAACACGGCCGGCATCCGCAGGTTGCAGAGTGAAAAGCCGATCTGCAGCGGGAGATGAACGAGAACTCGCGCAAACTCTCGACCACGCGGCAGAGCGTGTCGTCGGGACTCCTGCCCACTGCAGACCATCAACGGCCAAATCTCTGACCAACAGCGCGTGGTCAGCGGCGTCGCCACGACCTCGACACCTCAACCGCAGCATCGGCCGACACGAGTCGGGTTGCAAACCCTCGAACGCGAACTCAGCAGAATGCCGCCGTCGCTCATGCGCGCGGCATCGTCTTCATGTTTCGCAATCGTTTTACACAGAATAAGTTGATGTTCGTCTTCTCGGCGCGCAACTCCACGAGATGTATCGCCGCATCCGCTATGCCCAAGAATATACGCGCTACCAGCGTGCGCAGGGACTCGCCATTGCCGAGCGAGAAGCCGTGATTCGCGGCAAACGTGAGCAACTGTCGAGCGAACGCAACACCAAAAACGCTTCTCGCCCGAGGGCGCGAGCAACAGACCAGACTCGAGGGACAACAGCGCGAACAGCGGCGTGTGGTCGACGACCTGAGCCGCCAACAGCGTGAGCTCCAGGCCACCATCGCCGCGCAACAGGCACGCCACGCCGCCCTCAACAACCAGATCGACCGCCTCATTCAAGAAGAAATTCGCAAAGGCCGAACAGCGCCGCCGCGAAGAAGACCCGCCGCCAGCGCGCCGAAGAAAGGCGCCGTGCGGAGAAGCCCGTCGCCGTGCCGCCGAAGAAAAGCGCAAAAGCCTCGAGGCTGCCCGTCGTGCCGAAGCCGAGGCCCGTCGCAAAGCCGAGGAAACCAAACGAAAGCGGAAGAAGCCCGTCGTCGTGCCGAAGAAGCCAAACGCAAGGCTGAAGAGGCGCGCCGCAAAGTCGAAGAAGCCCGTAAGCGCGGCGAAGCCAAGGCCGCGCAAGACGGGCACCGCTGCCGCCAAGGCCGCGCGCGAAGCCCAAGCGCGAAGAAGCCCGCGCCAAGAGGAGGCAGCTCGCGCCAAACGGGCAAACGATCGAAGAAACATACGGCCGAAAACAAGACCCGAACGGCCGAAAAAGCCAAGACGCAGCCCGAAGTGCACTATGCTTCGCCCAGCGCGGGCGACGACCGCAAACTGGCCGGCAAGTTCTCGGCCAACCAAGGCCGATTGCCCGTACGGTGAGCGGCGCCTACACCGTTTCGAGCCGCTATGGGTCGTACAACGTGTCGGGACTGCGCGGTGTGACGCTCGACAACAAGGGAGTGAACCTCACTTGTGCTTCGCCGGCTCAGGCGCGCGCCGTCTACGAAGGCCATGTCACCGCCGTTTTCTCGGTGGGAGGACTCAAGAACGTACTCATTCGTCACGGATCGTACATTTCGGTCTATTGCAACCTGGCCAGTGTCTCCCGGTGCAAACGGGACAGCACGTCAAAAAGCCCGCCAATCGATCGGAACGATTGCCCGCGATGCTTCGGACGCTACACCTGCATTTCCAGCTGCGCCACGAGACGCAAAAACTCAATCCCGAGCGCTGGCTCGGCCGATAAGCGAACACGACCGTAGCTCACGCGCTGCGGTCGTTTTTCGTCTTCGCCCGCAATAGCGGCTGTCATGGGAACAAAGGGATGAGTTTTAGTTAAACATAATTCTTCTCCCTTTATTTTTCGCGCATGTCGGCCATTTGCCGAAATACGCGCGTTTTGGGCGATGCCCTGAAAGTCCTTTTTCGTTGTGCTGCAGTGCTGTATTGGCGTGCTCCCTTTTTCTTAAAAATCACCCATAGCCTTATGATCTACCTTGCTCCCATGGCTGAGCGGCCCGATGCCCGCTTCGGCAACGCCGGTTGTGTGTTCCTCACGCACGATCCCGATGCCGCACCCTCGCCCGCCGCTCCGTCTCCTGCACCGCGCCGCAGCAGCGCACGATGCCTTGGCCGAGAGTGTGGTGGGCTGGTGCCATCTTTTTCGGCCGGCATTTGCCCCTCGACGAGGCGTGTGCTCTTCGTCACTTGCGGGCGTCGGCGGCGCAGGACTTTCCCGATGGACTCTTCTGGTATGGGCATGTGTCGTGCGAAGAGGCGTGGCACGGCCGCCGATCCCGCCGCCGGTCGGGCGCTGATCGAACGATGCGCGCCGCCGCCGGCCATTATGAGGCCGCCGAGTGGTTGAGCGAAAGCGCCCAACCCTACAAACCAAAACGGACTACTTTTTACGCAAAATCCCCCGTGTTTCTCACGAAACACGAGGGGATTTTATGGCTATGAGGGCACTGTGGTCGGTGCGCCGTAGGGGGCTGAACGCGAGTTGCCGAGGGACACGAAAAAACGGCAGTCGCTCGGGGAGTGACTGCCGTTGTGAAGGGGCGATGCGCCACTTCCGGAGCGGAAGTGCGGCACGGTTGTTTACTTCGTTTCGAAAATGGGCGTGATGCGCTTGAGCAGCGCGGTAGTGCGCGCGGAGCACTTCGTCCTTGGTCGACTTGGCGGCGGTGCGCAGGGAGGTCGCGCGTTTGCAATCCGAAGTAGTAGAGCGTCTGGTCGGTGCGGTTGATCATGTTGGCCCAGATGTCGCCGGGCTCGCCGTAGGCCCTGCCGAAAGTGCTAAAGGCATATTGGCCGGTGCGGGCGTCGCCGTTGAGGTTTAGGGCGTCTTGGCCGTGATCGTGGCCGCAGAGCATGCCGTTGCCGGCGGGTGCCGAGGCATGGAGGGGATCGGTCGTCTCTCCGTTGAGCAGGTGTTGCACCTCAATGTCCGAAAGGGGAAGGAACGACTTGCCCGTCAGCCCCACTTTCGCTGCATTTGAGCTGGTGAGGTTGCTGATGTTCGAAAAGGAGGTAGCGAACGTAGAGATTTTGGAACTGCATCTCTTCGGGAGTGAGGCTTTCGTTGCCGGCGATGGTCTTTTCGAAGACGTTGTTGTAGACATCGGTGGCGTACTCCGTGGGAGAGTAGGACGTAGAGTCGAGATAGTAGCTCAAGGCCAAGCGGGCGGTGTTGTTCATCGCCATGCCTTGGATGTTGGGCAGGAGGCTCTTGAAGGGCATGTTGCCCGCGCCGGGGAGTTTGGCCTCGAGGGCGGCGTTGCCGAGCGAGGAGAACTCGCGGGCATGGCGGAGCATCCAGAGCGCAGAGGCGCGCTGTTGGTCGTGAGGCACGACTTGGTAGCGCGAAGTCCCGACTTTTCGCTGGTTTGGTAGAGGTAGATGCCGGCTACGTTGAGATGAACGTGATTGGCATAGCGGAAGGCTTGGCTGAGTGCCTGACGATAGAGCGTGGCCTTGGCTTGGTTGTCGTCATCGTCCTTGATCCACTCGTCGAGGGTGGGCGATGATGTACTGAGTTCTTGACTCTGCAGTCACTGGCCTTGACGGGATCGTTGCCGAGCGACTCTTCGATGGCAGAGGGGTCGCGTACGGGCGTGGACTGCTGGAGTCCGTAGCGATAGAGGGATCGCCGGCGTGCGACTCGATGAGTTCGCGCAGCTTCTTGTTCTCGGCGATGTAGTCGCCTTGAGTTCAGGGAAGGCGCGGTAGGTCCAGTCGACCATGTAGTAGTCGTAGATGCCGAGGGCGGGGGGATCGAGATTGGTCACGGGGTCTCCGGGCTGTGCGACGTAGTTGTGGCGCGCATAGTCCATGATGGAGGGCGTGGTGCCGTAGACATCGGTGAAGGTCTTGGAGCGCAGGGAGTCGACGGGATAGGCGAAGGAGGCCGCCATGTTGTGCATGAAACCGAGGGTGTGGCCGATTTCGTGGGCGATGACGTACTCGAGCGACTTGCGCATGGCTTCGTCGGGCATCTTCTTGTTGCGGACGCTGGCGTCGATCTGCGAGGTCTGGATGAAGCGCCAGCTATTGAGCACCGAGGCTACACCGCGGTAGACGTAGACCGAACCGTTGATGATTTCGCCCGTGCGCGGATCGCTCCACGAGGGACCCATGGCGTTTTCGACGGCCGTGGGCACGTAGCGCAGACAAGAGTATTCGAGGTTGTCGGGGTCGAACTGCGGATCTTCTTTCGCCGTGGGATAGTCGCGACATTCGATCACGTCTTTTGGAAACCGATGCGCTCGAAGGCTTTGTTCCAGCGGAGCACGCCGACGCGGATAGACTGTTTCCACAAATCGGGGAAGCCGGGATCGACATAATAGACGATGGGCTTCTTGGGTTTCACCAATTTGCCGGCCATATAGGCGGCGGTGTCGGAGGGTTCGACACGCCAACGACGCGCGAAAGTGGTGTTTTCGATGCGCTTATTGTCGTCGAGAATGTATTTGCTGGCGAGGAACAAACCGATGCGGGTATCGGAAAGACGCGGTACCATGGGGCGTTCGGGCAAGGCCATGAGGGTGTAGTTCACGCCCACGGTGACGGGATAGTCGGACGCTACTTTGCTGCGCTCGCCCATGATGTCGGCGCTGTAGCTGCGCTCGACGAGGACGCTCACGTTGGTTTTGAAGCTCTTCAGCGTCTTGATGAGCGTGAGGTCGTCATTCAACGTGGTGTTGACGCTCAGTCCGTTCATGTCATCGCCGATGACGGGGAAGAACTTGTTGTCTTTGAGGAAGAAGGAGGAGGCATCGATGAGCACGGAGGCACTGTCCTTGCTCCACCCCTTGATGGGGAAGGAGGTGAAGGAGAGGTTGGTATAGTTGTCCTTGGCACTCAGCTGTACGGCGGCGTTGGGGGTGGAATGAGGAAGTCGGTGTTGACGAGATCCATGACCACCACGCTGTCTTTGGTACAGGCGAAGTGAACAGGGGTTACTATTGCGAAACCCTACAGGTGCCGAGGCTGGCATTGGAGACCGAGGCGAGGGTGACGCCGAGGAGAAAATCCTTGCCGAGGGTGGCTTTTGGGGCAACTCGAGGTAGAGTTTGCCGTCGGTCTTGTGGAGGCTGAGCAGCGGGCCGGTGGCGCTGGTGACGGGCTTGTCGGTGAGAATTTTCTCATAGCTCGTGCGGGGCCTTTTTCTCAGTCTTTTTCTTATGTAGGAAGCTAAAGATGCCCGCTTCGGCCGGTTGCACGGCAAAGGAGCGATGCGGACAGGAAAAAGCGTCCCGAGGAGATATTTATTCATGAGCGGTGGGGCTTATCTTCTTGTCGTCGAGAGCTTTGTCGATCTTTTGGAGCATGATCGAGTAGTGGGCTTTTGAGGTCAGGGGTGCCGGCGGAGGCAGCGCGACGGGCTGTACAGGGGCGAAGCTTGACGAGGGCGGCTTGATATAGAGATCAGGAATTGTCGTGGCTCGAGATGCTGAACGTGGGTAGGGCGTCTGAGCGGGATTTTCCGAATTGGACGTTCTCAGTGAAGAGCTGATCTTTCAACTCCGTGGGAACGGTGCCGAAACAGTTGACGAGATCGAAGCAGAGGTCAGTGGCGTCGCTGCCGGCGAGGGCTGTGGGCACGGTGGGTGCGGCCTTCGAGGAACCGCCGCTCACGGCGGCTTCAGCTGGTTGAGGAAAGTCTGCTCTAAGAGCTGCTCAATGTGGGTCGGGGTGCGACCGGCGATCGTCGAGGCGAAGACTTGGCCGTAGAGGTCGTCGAAGTATTCGCGCAGGGTGTAGCTCTTCGGGTCGAGGGTTTGCGCCATGATGACGCGTGACGGCTGTTGAAGAGGTCGCGGATGAGGAATTCGAGGAGCTGATCGTGGCAGCTCACGGCCATGTAGTCCTTGCGCTCGGCCTTGCGGTCGGCGTGGTCGGTGAAGTTCTTCACTTCCTTGAGCGTCAGAGGAAGGCTTCGCGCTGACGGGCTTTGGGCAACACCTTGTAGGGAGGAACGCCGGTGTTGGCCTTGGCGGTGTTGCAAACGATACCGCCTACGAGGTTGAGACATTCTTGAAATAGAGGTGGTATTGCTTGGCGATGGCGAGGTTGAGCTCTTGCTTCTTGCGGCTGTCGTCGTCGTTTTTAATCCACGTGGCGAGGTTGCGCTGAATGCCGGCGAGGTTTTTCTTACCGTATTCGGCGGCCTTGATGGGATCGTTGCCGAGATCTTCGGCCACGACGGTGGGATCGATGATGCGCGACTGAACGGGCATGAAGCGGAGGTGGGGATTCTTCACGGCCTTGTCGGTCATGGCTTCGATGGCCTTCGTTTCGTCGTCAAACTTGCCGGCATACTGGGGATAGTAGCGGTAGTTCCAGTCGATGGCGAAGTAGTCGTATTCACCGAGCTCGGGGGGCGTGAGGCGCACGCCCTTGTCGCCGGGCTGGGCTACGTAGTTGAAACGAGCGTAGTCCGTGATGGAGGGCGTGGTGCCGTATTTGCGCGTGAAGGCGGCGTTGCGGAGCGAGTCGGTGGCGAAGGCGGCGGAGGCGGCCATGTTGTGTTCGAGACCGAGCGTGTGACCTACTTCGTGAGCGATGGCATAAGCAAGACCTTGTTGGAAGATGGCGGTGGGCAAGGAGTCGGCACGCACGGCGGGATCGACGTTGGCCGTCTGCACGAAGCGCCATTTATAAAGGAGGTCTTCGATGTTGTTGTAGACGATGACCGATGCGTTGATGATCTCGCCGGTGGTGGGGTCTACCCACGAGGGACCCATGGCATTCTCGTCCGAGTTGGGGACGTAGTGGATGCAAGAATAGGCGAGGTTGTCGGGATCGAACTGCGGATCTTCCTTCGCGGTGGGGAAGTCGCGCACCTGCACGGCGTTCTTGAAGCCGATCTTTTCGAAAGCCTTGTTCCAACGCAACACACCTTCGCGGATGGGCTGCTGCCACGTGGCGGGGAAGTTGGGATCGACGTAAAACAATGGGTTGCTTGGGCTCTACGAGGCGGCCGGCGGCGTAGTCGGCCAACTTGGGCTCGAGGCGCCAGCGGTGGGCAATATAGACGTTGCGGGCGCGGTCGGCGGCACTGTTGATGTCGTATTTCACCGAATAGAAGATGCCGACGCGCGCGTCGGAGAGACAGGGCGTCATTTTCTCCTCGGGAAGAAGGAGAAGGGTAGGTGACATCGATAGAGGTGGGAGCGTCGCGCTGCAGGAAGAAGATGTTCATGATCGAGGCGCTGAGCTGTAGTTTTCCTCGACCTTGATGCTGACGTTGTTGTCGAACGCTTTGAGTTGCTTGACGAAGGTCAATCCAGTTGTCGCGGGTGCCTTTGAGCGTGAAGTTGCCGGATTTGGGCGGAATGACGTGTACACGCGAGTTGCCGGGGCCCATACATGAGGTGACATCGAGGAGCACGGCAGTGCTATCAGCGTTAGTAGGCCTTGATTTCGAACGAGGCAAAAGGCCGGATCGCGGTAGTTGACGGCCAAGACGTTGCGTTCGCGCTCGTTGAGATCGCGATCACAGACAACGGTGTTGGGGGTCTTGGCGACGATGCTGCTGTCCTGACGCTCGAAACGGAGGTGGATGGGCTGAATTCTTCATGCCCACGCTCAGATAGCTGGGGTCGGAAACAGCAGAGATAGGTGGCACCGAGGAGCATGTCGCGACCTCAAGTATTTGAGCGGGAGCTCAAAATAGACTTTTCCGTCGGTCTTATAGAGCGTAATGAACTGCTTTTGACTGTCTCGTATTTCTTTTTCTCGAAGAACTTGGCAATTTTGTCTTTCGAGTCCTTCTTGACGTTGTCGGAGAGGGTGACTTTCTTGTCGTCAGGCGCGGCTGCGAGGTGCTGTTGCAGGGAAGAGCGACAGCGAGTGCGGACGAAGCGATCAAGAACTGGAGGAGAGTGTTCCGCATTGTCTGGTTTTAAAGTGTTTGTGAATAAATCTTTTGTGGTGATGTGTAGAAACACAAAAGCCTTACGCCGCTAGCTCCGATGCGTCGTTCCCCATTTTGAGAGAAACGACGCATGGCGGAGGAGGGCGTAAAACTTATTGACCTGTTGGAGGGACGCGCTTAATTGCGCAGAACAAGCTGTTGAATCATGCCGCTCACGTTGGATTTTTCCAAACGCGTATGTCCGCTGATTGAGGTCGAAGCAGTAGACATGACCGACTTTCGTGGTGGGATTGTTGGCTGCTACGTCAGAGATATTTGTCGTCGGAGGAGACAACGAGGCTCGAAATCTGCTCACCACTGTCGCAAGTCAGCGTGGGAGTGGTGGGAAATTACCTTTCGAGCACGCTGTAGGCATAGAGTGCGTTGCCCGGGACAGAGTAATACATGAGGTTCGTGCTCCGGAATGCCCTGACTTTCGAGGTTGTCGCCCTGACACCGGCGGTGGGGCACGGCGCCGATGTATTTCAACTCGGGATCGGCGTTGCGTGTCTTGGAGTTGGCATCGTAAGCACCCGGATCAATCCACACATGGTAGTAGGTGGAAGTGGCGGTGTCTTTGAGGAGCATAGCGATTTCGTGGTAGTTGTCCACCACTCCCATGCCGATCAATCGCTTACCGGCGAAGCTTTCGGGGAAAAGGCTGCGGTATTGCTTGGGAACGTCGCGTTCGTTTTTCGGCATAAGCGATGAAGCGACCTGCTTGTTGTCGTAGAGTGCCGTGCCGTTGTAGTACTCATCGGCGCGACGTGCCCAACTTTACTGCTTCAGGTGCAAGAGAATAGTCCTTGATTACCTGAGACATGTATTGATTGTTGAAGTTGGTGAGCAGTACGCTGATGGAGGAGTTCGAAATCGAAGCGAAGGTTCCGTCTTCGAGCACATAGATCACGCCGCCGATGCTGGGGCTGTTGGTACGGCCGGAGCGCTTTGCCCAAAGGAAGGGCGCGGTTTTCGTACCATCGTTGTAGCCGACCACGCTCATCGTGTTGCCGTCGAGCTATAGATGCGGCTGGGCGAACCGATCGAGACGAAGATTTGTTGCTTACCCTAAGGCACTGGCGATGCTAATGGCCTGCGGAGCGCTCGAAGGTGCTGACCGGGATTGTTTTTGGCGAAGATATCGCTTTCCGGTTGGCGACCGTCCGAGGGAATGTGAGACCAGTTGCGTGCTATCGCCCGAAGCAGCTACGGCATAGAGGCCGGCGCGGTACGAATACTGCACGTTGAGACGGAACTGCTTGTCAGTAAGTTGCGTCTTCGTTGCTAATTTTCAGACGGCGGACGAACGTTCCGTAGTCTTTGCAGACATAGGCCAGGTCTTTCTCGTTAGAAACGACCTTACCGTTCACTTCCCATTGGTAAGACAAGGGCTTGGCGGTGTGTTCCTGCGTCACTTCCGGCGCTGCGATGCGCAGTGTGTCCCAGTTGTCCACGTTGTAGACATCTTTTACCGTAGAAGCGGCGCTAATGATCGAGAGCGGTTTGTGGGCACCCCTCTGAATCGTCGAAATGCGACGACAAACGGCACGAGCGCAACGCCCAGTGCGAGTGTGTGAAGAATCGAGTTGTTTCGATGACTTCGCGGCGATTTTTATTTGTACGGATTATGAGCTTCTCCTTTGAGGGACCAGTTCTTATATTTGTAGTCAGGGGTCGGCCATTGGTTTCTCCCATACCTTGACAAAGTTGAGGAAGAAGCGCGCACCGTCCGTGTTCACCGAGTTCCCATCTTCGTTTCTGAGGTCGTAGTAAGCCAACATCTCCAAATGCTTTCGACGTTCGTAGCGTCCGAAATAATATTCGAGTAACGCCACGATTGTGGCTCTTCAGCACGTTGATTGAAGGTGATTTTCACCGTGTTGTTCGTGGGGGTAGCGCACACCGAGGTCGTTTGTGGCCTGCAAGTGGAGGATGAGCGTCACGGTGTCGCGGTCTATCAGCATGCCTGAGCGGAGGAACGTCAGCCCGCTTCGCCGTTCACCGAATCAGCGGGGATGGGTGTAGAGCCGTAGGCAGGGGCAGTGTAGTGCACACCGGCTTGGCTGTGGAAGCCGTGTCGACAACAACCTGGGAACGACTGCGCTTTTGCTCGGCACACCCGCCAGGCGGACGGGGACTTTCACCGTTTGCGAAGTCATGCTCTCGGGTTGTGCACCGAAGAATATTGTCGCAAAAGTGTCGTTGGGGTTCTCGTAGTAGAAGTAGACGTTGTTCTTTCCGTGGTAGAACCCATCTTTGCTATATTCGTCGTCGTAGACGATGCTCTCGCACGATCCCAACGCCAGAGCGGAGAGAATCGGAACGAGCAGCGTGTAGATGAACTTTTTCATATCGGGGATGAGGCTTTATTGTTGCTTGTGCCGAATTCAATTCGCGTTCGGGACGCGGAAGCTTTGAAGATACGTTCTTCCGGTTGGATCGTTTTTCGGCCGCGGATGTCGGTAAAGCTGCGGTTAAAGTGCAGCGAGAGAACACCTGACCTTCGCCCGGCATTTCGCGCATGCGTTCGGCCATCAGTTCCTTTTCGAAGCTTTCGCGGTTCAAGAGTTTCGCGTCGTCCGCCGCAAGTGCCTTCAATCCGCGGCTGGTGCGCACGGCATTCAGGGCAGCCAGGCACCTGCCTTGTCCGTGTCGTAGATCGACTCAGCCAGAATGTATAATCATCTCAGGCAGACAGAGCAGTGTGACGCCTTCTACCGGTGCATTCTTGATTTCCCTTCGCTGATCAGACGTTGGAACGTGAACGTGCTACCGTTCTGACGATGAAGGCGGCAAAGCAGCACATCCGTGTTGTCCGAAGCGAAAGAACTCGTTTCGTACAGCTAGTCCAAGTCTTGTCTGGCTTCAGTGAAGTTACCGAGGGCCTGAACCGTGCCGAAGAACGTGTTGTAGATCGACTGCGAAAGACCATTATTATGAGGCCGAAAATCATTTCGCCCTTGGCGAGGGAAGCGGCGTACGTCGTTGAACTGCGTAGATGCGGCGAGGGCGAAGTTTCGCTTCGCGTTGATCACCGCGGCGAGCGTAGTCAGCGGCCTTGGTGTAGTCGCCCATGCTCCAATCCGCGCGCTTTCGTCGCATACACGGCATAGAGTCTGAACTGGCGCGGACGATTGAAGTCATATTCGCTTTCGCGACCTTCGACAGCGGCCATGGTCGTGTCGTTGTGGAGATATTCTTCCGCTTTGTCCAAGTCGCCGAGGATGCGCTCGTAGGTTCCTTTGAGCGTGTAGACCGTCTTGTTCTCAAAGTTGAAAGCGTCAGAATAGGGCCGACCACTGTGCCTCAGGTTGCTGGCGGTAGTCGGGGCGGTAGAGCGGAGCAGGTCGAGTGCAGGAAGCGCGCGGGACCATAGGCCTCCTGCGCACCAAGCGCAGGCTCTCGTCGCTCGAGTTGAGCTGATCGAGGTTGCCCAACACGTTGTTCACGTACGAAATGGCCTGATATTGCGAAGTCCAAATGTTGTCTATCGTCGAACGTACGGTGTTGTTCGTGTAATCGGTTCAGAATCTCCGTATCGTTGTTCGTTGTGTTGAGATAGCCGAACATTTGTCCGATTTTGTCGAGGAAACCGTACGAAAGGTTCTCGCCGTAGAGCTTTTTGGCCGCCATCGTGCCGTAGACACCGTACGGCATCGTAATAACCTGCGTGCGTTGGAACTGAACGTCTTGTGTGAGTTCACCGTCGGTTGCACATCGAGAAAAGTCGTTGCAAAGTGGCACCCAGCGTGAGCGAAGCCACGCAAAGGGCTTGAATGATTCTGTGGTTCATATTTCGGAGTGCAAAAGGGGTTAGAACGAGAAACGAAGCGACATTTCCACACTGCGCGAGAAGGGATAATCAAACCGCGTTCGCGCTGATGCTGCTCAAGTAGAAGAGATCGTTCGTGAGCAATTCAGGCGCCGAGCGGAAAAGCGAGGCTGCGGATCTGCCAAGTGTTGAATTCGTAGGCCACCGAGAGACTTTGCAGCGTGGTGGTTGTTCCACCCACGAAGCGGCTCGTTTGGTTCGGTGTGCCCGTGAAGGCGATGTCGCGATACGCCACATAGTCGCCAGCTTGCTTCAGCGGTCGTCAAACACGCGGCGGTCGGCGTTATACTTCGGGTTGGCGCCTTCCACACGCGTCACGAGCGTCTGGTTGTGGTCACACCGCTCAACGAATAGGCAAAAGAGGCCGAGGCCGACCACTGCCTCACGTCAGGTAGGTGCTGATGCTACCCTGGGCCCAAAGGGTTTGGTCGCTGAACTTCACTTTGTCGCGTGCATCGTAGACGAAGGTGTACGAGCCGTCGCGCGCGATGTAGATTTCCTGACCGGTGGCGGATCGATACCCGCAGAGGGCACTGCTTTCAGGTCGGTGGGCGAACCGCCTTCCTCGTGAATGAGCAGCGGTCTCGTGCCTGTGGAGTCGCAGTTCACGAGGTTCTGCGCTTGCAGCGCGTTACTGATGCGTTTGATGCGGCGCTTTGTTGTAGGCGTAGGTCAGACCAGCTCCATTGCAGGTCTTTCGTCTGAATCAGCACGAAGCGCGTGCACATTCGATACTCTTGTTCTCGATCGCGCCAAGGTTCTCGCGCGCCGTCGTGATACCCACCGAAGGCGCCTTCGTTACGTTCCACGAGCAGGTCGTCCGTATCCTATACTAGGCGTCGAAACTCAGGTCGAAGCGGCCTTTGGGCATCGTGAGGTCAATACCCACGTTGCTGCTCGAGCGTGCGTTCCCCAGCGCAGGTCAGGTTACCGATCGTCTTGGGGATCGCGCCGATGCCCTGCCGTAGTTCAGACCGAAGAGTAATTGTAGGACGTGATGGCTTGGTAGGGTTGGAAGAGATGTTGCCCAGATAACCCACACTCGCGCGGAGTTTGAGCGGCGACACGCCGCGACCCTTCATGAAGTCCTCGTTGTGCAAGTTCCAACGCACCGGCACTCCAGAACGGAGCGAAGCGCGTGTTCTTACCGAACTTCGACGAACCTTCGTAGCGGTAGATCAAGTCGAGGAAGTACTTATTGCCCCACATCGTGTTGGCATTCACGAAGAAGCCCACGTTGTGGTAGATAGTGTCCTGACCGCTCGAGCTTGCGAGGGATGTTAGTGCCGCAAAAGCGGGGTGAGAGAGGTTGGGCAGTGGTGACCCATCGACTCATACGAGGTGTTGTTGCCGTTGTAGCTCTCAATCGTCGTACCGCCCGTCACCGTGGTGTAGAGCTTGTCGAAGAAGTTGCGGTTGTACGACAGCATCAACTTGCCCGAGTAGCGCGTGAGTTTGCTGTGGTTCTCCGTCAGTTGGCCGCGTTGTGCCAAGTCGCGCTCGGTGAGCTGCGAGTAGGAGAGGGGCGAAACGAAGACATTGCTTTCGTTCAGCTCCTTGGTGAACGAGAAGTCGCTGAGGCGCAAATCCTTCATCAGTCCACCTGCAGGCTCGTCGTGTTGAGCAGACTGAAGTTGTCGCTTTCGTTGAAGTTGCCGCTTGTGCTTCGTAGAGGGTTGTTGATGTTGCCCGTCAGGCTGCGGCGGAGCGAACCGTCGGCTTCGTCAGGGCGACTCGCGAGGGTTCATGCTCGTGTAGTCCGAAGTTGCCGTAGGGCGACTCTGCGGCGTTCACCAGTGTGAGCGTGGTGTTATTGATGGTGAAAACACCCGCCCATTATGGGAGAGTTTGAAGAAGGCGAGTCGGTCGCGCTGACCCTTCATCCACCGTCTCGTCCGTCGCGTAGCTCGCACGCGAGGTTGTGGCGCGTGTATTCGTCACCGCCACCGTCGATGCTCAAGCTGTGGGTTTGCGAGAAACCGTTGCGCAGGGCTTCGCCATCAGTCGGTGTCACTCCGCTGCGCACGAGGGCGAGCAATGCGTTCGTATTCTTTGTCGAGCAAATACTGGTTCTCGAGGTTGTTCTTGGCCTTGGAGCCCCGGCCAAGCGCTCGTATTCGAGTTTCTGCGCCGAGTTGAGCGGATGGTAGTCGCTCAGATCAGGGCATGTTCAAGCGGTAGGTGCCGCTATGGTTCAGGCGCAGGCGACCGCCCTTCATGGCTTTGGTGGTGATCACCCACCACGCCGAAACCTTCGAACCGTAGGGGCGAAGCCGAGGGCGTCTTTGAGCACCGTCACCGTCTCGATGTCGTTCATGTCCATGTCATGGAGCGTAGTCGGCGCTCACTTCGAGCCGTCGACCACAAAGAGCGGCATGTTGGCCGAGCCGTCGAACGTGGCGCAGCCGCGGATGCTGAGTTCGGGCTTCTTGTTGGGGTTCGAGACCGGCGGGTTGTTTTTCGGAATCACCAGACCCGGCACGAAACTCTGCAGGCTTTCGAGCACATTCTTCGTGCCCACCGGGGAGGAGCTGCTCCTTCTTGACGGTCGTTTCGAGACCGGTGAAGCTGCTCTCGCCTTGTTCTAAAACCCGTCACCACCACTTCGCCCAGCGCCGTGTTGTCTTCGAGAGGCGGGATCGTGGTCGTGTTGCCGGGGAAGACGGTCACGATTTGCGACACATAGCCGATGCTGCTGCACGTGATGACTTCGCGTTTGTTCTTGGTGACGATCTTAGATTCGCCGTTTTCGTCTGAATAGTAGACGCCTTTTTGGCCTTTCGCTTTGATGGTCACGCCGGAAAGACCCTGACCGGTGGCATCGACCACGACCTTTGATGACGTTGCCGTCTTCTGCTTGGTCTTGGGCGACAAGCGTGGGGCAGGAGCAGAAGCCTGGGCGGCATAAGCGGTCATGCTCATGCCGGCAATCAGCGTCCCGTAGTGGAATTAGGACTAACCTCATGTGCTTGTTCTATATGGGGTGATGAGAATGTTCGATTCGTCGAGCCGTTGGCGAAGGCCTTTTCGTGCAGCGCGCGTGAAAAGCACGGACGAGCCGTGGCGCTTCGCCGGCGACGAGGGGAAGAGCGTTGAGTTCTGTCAGGGGCGGCGCGGCATTGGGCACCAGGGTGCCGCTGCAGCCCTACACCCACGTTCGCAACAAAGGCGCGGGATAGGTGTGGTATTTTGCAAATATAGAGTTTATCGCTTGCTTCACAAAGCGTAAAGCGCTTTTTGTTGCCCGAAAAGGTGGAAAGAAATTGGTTTTTGTCGCTCATTGTCGCGTAAAACTTTCATTTTGTAAGTTCGGACGTACAATTTTTGAAGTCTTCATGGTGAAGCCGTGGCGAGCGGCGGATTTTGGGCGCAGTGGGCAGGCGAATCTACTTGTCGTTTTCGATAGGGAGGCCTCCTTTTCCTTTCTTCTCGGCGGGGAGGCGGGATGGCGCGGGAATGTTCGTTCTGATCGGGCGAGAGGCGAAAGCGGCACCGCGCTTTCGAGGAAAGGGCGGTGCCGCTGTCGACTAAATAGGGGGCTTATTTTTGCTCGGCGCCGAGTGAAGCGCGCGCCAGCGCGATTAGCCGAGATATTTGATGAGGATGCTCATATTGGCCTCCTCGCGCAGGCGACGCAGGGGCGCGTTCGCGATTTAGCGCACACGTTCGCGCGTCAGGCCGGATTGGTGGCCACTTCTTCGGCCGTCATTTCGGTGCGGCCGATGCCGAGAGCATTTTCACCACCAGGCGTTCGCGCTCAGAGGCACTGCAGGGGCGGTGTCGATGTCGGTAGCCAGCGATTCGCGCTCCATTGAGTTGTCGGTGCCCGGGGCGGAGTCGTCGGTCGTGACGTCGATCATCGAGTTGGTCTCGTCGTCTTGGAAAAGGGCGTCTACGCTCACTTTCTGCCGCGTTGAGACTGTCTTTGATGCGATCGAGGATCGGTGTCGAGGAGTTCAGCGAGTTCTTCGGCCGAGGGGCGGCGCTGGAACTTCTGTTCCGAATTCCGTGCTGGCGCGACTGATCTTGACGCAGTCCGACGGTTGAGCGGCATGCGCACAATGCGGCTTTTGCTCGCTGATAGACTTACCAGAATGCTCTGGCGAGATCCACCACGGCGTAGGGAGATGAATTTGAGAACCGCGCGTTTCGTCAAATTTTGTGTGCCGCTTTCATCAAGCCGATGTTGCCTTCGTCGATCAGGTCGTTGAGCGACATGCGCTTGATTCTGATATTGTTTGGCCACGAAACCACAAAGCGCAGGTTGGCTTCACCAAACGCTTCAGCGCGGCCTCGTCGCCGTGGCGGATGCGCTGAGCCAATTCCACCTCTTCGTCCATCGTGAGCAGTTCGAGACGGCCGATTTCAGTGAGGATGCTTGATCGATTGCGGCATCGCCGCGGTTGGTGTGCTGTATTGAATCTTTAGTTGACGCATGATTTCCTTTGAACTCAAACGCTAATACCGTTGGGGTACAATTCCGCAACGGATAGGCAAAAGATACGACTCTTTTGCTTTCTCAAATTAACAGCCTGCTTTCTCACAAAAAGTCCACAGCTTTGCGCAAAAAGTGGACGGTTTTTGGGCAAAAACCTGGCGACTTTTTGAAGCGACGATGGGCGCGTGGGCTGCAAAAACTCCCTGCATCGAGCGGATGCAGGGGAGAAAAAGGGCGAAATGGGCAAAGTGCCGCTTTGTTTGCCTTCGAGCGCCAGAGAATGCGGCGCGCCAAATCAGTATGAGTGTGCGCGTGCCGGCATCGGTGCTGCAGGCGGCGTCGAAGCACGTGCGCAGTTTGTATGCAGGGCGGCCCGCATAGCGTGGCCGTCGCCGTTGGTGTCGCTCTTAGCAGGCCTCGAGGCAGATTGTTCACCGCGTTTCTGCACATACATGCGCCATGCGCTGAGTTTCGCGCCGGTGAGGGTCTCGCGGAAGAGCACGCGCGCCAAATCGTCAGCATCGGGTTGCGGGCGAATAGGCTTGGGCGGCCGGTTGCTGCGCGGCGTTGGTGGCGAGGCGGTCGAACATGGTGGCCGAAGTGAGGGTAGTCGACGGCCGAAGCGGCCACAGGGCGGACGCGAAGTTGGGGCATGCCGATGCGTGCACCGTAGGCGGGAGCGGTGATCCACGTGGGTTCGGTCAGCACGCGGCGGTCGAGCCAGGAGGGCGCGCTGTTGGCGTTCGCGGGTGTCGTAGCTGAACACGTCGCCCGGCTTGTTCCACGCTTTTCACCGCGCTTCCACCGCCGATCGGCGGCAGACGTGGCCGACGTGGCGGCGGAACTGACGCAACGGCATCGCAGCCGCGAGTGAGGTTGTCGCTTAGGTTGCCGGCTCCGTAGGTCCATTCCGGCAGGGAGCTTTCACCACGCGGCGCAGGTTGAGCAGACCGTAGTCGGAGGCTTTCTATCACGTCGTCGCTGGGGTCTTCGGTGAGGGCGTAGGGGTTGTTGTCACGACCTTCGCCGCCGAACCTGCAAACGCGGGTTGTCGGTGATGGTTGCGACCGTCAAGCGGTTGAGCGTGGCGCGTTCTTCAGAGCTCACTCTTGGCGTCGGGATAGTAAGTGTAGCCCCAACGGATCGCCCATTCGTCGTAGTCGTTCACACGGGGAAGATGCCGGCCTCGCCGATGTGGTCTTCGGGCTGGGCGACGTAGTTGAAACGCGCATAGTCCATGATGGAGAGGTGTGACCGTGCTTCTCCACCCACGCTTTGTCGCGCAGTTTCTCGACGGGCGTGGCGCTGCTGGCGCCCATGTTGTGGCGCGAGACCAAGCGTGTGGCCGACTTCGTGCGAGGAGACGAAGCGAATGAGCTCGCCCATGAGGGCTTCGTCAAATTCCGGCTTGCGGGCGCGCGGATCGAGGGCACCTGCTTGCGTTTGATACCAATCGTGAGCAATTCCATGACGTTGTGATACCAACCGATGTGGCTTTCGATGATTTCGCCCGAGCGCGGATCGTGCACAGTGGGGCCGTAGGCGTTGGGAATGGGCGAGCGAGATAGCGAATCACTGAAACGGGCATCTTCGAGGGCTCATCGTTGAGTCGTTCTCCGGCCATTCGCGCTTGGATGGCGTTTTTGAAACCGGCCTTCTCAAGGCTTTCTGCCAGTCCTCGACTCCGAGAATAAGGTACTTGCGCCATTGCTTGGGTGTGGCGGGATCGATGTAGTGAGACGATGGGTTTCTTGGGTTCCACGAGCTCGCCGCGACGATATTGTCCATGTCTTCGGCGCGGGCTCGAGGCGCCAACGTGCAACGACCTGTCGCGGCTTCACACGTTGCTGGTTGTCGGCATATTCCACGAACGATTCGGTGAAATAGCCCACGCGCGGATCGAAAGTGCGCCCGCGCATCGGCACGCGCGGCAGGAGTACGAAAGAGGTGTTGAGTTTCAGCGTCACGTGTCCCGTCTCTTCGCCGGCGGGCGGGGAGGTACCAGGGTTTTCGAAAGGAAGGTTTTTGACGGTGGTCACCTCGGTGTTGATGGGGAAGGTGCGGAGGGTGTCCACATACGAGAGCTCGGGTTTGAAATTCCCGAGGTTGAAGCGCGATTTGTTGCCGGCCGAGAGGCTCAAACCGGGAGTGTCGCCTTTGAAAAGTTCGGTGGCTTTCACCGTGTAGTGGCGACCGTCGCTGCCGCGATTCTCAATTTTGAGGGCGGCGATGATGGGATTTTCGGCACTGGCCTCGACGGCTCGCCAAATGGCCTGCGTGCTGTCGGCCGAAGTTTCGTGCATTTGGGCGCGAAGCAGGAGTTTGTCGCCTTTCCGCTCCCACATCATGACTTGACGGTTGGCGAGTTCGCCGCCGTAGATGCCGGCTCCCGCCGGAGTGGAGACGTAGCGTGTGGTGACCAGCATGGGGCGACCGATCAAGGGTCGTGGACGACAACATACCGAGTCGTCTTTTTCGTGACTCACACCGAAGAGACCCGGGCGCACCGGGACTTTTCTCCGCGACGACGGGGCTTTTTGCTTCTTTCTTCTTGCCGGCGCTCGCAGACTGCGAAAGCAGGAGGCGGCGGCAAGGGAGGAATAGATATTTGTGCATGTTGATAGATTGAATAGTGGCGGGGTGTATCGAGTAGCGGCCGAGATGCTTCGAAAGTTCTTCCGGTTTACTTCGAAAATACTTCTGCTTTGTTTTGAATCTTGGGCGGGTCTCTTCTAATTGTGGTGGCCGATCATCGTATTATAGTCGTATTCTCCCGAAACTTCTTCCGATTTCTTTTTGAATTTCAGGCGGGTATCAGCTCAACGCACACCACCCGAGATGTGACACACGGGGAGTGGACACATCTCAGGCGGGGATTGAAAGGGGGTTGCTAACGGGCGGTGCCAGGTGAGGGAACAACCCATGTGAAATGGCGATCAGCGAACAGATACCTGCCGACCGCCTACGATATACAAAGCCTTGGGGCAGACCGTTGGTGTCCGTTCCGTCGGCCACCTTGCGACCGCTGAGGTCATAGACGCCGAGGCGTGCGGCGGCGGTGCGCATTTTCGGCGCGAAGAGGCCGGTTACCTTCTTATTTGTCCAAGGAAGGAACGAGCGGTCAGCTTTGTCGCCGAGCAGGTTGATTTTGCTTCTTCAACGCGGGCATACACGTCGGTGCTGTGTGTCAATTCGAGGGTTTGTCCGTCGTTGTTGCCCAAACGCAGGCCGGCTCCGGCAGCAGTGCTCTCCCATTTGAAGAGTTGTTCGCCGGGCAATGCGCTGGTTTCGCCGGCTTCGCCTGCGATGCTCAGCACGTTACCGTCTTCGGGCGTGGAGCCTTTGGCCAAAGATCAGGTGACGGGATAGGTTCCGGGCTTACCTCGAAGATATAACCCTTGCCCGAACCGGTAATTACCGAGTCGGCGACAGTATAAACGTGATAGTCGAAATCGCTTCCTTCTCTTCGTTGATAGAAGCCGTGGCATAGGCCAAACCAGCGGCATTCTCAACGCGGAGTTGCTGTTCAAACCGAACGCGGCGGGTGGTTTCGCCAATTGTCAGCGAGTACAGCGCGAAACTTCGGTGCCTGTGTATTTGTATTGGCCTTCTACGTCTTCGACGCCAACGACTTTCACCACATAGTCCTCGCGTTGCTCTACATTATAGAGCGAAAGAACAGGTTCACCCACCTCAACGGTGACGCGATACTTCTCTCCGTCGAGAATAATGTTGAGGGGCTTCTTCCGGAAAAATCTTGGGGTTTTGCAGGATTCGCGCTCGAAACCGAGGAGATTTCCCCTTGACATAGACCTCAGGCTTCTCTACTTTCGAGAGAGTCGGTGGCGGCGGCCAGTTCATAAGGCGTGTAAGGATTCTTTTTGTGCCTATCGCCGGCGAAAGCGGCGGTGAAGTGCCAAAGCTCAGCGCGAGGGCAGAAAAGAGTACAGGTAAAAATGCTGCATAAGCGGTGAGGATTGAAAGTGAATATCGGTGTCAGTGTGTCGATCGTGTGCGGAAAAGCGATGACACTTTGGGCTGTTTTGACGTTTTGATGTTTCATTTGTAGTGAAAATCAGACGTTTTTGAAGAACCCTTGGCAAATTTACATTTTTCAATCCGAGTTTCCAACTTTTTGGTTGGGGTATTTTTCCGCAAGTGCGGTGCAGCCCGAAATGTGAGTGTGCAGTCAGCACAAAAGCGGGACAGCGCGCGCAGAAGCGCCGAGGGGGCCGCCTCGTCGTGCGACTCCTTATTATATATACGCGCGTGTACATTATTATATGCGCGCGGGTCTGATATTAGCGGCGCGCCAGAAACGGATGCCGTCGTCCGAAAGGGTGATGAGTTGGCGCTTGTAGAGTGTGCCGACGGCGCGTTTGAATGTCTTCTTCGACACTTCGAAACGCTCGGCGATGACTTCCGAGCTCGCTGTGGTCGGTGAAGGGCGAGAAAGCCGTCAGCTTCGTGCAACGCTTCGAGGAGCGTGTCGGCAAAATCGCGGAAGCAGCCCTGCCGATGCGCTGCAAACTGATGTCAAGTCAGCCGTCCGGGCGCAGTTGCACGACCGTTCCCTCAGCACCTCGCCGCGGCGCAGACTGAGCGAGTCATGAGCTTCGCCCGCATAGATGAGGCCGGCGTAGGCATTGTCCACAATCACCTTCATGCCCAAGGGCGAACGCTGCCAAGCCAAGAGCTGAACTGTGCGGCCGCGGTGGTAATCGCGCGAAGGGGCGGGACGAAGATAGCGATCCACCTTGGCCGTGGCCGCAAGGCGCCCCGTCGATTCGTCAATGTAGACGCAGACCATGCTGCTCGCCCGCTATCGTGCGGCGCTGTTCGCGGAAGGGAACAAAGGGTCTTTCATCCGCCCCGACGAGAAACGCCCCGTGCTCGTTGCACGCCACTTCAGCGCAGGCAAAGTCGCCCGCTGCGCAGGGACTTTCGGAAGTGGCCGCAGCGCTCGCTTTGATCGAGATAAACGAGACAAACGCTGCGTGTCGCCGGGTCGCCATTCGGGACGGGCAACAGGCTTTGGGGACGAGAATTTTCGCACCTCCCCACCGTCGACGTAAGCGCCGTGGTCGGTGAAAACGAGTGAGGGTGAGTGTGTTGAAACAGCCGATTTGAAGCATGGCGGGCAGGGAGGGTTTTGAGGGTGAAAGCAGGGAGGGAGCAGGCGTAAGCGGCGAATCAGATCTGACACCTCGTCCGCCCTCGATCGCGCCGAGGGAGCGAACGGCCGAGCGAAGTTCGCCGACCGAGTGCGGCATAGTGCACGGTGAGTTCGACAATGTGGTCGCGCGTGGCCGCATGGAGTTCGTTCATCTCAGTCCGAGTCCGTCGGTGAGGCTGGCGATGATGTCGTGGAGGAGGTCGCGGCCGATCGACGGCATCGAATGCGTGTAGCCACAGGATGGGTCACGTCGGGATGGTCGAAACTCCGCTTCGACGATGGCATCGCCGTGTTGCGCCGAGAGACTGATGGCGCGCAGGGCAGTCGCGGCGGTGCACCGTCACGGTGTTTGGGCACGTTTCGTCGAGTGAAACCGATCGCTTCCTGCCCGGGGGCGGCAGGGCACTCAGGACAACAGCACGGGCCGGCCGAAGCTTCGCGGCGGAAATAGGCTTTGAGGAAATTCTTCGCCTTGAAGGTCTTGACCGCGTCAGTCCATTCGGCGCAGGGCGCGTCTGTTCGGCGGTGAAAATCTCGACACAGTTGCCGTGTTCGAGGGCGTGACGAGCGAAGCCAAACGGCCGATCGATGCGCTGCAGTGAGGCTTTCTCACCCACCCGCGTTCAGCGCAATCCAGCGCCGTGGCGTGTTGCGGCAGGCGCGTCGGGGTGCCAGCAGCGTCGTAGACCGTGATGTCCTCGGCATAAAGCGCGTCGGCCACCCCTTCCATGAAGTGAATGTCGCCTTCGCCCTCGGCAATGCGCTCGAGCATGACACAAAACTTGTCGATCCACTCGCGGTCGCCGCGTTCAGAGCAGGCGATTGGCGTCGCGCACGTCGCCGTCGGCGCGGCGTTTCCGATGCGCTCGAGCATGATGCCCAGTTTCGTGCGGCGTACCATCTCTTCCGACGAGATGTGGATCTCTCTCCCACGTGCCCGTCTCGCCCAACAAGCGGACGTGCATCGAGCGGTAGCCGTTTTTCCTGCGGATGGTCGACGCTGGTTGACCGGGCTACCGGCTTTTTCGCGAAATTCGGCGGTAAGAATGCCGTAGATGCGAAGGCAAATGGTTTTGTCGGGCACCGATTCGAGCAGGGGTGAGGGCGTGCGCGGTCGTAGATGACGCGCACTACATGCGGTGCTCCACATGTTCGACATCGCGCCCTGTGTCGCGCATGCTGCGGTCGATGCTGTAGGGCAAACGATAGCGCACTTCGGTGCGCACCTCGATGCCTTCTTCCGAAAGCAGGCGGCGGATGCGCGCGGTGAGCCGTTCGAGGCGCTCGCTTTGCTCAGCGCGGTCGGCGTCGAGGGCACAGCGCAGGCGTTCGTAGCGCTCCGGACAGCGGAAGCGGAAGGAAAGGTTTTCCAACTCGCGGCGCAGGTTGTTCAGCCCGAGACGATTGGCGAAGGGGGCGTAGAAAAAGTCCGTTTCGCCGGCAATTTTCATCTGTTTGACGGGCTGCATGCTCCCCGAGCGAGCGCATGTTGTGCGGGCGGTCGGCGAGTTTGATGAGCACAGCGCGGATGTCGCGGCGCATCGAGGTCGAGGAGTTGGCGGAAGTTGTTCTCCTGCTTTGGCGAGATCGGCCTGTCCCGGGGCGTGCGACTTGGGTTTGGTCACGACCTGCACGAGGAAGGCAACATCGTCGCCAAACTCGCGGCGAATATCGTCGATCGTGGTGTCGGTGTCCTCCACCACGTCGTGCGAAAGCCGGCCGCCACCGGTTGGCGTCCATCGCCCAGAAGTCTTCGGCGATGATCGTTGCCACCGCCACGGGGTGCATGATGTAGGGTTCGCCGCCTTTGCGAAACTGTCCCTCGTGGGCGGTGCGCGCCAGGGCGTAGGCTTTGCGCAAAGGTGATTTCCTCCTCATCGAAGCGCGCCGAGAGTCGCTCGAAGAGGCTTCGGTGGTTTGGTTGAGGCGTGCCACATATTCGGCGGGCGTGCAGGGCGTCGCCTCGGCGAGTGGGAGGGAGAAGCGGAGTCGGGTACGATTTTCATGGGCGCATGAAATTGGAGAAGTTGCTCAAAGTTAGCGCAAATGCACGAGACGAACAAGGGCGACGGAGATAACTATAAAAAGTCCTCTTGTTTTTGCTGAAAACTGCACGACTTTCGCCGAAAAGAGTGGTGGGTTTTCCAGCAGAGTGAGTGTTTCGCGCCGAAAGTCGCGCCGGGCGCTATCGTGCGCCGAGCGACAGAGGAGGCGCAAAAATGAATAGAGAAGAGGCGCAGGCGGGCGAAAAGTGTGCGCTTTTTCGCCCCTATGCTTTCGTTTCAGTGGAAGAAGTTATTAACTTTTGTACACACGATAGCGCCTTTTTCCTTCTCTTCGTGAGTTTATCGCAGTGCGGCACTGGGGCGAAAAACTCGCCGAAACCCGCTGCCGAGGAGAAGAACGAAAACACAGCGCGTGATTTCCTCCACACGAATGACTGAAAAACAAAGCGATATGGGAAAATAAAATTCCTTCCCCCATTTCGCCGCCGGCCCGACTTCTTCGGTCGCGAAATGGAGCACAGTCGCGAGTTGCCGCCCCGGATAGAACATGTCGAATCTTACATTGACGCTTGTTTGGGCGGTGGAAAATATATCCCTCGCCCAAAAGGGTGAACGACGAGAGGGCGCGGCAAGTGGGGCGCGACGTGCTCAAAGCGGCGCTGCACAAGATGAGCGAAAATCGCTGAGCAGGGCACAAAAACGTTTCTCGAGAAGGGAAAAAGTCCGACGCTTGTCGCGAAGTACTATGTCGGTCAGCGAGACTGATTGGCGTGGCTCGCGATTTGGCCGACTGGGAAAAACCGATTTGCGCTCGGAAAATCGTGCTGCTCCACATCGACAAGTGGAAGGCCATGCGCCGAGAAAAGCGCACGCGGCCTTGGAGGTGCAGGGGCGAAGACCTCGATCTCGATGCTTACGCCGACGATGAGACGTCTTCCACGTGGGCGCGATTCGCTGTGCTATTCCATGCCGCTTTCACTGCTCTTCTGGCGCGCTGTTGCTTCTTCTTGGCCGCTTTGCCGGGCGAAAGTACCAGCTGGGGCCACGGATGTGTGGGCGCAGTGGGTCGGTTTGCGCCCGACGATGGGCATTTGGGTCCGTGGTGCCGGCCGTGCTGCGCGTTCTCCTGCGCCCTGTTTTTCCTGCTCTGCGGCGTGAAACAGCTGTTTTCAGGCCAGAGCCTTCGTTACTCGATATTTTTGAAACTCTGGGCGCCGCTGCTCATCGTCTATTTCGGTTATGGTGTCGAGAAAATGCTTTGCATCGACAGCGGATTTTCGACCGGTGCTGCCGAGCAGCTTCGACCCGGCGATGACGGTCGTGACGTGGTCGATGATTTTCCACACGGTTTGCAGCCTGATCCTCTTCGGGGTGATGCCGTTGGTGGGCACGATGCGCTGTTCACCTATGTGTGGAAAACGATGCAAGCGCATCGCCGCGCGAAACTGGAAGAAAAAGCAATCAGCATGAGATCGCGGCTAAAAAGCGCATAAAATCCCGCCTTTGCGGTGGGTGTTGATCTACTGGCAGCGGCCGGTGGTTTTCAAGTCGGTGCCTTTTTGCAATCTCTTTGCCGCCCTTTTGTCGGCCGGCGTGGCTTTCTATTTGGTGTGGACTGCCCTCCGCTGAAGCTGCCCATTGTTCAGGGCAAGTCGCTCTCCTTTTCGTTCGATGTAGGCGCCTCTCTCGCCGTCTCGGTGCCGTGCTGTGCGCGATCGGTCAAGGACTCGGCGCCGGTCGATGCAAAATTTCCCCTCGTGAGTGTGATGTCACCCTGCGGAGGGAAGTTTTGTCGAAACAGCTGTCCGAGCGAAAAGGAGAGGGTGCGTGAGAAGGTTACAGCAGCACGGCGGTGATGGGAGTTCGCACTCGCTCCAGCTGAGGAGGGGCGTTGAAGAGGCGCAGGCGCGTGAAGCGCACGAGCGATTCGGACGTGAGGTTGGGGTGGGGCGGAGCACCCGGCCGATAGGAGGCAGAACAGTGGGTGCCGGCGAGCAGCAGGACGGCCGGCGTGTACCAACGGGCGGTGTGCAGGTCGAAGGGCGGATTGGCCATGGTGGTGTCGGTGGGCAGACCGCGGCGCACGATGATCACATCGTCGGCCCCGGCGGCGCGCGAAAGCAGGCATCGAGCGCTGAGCGGTCGGTGCGTTTTCAGGGCATAGTCGATGTGGTCGTCGTGAGACCAGACGGAGGGTTTCGATGCGGCGCGGGGCGCAAAGGCTGGAGCGAGAGTCGGCTTCACCGTGTGGGTTGTAGACCAATCGGCCGCGCAGGCGGGAACGTCGGGTGCCTGGTGGGCTTCGTGCGCAGCGAGCGCGAGCAACCGCGACGACGGCAGGCGAATCGGGGAGCAACGGAGGGTGCGCGCTAATGCAAGCGGTGTTCGGACTCGCGCACCAGGCGACGATGTGCCACGAGGAAGGTTTCAGATAAAGAACTCATGCTGGGGAGGAAAAAGAAGAGCGGAGAAGGGCGGTTGGTGGGCGTTTTACCGAGAAAAAGAGTAGGGAAGTGCGCGGCAACTTGCGGCGACACCGGAGGTTTGTGGCGCATGACGCGGGCGGCATTGCTGTGAAGCCTTGCCGCGCGCTGAAAAGAGCGGTTGTGCCGGACGCGTGTGGACGGGCGGGTAACCTATGTGCCACGGGCTCGACGGGCGCGAGCGGACGCGTCGGCGAGCGGAGTCGCGAGGGAGCGCAACTGCGGCGGGATAAGAAACATTGCCGCGGGCACAAATCGCTGTGTCCGCGGCAGGATTTTCAAAAGGGGATGTAGATTTTTGTCGCGAGATCTCGGCATATTCGCGCTCTTCGCGGCTGTGGGCGGTGATGCCGCCGCCGGCTTTGAAGACCAAGCCTCGGGTGTTTGTTCGACAAGGCGGATGAGCACGGCGCTGTCGAGGGTGCAACCGTCGCTCCAGCCTGCGATGCCGGTGTACCAACCGCGATCGTAACCTTCGGCCTCGGCGATGAGGGCGACAAGTGGCGCGTTTCGGCGCGCCAGTGACGCTACCGGCCGGAAGTAGGCGGAAGAGAATTTCACCTGAAAGTGGGCGGAATAGTCGGCGAAGTCGAGCCCGGCGATCTCACTGCTGGTTTGATAGAGCGCCCGCGGTGGGTGATGACGCGTTCGACATGCTGATAACGCTCCACGCGGACGTGTTCGGCCACGCGGCTGAGGTCGTTGCGCAGGAGGTCGACCACGGTGGCGTGCGGCGGCTTCTGGCGTCGGCCATGAGGCGGCTCGGCCGCGCCTCGCCGTCAGGGGAGCGTGCCTTCTCATGGGAAAGGTGCGGATGTAGCCGTCGGCGATGCGCACGAAGGGCTCGGGCGAGCAAAACCCACTGCCCGGGCACGAAAAAGTCGATAGCGGGCTCGCGCTCGAGCGCAGATGTCGGCGAGCGTGAGGGACGTTTCGATGGGAAACGCACTGGGTGAGGTTGGTCAAGAAGGAGTCGCCGCGCCGTAAACCGCGTTGCACGATGCCGAAAGCGCGGTGGTAGTCGTCGGCCGGGGGCATCTTAGGGAGTGAGGTGCGGGGGTTCACCGAACAACGACGCATGGGGCACGGTGCAGTGGGGCTTTCCAGAGCGAAGATGGGTGACGCCGCCGAAATCAAAGGCCAACTACGTCGGGCGCGAGGGTATCGAGCGGTTCGACCACGGCTTGTTCGGCAGCATAGTTCACAGAAAGAGAAGGGCGGCCGAGGGTGGCGAAACGGTTGATGCGCGCGATGGCTTCGGCGCGGTCGCGGAGGGCAACCGGCCGAGCATCGCGCAGACCGGTGGGCACTCATCGCGCGGTGGGGAGGGCGGCTTCGACCCAGCCCAGCAACCGGTGGAAAGTTCGTAGACTTGGATGCCGCGGCGCGAGGTAAGGTGGCAGCCTGCGTTTGCTGCGGTGGCCACCGCGGCAATGAAACGCGACTGCTGCGCTGCTTACCGAGCACAGCTTCGGCGCGCTGTTCGAAATCGGGGGCGAGTACGTCGGACATTGACGCTCTTCGGCAGATGACCTTCGGCGTATTCGGAGAGGTGCGCACGTCGAGGAGGATCAAATCGGGCTGGCTGAGCAGCGTGGAAAATTCGCCGGCACTGAGGGAAGAAAGCCCCTCAGGTGTGGAGCAGAGAGAAAGAACGGGAGCTCATAAAAGAGAAACAGGAGAGTGTGCGAAAATGCATCGTGAATAGGAATAAAAGTGGAGAATTGTTGACGCGAAAAACGAGATGTGACCGCGCGAAATCGGCGCCATGATGGGGAGAAGCGCGTGGACTTTTGGGCGAAAGCCCGCGGGTGGGCGATCAGATGTGGGCTCAGAGCGCAGGGCGTAGCTGAGGGTGAGGCCTTTTGCGCAGGAACGTCGGCGACAAACGCCGCCGGCGCAGTTTCATAACCGGCGCGCTGGAACCATAGCCCAGTTGTAGGCGGTGACGGGTGTCGGTGTAGGTGGCGAAAAGCCTGCCAGTAGTGCACGCTCGAGGTGGTGCCGCGCGTGGGAGAGGACGCGGGCGTTGAATTGGTCGGAGAGGGTGAACATGAAGTGCGACGAAGACTCACTCGAGAGAAGCCCGCCCACCAATCGCCTTGATCTTGGCGCGTATGTAGGTATTGGCTCGGCGCGCAGGGCGGTTTCGGCATTCACCTGCCACTGTCGCTTCGAGAATGCCGATGAGTATTGACGCGTCCGCCGTGTCGCTTCGGACGGCGGGTGCGGTCGATGGTCTGCGACATGAGGGTGGCGTGCAAAGCGAGAGTCGCGATTCAGTCGGCGCTCGGCGATCCGAGTGCCCATTCGCCGTGGCGTGTGCCGCCCATCGCCCCAGAAGTTGCGCGCACGGCGACCGTCGGTGCCCATGGCTCGGCGCCTTCCGGCCCGTCGTTGAGGGCGAGGCTCAGATATGTGGCGGCGCGCGGCGCAAGAAGTGGTGCCGTAGCGACCGCCCCACGCGGTGCGCGCAGCAAAGTCCACGCGGCTTCGGCGCGGAAACGCCCATTCGCCGGGCACATTGGCCGTGGCGTAGGGATAGAGTGCATGAGGGCGTAGGTGGGTTGGGCGGCGAACGGCGGAAGGTGGTTGAGTGTGAGGCGGAGGGCTGCGCCGGCGCCGACCGCGGAGCTCTGCGTTTTCGGCGCGCTTGACTTGCATCAAAAGCTCTTGGCGCGTTCGACCAACTGCGCTGAGCAGCAACGCGAGCCGTGTCCGTAAGTGTAACCGTTGTCAAATGAGGGATCTTGCGCCTTCCACGCGTATTCGGCCAGCCACTCGCCAGCGGCGGTGTGCCAGGCGGCGCTAAATCGAAGGCACTCACGTTCGTGGGTTGTACGAGGTGGGAAAACGACGGAGGGTAAAGGTTTTCAGAAGCCCGCAGTGTCGATGCGACTCAAGGCGTCGGGCTGTTCCCTGGCGCGCTACCCACGACGCACGAGGGTGAGTCTGCTCGTGACGGTGGGAAGATCCCTACTCGCCATCGGCACCATATACATGAGGCGTCGGTTTCCCAATAATTGCGCTGGCGTCCGGGCGAGGCTTTTGAGGCGCACGCCCTCGAAGGGCGCGGGCAGTGAGGCAGAGCCGCGGAGGTGGTTTGATGCCGAGCGAGGGTTCTTCGCGCGCGCAACACGAGGCCGGAACCGAGCTGTCGTAATAACTGCCGAGGTGATTTCGGCGCGATCGAAAGCGGGCGGTGGCGTAAAAATAGGGCACGCCGGCTCCGCGGAAGGCGGGACCGAAGCCAGAGGCTGCTCATGTACTCGGCGCGCAGTCCGGCCTCACAACGGCGGAAGGCGGAGTCGGAGGTCGAGATAGGAGTTGCTGAGCAGCTGATTGTCGACGCGATCTCGTGCCGATGCGCTCGGTCATATTGGGAACGAGCGCTCGGTGCGCAGACTTCCGTACACCGCAGGGCGGGTTCCGGCCGAGCGGTGGGGTTTCGCCCGGCGTGTGCGGTTCCCTTCTTGCGCGGCGAGGGGCAAAGGCCAGCAGGAAAAGCGAGGAGCGAAGGAGTGGTTCTGCGAAAAGCGGGCGACATCAGGTTTGGCGATGAGTTCGCACTTTTCAATGAGTTTTCCTCGCCCCTTCGGTATATCCCGAGCGCGAATAGGCGATTTTCGCTTTTGCCGTCGAGGATGAAGACGCGGAGGGATGAGGCTTTACGTTGAGTGCGCACGGCGGAAATTGCTATTGGGGTCGAGCAGTACGTCGTAAGTCCAGCCCTGCCGTCGACGAAGGGCGCTGCGCGCTCGCTGTTTTGCGCCTCGTCGATGCTCACGGCAATAAGACGCACGCCGGTTTTTTCGCGCCATTCGTCGTAAAACGTCGGCGATGGCCGAGAGTTCGTGGTTGCAAGGTTTTGCACACGTGGCGAAAAAGCTGATAATGATGGGGCGTCCGGCGTTAGACAAGCGTGTCGGTGCGCACAGCGCGGCCATCGAGATCGCGCAACACCGTGGCCGGCAGCTGCGCGGCGCAACGAGTGTACAAACAGAAGAGAGGAGAGGCGAAAAGATGCGTTGCATGAGACGAGAGGATAAAGAAAAACTGGCGGGTGGCACGTGCCGACTCCGTCAGTCTCTGTGTTGGGGTTAGGATATACAATGTCATCTGCCCCTTCGCGGCGGTCAGCCCACGTGCCTTCAGCGAAAACGGCGAGCAATTTCGGGGCTTCGACGGCAAATTCGATCGGAAGTTTGTTGATCACGTCGCGCGCATAGCCGCCCACGATGATTCACGGCATCTTCTCATCGGAATGCCGCGCTGGCGCGTAGAGGAGCTGGTCTTCCGAAATTTTTGAGGTGTCGGTTTACGTGTTCCACGACGCCGTCGTCGTTGTCCACGTCGATGAAGGTATGCGCGCCACATTCGGAACTGAGCAGGAGCGAATCGCACGAAGAATAGTTGCGCGCGCCGTGAGCTCGCGACGACATGCGCACTTGTCCGCGGTAAGTGTTCTGACTCTTGCCCGCCGAGATGCCTCGGAGATGATTGTCGAGCTGGTGTTAAAGCTAGAATCATTCTAGTACCGGTGTCCGCTTCCTAGAGTTGTTTGTCACGGCCACCGAGTAGAAATTCGGCCTGCGCGCCCTCGCCGCTGAGAATGCGAGGGATATTTCCACGTGATGGCCGAGCCCGTCTCGACTTGTGTCCAAGAGAGGCGTCCGTTGCGGCCGCGTACGAGGCCGCGCTTGGTGACTAAGTTGAGCACACCGCCCTTTCCTTCAGCGTCGCCGGGATACCAGTTCTGCACGGTGGAGTAGTTTCACCTCTGCCTCTCGCCTACGACGATTTCGACGATAGCGGCGTGCAGTTGGTTCTCGTCGCATCGGCGCGGTGCAGCCTTCAAGTAAGACACGTAGCCCCCGTCGCCCGCGATGATGAGTGTGCGCTCAAAGCTGCCGGTGTTGCGCGCATTGATGCGGAAATAGGTCGAGAGTTCCGGCGGGCGCGACGCCTTGGGGATGTGAGACGAACGAGCCGTCGGAGAACACGGGCCGAGTTGAGGGGGCGGCGAAGTAATTGTCGGTGTAAGGCACGACCATACCGAGGTATTTGCGCACCAACTCGGTTTTCGCGCACCGCTTCGGAGAACAGCTGAAGATGATGCCCTTCTTGCAGGCGCCCTTGAAGGTCGTCTTCACTCGACACGGGATCCATCACCGCATCGACGGCGACGCCGGCCAGCTGCTATGGCTCTTCGAGCGGGAATACCGAGTTCTCGAACGTCTTCATCAGTTCGGATCGATTTCTTCTTCTCTGTTTTTCTTCTCGTGGCCGGCGGTAGTGAATCGGCCTGATAGTCGATTTCGGGCAGGCGCACCAGTGCCCAATCGGGGCAGGGGGAGCGTGAGCCAATGGCGATAAGCCGTGAGACGGAAATCCGGCAGCCAGCCGGCCCGCCTTCTCTGCGACTTGACTGGCGGATGATGCCTCAAAGTTGAGGCCTGGCTTCGGCATTTCCGGTCTGGCCGTCGGTCACGAAACCCGCTTCGCATGTTCGGTGAAACTTTTGGGATATTACTGTTAGCCATAAAGGGAAAGTTCTGCGTGGTGGAGGTAGAGTGGAGCTGCCGCGCCGTGGTGCCGGTGCTTACGCGATGCGGCAGGCTAGAGCTACAAATATACGATACAAAATATGTCGTGCGATTTTCCTGCGTTGGGGTTTTGTGTGCACTCGCTGCCGCTCTCGGCGCACGCCTGGCTATCGTCTGAAGACGTGTTGTGTGTAGATAATGTATAGCCATGCGTCATCATGCAAATAGACACGTGACGTCTGCCATTATGTCCAGAGAAAATGGAACGCAACCTGAGTGTCCTATTGCTCTTTGCGGTAGTAGCTGCTCGATTAAACCGCGATGTGATGAACTTAACCATCGCCTCTTCTGCTGACGCGCCGCGCGAGCTGCACAGCGTGGCGCTGGCAAGACATGCCGCCCCTCACGCCTGGGACGGAACTGCTCGACGACGAACTCGTCATCGTGGAGTGACCTGGCCGCGTTTGCCCGCCGACACGTGCAGGCGGTGCAGACCTCTTTTTCACCGTGGGCCATTGCTCGGCGGGAGAGCTGACCTTTCGTATCTGAACGGACGCTCCTTTCGCGTCGAGCGGCGACCTCTTCCTGGCGTTCGGCCTACAAACCTTCAGCGATATCCATTTTCGCCCGGATTCTCGCGGCACAGGCCATGCTGCGAAACCTCGCGTTCATTGCAGGAAACTCACGTCCATGACGCAGCCTGGCGCCCTACTCTGCTCGCGCTGGCGGAGCAGCCGGGTGCGTCGCTCGACGCGCGGAGAAAAGCGCTCATCGTCGCACGACTATCGTGCGCCCTGCACGCCGCATGCTCGATGCGACGATCACTGCTTTGCCGCAGGGTGATCAAAACCTGTCACATAGCAGGTTTCTCGAATATCTGACCTCTGTCCAGCTGCTCGAACGCCGCGGATCACTGACTTGCCGAGTACCTTCAACACGCGCACATTTCAAACATCTTCCCTATCGCTTTCCGCAACTGCTCCTCTCTCGCAATTTTGGCTGAGGCAGCGCGGCGGTGAATTGACACGCCGACTGCGGCTCCAGCTCACCCAGGCCTCTGTGGCAGCTCATCAAAAGCGTGAGTGGCCGCACCATTGGGCGAGTAGGTCTCCGTGTTGGTGTGGTGATGGGATCAAGAGTCTGCTGCGCAACACCCTGGATTTGAGCATCAAAGAGAGATCTCCTCCGGCCTGAATTTCCCTCGCAGAGTCTCATGGGAGGCTCTTCCGACTACACCGGCCTCTCTCGCTCGACTATCGTCGACATTGACGCCCTCCCGCTTCGCGAGGGCGCAGCGAGAAGCACACACTATTGCGCCGTCGCGACTGCGCGAAAGGCCGCCGAACACGAACCAACGGACGCAGAAGCCAATAACGGCAGCCCGATGACGACATCGCACATACTATATATAGTTCGCCCGCCTAATATCGAAAAGAACCATGTATGCGCTACGAAAATGCCGCTTGCGGCTCAGAGAGTCTGCAACTCCCGAGGCGCAGAAATCAAAGTCTGGTCGTTGACCCGCAACAGCGGCCGCGAAATCATCTGCGGGCAGATGCCGCCGCTGGAACGGCCGTTCGCCCTCCCTCTTCCCCATCACCAGGCGGACTGTGCGTTGTACGCCGGCTCGACGGCCGCAGTTACCAACATTCCCAAGCACGGCTTTGGCCGCCAGCTGCGATTGGCAGTTGGTGGAGCAGGGTGTCGATTTTCGACCTGGTTTCGCCATGGAGGAACACCGATGAGGAACTTCAGCAGTTTCCTCGGCCCTATCGCTGAAGTGACCTACACCCTGCGCGATCGCACCCTCCGCGCCGATCTGCGCGTGCGAATCGCCTCGCTCCACAGCTCCATGTGGTTCCAAGTCGGGGCGCATCCCGTACGTCAACCTTCCTGCAGCTGGCCGCGCGCGACGGGCAGCGCGTGGCTCGACTCCTGCGCTTTCGAAGGTGCGCCGCGACATGCTGCGCGCCGGGCTGCCAGGGCTGCGTCGAGCCGGGCGTGCGCATCCCGCTGGGCGATTCCGCAAACGCTCGCCGCGTTGGCCTTTCCACCAGACGGGCCGTGCGCTCGTGCCCGATCGAAGCGTCAGCGTTCTAACGAGGGCCGTTGATCTTCGACGCGCGGCCGGTCGAGGCCGTCGAGTGCTCGATCGCGCGCGACGTCCTTTATGCGGCGCGCGGCTTCTTCCGTCACCCGGTGTGGCTCGTCTGGCAACCCGCCGGCCGAGCACGCCCCTTTGTCTGCGTCGAACCCTGGTGCATGCTGCCCCGATCGGTGGATTTCGACGGCGAAATGCTAACGACCTGGATATCAACGCCGCACGCGAAACGTGGGAAGGCTGGTGGACTTTCGGAGGTCTGAACTCAGTGAAAAGCCGATTACGTAGAGAGTCGGTTGCCGCACGCGCCGCGCTAAACTACCGGACGAGGGTTTACGCACGGCGCGCCGTATCGCTGGCTGCGACGCGCGACGGCGGCGCGAACACTCTGTCAATTCTTTCATGTTTTCCCGTATTCGCTCTGTCTTCGCGATCTGCTTGCCGTACTGTCCGCAGCGGCACGGCGAGAAGTGCCGCGCATCGACATCAAATTGTGGCCGGCGGCATCACGCCTGACCGATCGAAGCGGTACGTGGCGCCGCGCGCAGATCACCATCAGGCCGCAGGGATCGGGAAAACATCACCGGATTCGGCCCAGGTGCGCGAGAGGCGACGACGACGTGGTCGATGAAGAGCTTCCGGGTGAGTTTCGACAAGAAGCAAAGCCCTTCGGATTGGCCAAGGAGCTGGGTGCTGCTGGCTAACTTCCTCAGCGGATGCGCAGTTGAACAACGCTATCGCTGGCGTGCACCGCGACTCGTGGGCGCCAGCCACGCCAACCACATGGTTCCGGTGGAACTCTACATCATCGGTCTTTACCGCGGCCTTAAGCAACTGACTGAGCAGGTGGATTTGGCTTTCGACAGCAGTCGTTGTGCCCGATGAGTCGAAGGCCGCGCCTCGAGTGGGACCCCTTACGACGGCGACCAAGCGCGACAGCGCCTGCTGCGCCCATCAGACCTCAGAGCGGAGCTCAAGACGTGATCGCGGCGCGCGCACGGCAAAGTAGCGGCGGCGCGCTTTGCGAGCGAAAACGCTCAACAGCGAGGGTGCAAAAGCTCACCCGCGCTGCGCATTAGCACGGAGCGCACTGCCGAGGTGGTCGACGTGCGCTTCGCCGCCGCCTCTACTCTGCTGTTCGGCCTCACGGGCAGCCTCGAATTGCGCCGCGAAGAGCGTCGATGTATGGCGTGCCGACATCTTCGACCCGCAGTCCAAGTGGGTGCCCGGCCCTGCGTTGCAGGACTCTGACTGGGCCACTATGGTTACGAAGCACGCGGCGCCTTTGCCACGTCAACAGCTTTGTACCTCTCGACGGAAAGGCAACGGCGGCCGCAACTTCTTCCGCCACGCCATCGCGCGGATCGCAGAGAGTGGCCACCGCACAATGAGTTGGCGCAGCGCTTTTGCCAAGCAGGGGCGGCATCGACTCGCTCTGCAAGTATATCGACTGACATGCTGCCTAGATCGCCCCGGCCGCCAGAACGCGATCTCCACCGCCGGTGCAAGCAGCCCTGACTCACCGCCTCGCCGCGCTGATGAAACGGCTCGAGCGCGCCGCGCAGCGCCAGGCTTACATCGCTGCGCGCTGCACCGTCGGCTATGTGCTCGTCGCCGTGCGTGGCGGCCACGCGGAGCGAAGAGGCGCCGATCTGCTGCACTGCTCGATCGGCCGCCGCCTTTCGCCCAGTCGCACCGTGACCTGCGGGCGTCGTACGAGCGGCTGCGTAAGATCGGCGGGCGTCGCTGATCCGGCTCGCTTTTCACACTGTCAAACTCTACTTTTCTACTGCCCGTGCCGGTCAAAGCCGACCAAAGCAGTCCTCAAACTCTACTATTCCATCGGCGAAGTGGCGAGATGTTCGGCGTGAACGACACGCTGCTCCGCTTCTGGGAAACGCGAATTTCGCAGATCCTCACCCAAGAAGGGCGCGCGCGGCATTCGCTCACATACTGCAAGCGCGACATCAGAGGCGTGGCGTGGTCTACTCAACCTGGGTGAAGTGCGCGCGGCCTGCGCATCGAGGCCGCGCGCATGCCCTCAGCAACAACTACAATGCCACGGCGCGCGCCACTGAAGTGGTGGATCGCCTGCGCGCCATCCGCGAGGAACTGCTGAGCGATCCGCGAGGAACTCCAGCAGTTTGCAGAACGCTTGCGATTTCTTGCCCGCACCCCTGCCGCCGCTCATCTCTCCGAGGTGAGCGGCGGGAGCAGGCTGCTTACCACTGAGATCACGATCTCCTGGCCGGTCATGCTATACCGCCTGCGACGTCTTGCGACGCGGACACACACTGAAAGTGGGCGGCAAATGCCCTTCGTGCGGTTGGAACACGATGAAGAATTTTCACCGTCGGTCCGTCGGTCGCCTTCGCGCAGCGCGGCTCGCCCGCGTGCAGCGTCGACTGCGCCGCGAGCAGCGCCGCCATCCCGCTGTCCACTGTAACCGCGCCGCCGAGAACCGCGACTGCCCGGCGCACGGCGCCGAACTCAACCGCGTGCTCGGCGGGCATCGCATGCCCGGCGGCCTGATCTCTTGGGCGGCAGACCACGGCATCGGGAAACAGCACGCTTTGCTCCAAACGGTATCGGCATGGCGGAGCAGCCGCATCCTCTATGGTGAGCAGGAGAGAGCGAACGCGAATCAAACCGCGCGCCGACCGCCTTCGTGCCCGAAACATGCCGCCGGCGGTTCGCACTGCTCCTGCTACGCGAGGCACGCGCATGGGCGCGCATCTTCGAGGAGGTGCGCACCGTCCGCGTGCTCATCATCGATCTCGCGCAAAACCATGCAATGCGCCGAGACGGTGGAAAGCTCGCCCGGCAGCGTAAATCCCAGATACGCGATCGCGCGCCGCCGCCCTGCGAAAGTCGCGCCAAGGAGCAGGGGTGCCCGTGTTGCTCATCGGCCCCATCACGCAGGAGGAGTATCGCACGGCCGAAGGTGTTGGAGCACATCGTGGACTGCGTAGCGTTGCAGCGAAAGGCGAGCCGCCATTATTTCTATCGCATCCTCCGCAGCATCAAAACCGCTTCCGGATCGACGGCGGAGCTCGGCGTGCGTGAAATGAACGCCAACGGTTCGCGCCTGGTCAGGCAACCCTTCGGAGCTGCCCTCCCTCGCGCAGCACGACGAGACCTCCTCTCGGGCGTGGCGTTGTGCCGCCACTCGAGGGCGTGCGTGCACTTCCTGATCGAGAGCGCAGGCCTTGGTTTTCGAAGCGTGCCTTTAGCGGCACGCCGCGGCGATCGGCCACCGGTTTTCGACTGCGCCGCCTGGATATGTTTAGCGTCAGCTCGTAAAAGCGCGTGGAGCTGCAGTTGGGAGCGAAGACGTCTTCGTCAGCATCGCCGGTGGCCTGCGGGTGGCCGATCCGGCCGCATCGATTTGGGCAGTGTCATCGCGGCAGTGTTGTCGAGCAGCGTCGACACCGCCCGACTCGGGCGCGACGTGGCGACATGGCGGGCGAATGTAGCTGGTGCATGAGATTCGTCCCGTGACGCGCATCGATCGCCGCACTGCCGAGGCCATGAAACTGGGCTTTCGCCGTCTCCTCCCGGCGGCAGAACATGCCGCTGCCGATGCGATGCCTCGTCGGAGCGCATGGAGCTCGTGCCCTGTCTCGCGGGTCGAGGGCTGCTGCGCGGAGTTGTTCGGGTAGGGGTGTTGTTGCTCACTTCTGTTTTGCTTGCGCTAAGAGGGCTTTTTTCCTTTCTTTTCGCCTTTGTTGCGATTGAATAGTCGTGAGGGCGTCGTTGTGCACCAACGGTCGCTTCCCGTTTGTTTTGACTCGAAAGAGATTATGTTGAATTTCTCGACAGTTACTTTTTTCCGTCGAGCCGGCGAAAGTCGTCGTGGTATAGTGAGCGCACTGGAAAGGGTGCGCGCGAAGGATCAGCGGATGAAGAGGAGCTCGCGATATTTGGGGAGCGTCCATTTCGTCTGACGATGAGTTCGAGTTTGTCGATGGTGGAAGCGGATGGCGTGCAAGAAAGCGCTCGACCGTCGGTAGGCTACGGAGAGGGCGACGTCGCATTATCACCCTTTGCGCTTTTCCACCATCATCTCCTCAACGGCATTGACGATGAAATCGGTGAGATTGATTCTACGAGCGTGGACGTTGTAGCTGAGTTGCGCGGCTTTTCGGGCGTGAAAGGTACGGGACATGATCTTGCTTACATTGTCGACCAGCACGCTTTGGCACTTGCAGGATGAAATGATGGTTCATGCACAGACTCCAGGACACGGGCTGATCTTGATCTTTTGGTAGATCTCGCGCTTGATCTCGTTGCGGCGGCAAGTTGTTGCGCGTCATGATCGTGGCGTTTCGAACATGCGCACGGAACTCGTCGGTAGCGGCCGTGATGACCGCAGCTGAAACCCCAGTAGTCGAGACCGCGGCGTGCCCCGGCCTTCCACTCCCCGCTGCAGCTGCTGCTGCCGAAATGGATGAAGGTGCGGATGTCGCCGCGCAGGTGTTGAGGAGGGCCTTTGTTACGCCGCGGCAAGGAGGGCACGACGCACCTGAAGTCGTCAGTGAGCGCTTCACCACGCGGTGTTGAGCACTATGAGGCGCTGGCGCAGTTGGCCGACGAGCCGACGGCGCGAAACCCGAAGCGGTTGCCGGTGAAGGCGAAGGGCGAGGTGCGGTTGCGGTCGGTGTTGTCGATGAAGAGCCCGGGAATCTGCGAATGTCGAGTTGCACGCCTGTTTGCCCGCCATGGGAGCGAAAGCGGTCGGTTGCTGACCGCAGCACGCGGTCGAGGAGTTCGCCTACCTATTTGCCCTGAACGAGTGAGATGATGGCGGCGGGTCAGACCGCCGCCGAGGTGGTGTGGAGCGCCTGCGCTTCATGATACTGGCTTTCAACAGGCCGTTGTAAGGAGAATGCCCAAGAGCGTGGCGACAATGGCGAGGAAGGAAGGGTGTCGCTTTGAGCGACCGGGCGAAGAACACGCCGGTGTCGGTGCAGAGTGACCAGTTGCAGGTTTGCTGCCGCCGTTGGATGCCGGCGGCTGGGTTTCTCGGAGCAGGCAGCGAAAGCCGTGTTTGCCGCCACTTTGCGCATGAGCGAGACGGCAACAGCGGCCAGATCCACAGCCAAATCAAATTTCTTCGTAGATGGGGCGAGCTCAACTGATTGGGGGCCAATTTCATTGTGGCGCGTCCAGGGAATGCTGAGACGGAGGGTTTGACCGAGATCGCGCATGAATTCGGCCACGCGCCCGGGATGGCGCTGAAACAGTGTCTCCATCTGCTGATTCTTGGCGCGCTGTCGTGCCCCGCGAGGGTGCGTCCGGTGAGCAGGTCAAGGGCGGCGTAGAGCCCTTCGTCCACGAGGAAGTACTCGTTCCAACCGAGTTGGTGTGTATGTGCACGGCCTGTCGTAGAAATAGGCGCAAACGGCTTCGGCGGCGTGGTTGACGGCGGCGATCGACTTTGAGCGGGCTTTAGTCGAGGGCTTCGCTGCGCAGCTTGATGAAGACGGTGGAATCATCAACGTGTCGTCGATGATGAAGACGGGCTGGCGGGATCCGCAAGCGGAGCAGCCGCGCGCGCCTCGAAAGTGGAGCGGATTCCGCCGCTGGGGCTGGATAGCGCCGGGTTCTCATGGACAAGGAGCTTGCCGGCGAAGTCTTCGATCATGCCACCTTACCATCGTGCTGCTCAACAAAGGCGTCGCCGGCGGTGCTCGCGAGGTTGTCCGTGGTAATGCGTGACGCCTATCTTCGACGGTCTACCGCTTTCATGCCTTTGGGCGATGGTACTGGCGGTGTGTATGTCGAGGGCGTCCGGTAAGTCGAGGGTCTCGGCACAGCGCCGATAAACGTCGGAGCGGAAGATACTTTCGGCATCTTTGTCCTGGTTGAAAACATGTGGTGGCATAGCACGCCGAAGGGCGTTCGGCCGGGGCGGTCACGACGGGGCGCTTGAAGGCCTCTTCCACCACTTTGAAACGGAGTGCTCCGTGAGTTAAGCCGGGGTGAGCGCGTGCCGCGAGGGCGGGCACGTCGGAAGTTGATAATGAGATGGGTGTTGGCGTTAAGCCGGAGCAAAGGTAGAAAACACCGGCTCCGTTTGCAGAGTCGGTGTGTTTTGTGGGGATTTTCGCCGCCGAGGGGCCCTGCGTTTTGCTCGGCGACAATTGCGGTGCGGCGGGGAGGGGTGTTCGATTTCGAGTCCACCACGCGGCCATCGGCGAGGCGAATGCAGCGATCGGTCTATGGCGTACTCGTCGTCACGATGACGAAGGTTTGGTCCACGCGGCGCAGACGAAGAGGGCTAGTGTTTCGGAGCCTGAGCGGCGCAAAAGTCGAGCGAACCGCGGGCTCATCGGCGAAGACAATGTCGGGACGGTTGGTGAGGGCGCGCGGCGGCCACGCGCTGCCGTTCGCCGCCTGAGGTTCGGGTGGTGGGTTTGTGCTGGCGCGCCGAGCCCCATAAAGTCGAGTGGCGGCACGGTTAAGGCGGCGCTTGCTTTGTCCCGCAATGAGGCTGGCAGCATTACATTCTCCAGGGCGGTGAACTCGGGCAAGAGTTGGTGAACTGAAAGATGAAG
>BNJU01004938.1_pt1 | contig 43395 bp, 42 predicted proteins | sample 8539281 | NCBI WGS metagenome assembly BNJU01 (sample SAMD00202456, study PRJDB9452) | human saliva metagenome | isolation source: human saliva | place: Japan
AGCTAGTCCAACGCTGGGGGTCTGCTTTGCAGGCCCCCAATTGTTTGCCAGACACTAGCAGGCACTAGTAAGCACCCTGACGCGCTAATAAAAACCACCGCCAGCTAATGAACTGCCTCCCGTTTCTTGGACATCGAAATTGAAGTCCAGGGAATGGGAGGCTTTTCATGTCTGCGGGTTTGCGGTTGAGGCATGATCGTTTGCTTCGGGAGCAGGCGGTGGAGATGTTTGAAAGGGGCTTTAGCTATCGTTTGACCGCCAGGAGACTGGGTGTGTCTGCCGAGACTGTGAGAGGGTGGCAGAAGACGTACCGCGTAATTGGGAAGGACGGGCTTCTTGCCATGGGAGTTAAGCACGCCAGATACGACTATGAGACCAAGGTCGCCGCAGCGAGGGCCGTGGTTGATGGTGGGATGAGTAAGCCTGAGGCGATGACGCGTTTCGGTATTGCGAGTGCGACATCGTTGAAGCAGTGGTGCAGGCTGTACCGTGAGGGCGGCGCGCAGGCGCTTAAGCCCAAGCCCAAGGGCAGGCCAAAGGGATCAGGTGTGGGGGCGGTGCCACCAACGCGTGAGGAGGAACTCGCCGAGCGCGTGCGCAAGCTTGAGGCGCAGGTGGCGTACCTAAAAAAATCGATTGCCCTGAAGGCGCACAGGCGCTCCCAAACCGGGACAAAGCCCTAGTGATCGCCGAGCTTTCAGGGCATGGACACAGGGTGCGTGATCTCCTCGAGGCGGCCGGCCTTGCCAGGTCGAGCTACTACTACGCGCTGGCTCACCCCCAGCAGCCAACCAGAGCGCAGCTACGTCCCAAGGTCGCCCAGATCTTTTCGCGTACCCCCAACGGGTGTGGTCACAGACAGGTAGCCATGTGCCTGCGCGCTGAGGAAGGGGAACGCATTGCTGACAAGACGGTCTTGAAGATAATGCGCGAGATGGGGTTGCGCTGCGGCATACGCCGCGAGAGGGCCTACCACAGGTACAACTCCTACAAGGGATCCGTGGGACAAAGCTTCGACAACATCATCGGCCGCGACTTCAAGGCGACCGGCCCCTGGCAGAAAATGGGTACCGACGTCACCGAGTTCAAGCTCTCCTTCGGTAAGGCCTACCTCGCGCCGGTCTACGACTTTGCCAGCAAAGAGATCGTCGCCCACTCCATCTCCATGCACCCCAACCTCGCCCAGCAACAAGAGATGCTCCAGATACTCATGGAGGCCAAACCCGCAGGGGCCGAGCTGATCTTGCACTCGGACATGGGATGGCAATACCAACACGAGACCTACATCAGAACGCTCGCCGATAACGGTTTCATCCAGAGCATGTCACGCAAAGGCAACTGCATCGACAATGGCGCCACCGAACAGGTCTTCGGACACCTCAAGGACGAATTCTTCCGCGGCCAAGACTGGCAAACCTTCGAGAGCTTCAAAGCCGACCTCGATGCCTACATCACGCACTGGAACACACAAAGACGCCAAGTAAAGCTCAAGGGCCTGACCCCGGCAGAATACCGGGACCAGGCCCTACAGGAAGCCGCATAACGGCTACCATTTAAAGCGTCCAAGTTTCGGGGCGCAGTTCATAAGTGTGGGGGGCCAGTTCCTAGGAACTGGCCCCCCACGATGTATATCAGCGTGCAGAGCTAATCAGCTTGCGAATCAGGCGATCGGCTCACCCTTGATCTTCCACACCTCGCGAGCGTAGTCGCTGATGGTGCGGTCAGAGGAGAAGCGGCCGGAGCGGGTGATGTTTACCCACACCTTACGGTTCCAACCCAGCGGGTCGGCGTCGTGGTCGTGAGCCATACGGTCCTTGGCCTCGCGGTAAGCGGCGAAGTCACCCAGCACGTAGTAGACGTCAGCCGGCTCGTAGGAGGGCTCTAGCAGGCTGCGGTGCAGGTCGTAGAACCAGCCCGAGCCGTTGTCGTTCAGGGTGCCGTCCACCAGGGCGTCCAGCACGCGACGCAGGCCAGGAACGTTGTCCATGTGCCAGCGCGGGTCGTAGTCGCGCTTGAGGGCGGGCAGCTCGTCCTCGGTGGCACCGAAGATGTAGGCGTTCTCGTCACCGACGGCGTCGAGGATCTCTACGTTGGCGCCGTCGAGGGTACCCATAGTTAGCGCACCGTTCATCATGAACTTCATGTTGGAGGTGCCCGAAGCTTCCTTACCGGCCATGGAGATCTGCTCAGAGACGTCCGCAGCAGGAATGATGTGCTCGGCGGGGGAGACGTTGTAGTTGTGAACGAAGACCACCTTGATGGTCTCGTTAACGTCGCTGTCGTTGTTAACCAGCTCAGCAATGGTGTTGATGAGCTTGATGATGGCCTTGGCGCGGATGTAACCGGGGGCAGCCTTAGCGCCGAAGATGAATACGCGCTTGGGCACCTGCAGGCTCGGGTCCTGCTTCATGCGGAAGTACAGGTCCAGGATGTAGAAGGCGTTGAGCAGCTGACGCTTGTACTCGTGTAGACGCTTGATCTGCACGTCGTAGATGGCCTCAGGGTCAATCTTGATGCCTTCACGCTCAGCGATCCAGTTGGCGAAGTCGGCCTTGTTGGCGGCCTTGATTTCGCCCAGGCGACGGTAGATGTCGTCGTTGCCGGCGCTGGTGTACTCGCTTAGTACGCTTAGGTCCTTAACCCACTCGTCAGAGCCGGTTACCTCATCTAGCAGGGCGGCTAGACGGGGGTTGCACTGCTTGAGCCAGCGACGTGGGGTGACACCGTTGGTCTTGTTGTTGAAGCGCTCGGGCCAGATGGCGTACCACTGGGCCAGGGTGTCGCGCTTGAGGATCTCGGTGTGCAGGGCGGCCACACCGTTGATCGAGTAGGAGGCATAGCAGGCGATCCAAGCCATGTGGGCGCGGCCGCCGGAAACCGGGGCCATGTAGTCGATGGTGCCCTGGTCAAGGCCACGCTCGGCCATGTCTAGGCGGAAGCGACGGTCGATCTCACGCACGATCTCGGCGATACGCGGGAAGATGCGCTCAAAGATGCCCATCTCCCAGGTTTCCAGGGCCTCAGCCAGCACGGTGTGGTTGGTGTAGGCGAAGGTCTTGGTGACTACCTCCCAGGCCTCTTCCCAGCCCATGCCGTAGTTGTCTAGCAGTAGACGCATCAGCTCGGGGATGGCCAGCACCGGGTGGGTGTCGTTGAGCTGGATGGCGTTGAAGTCGCTTAGGCCGCGTAGGTCACTGCCGTGCTGCTCAATGTAGTTGGCCACGATGTCCTGCAGTGAAGCAGAGCAGAAGAAGTACTGCTGACGTACGCGCAGCACCTTGCCTTCGTAGGTGGTGTCGTTGGGGTAGAGCACACGGGAGATGTCCATGACGTGCTCACGCTCAACAATGGCGTCAGTGAAGCGCTGGGAGTTGAAGGCGTCGTAGTCGAACTCTTCTAGCGGTTCGGCCTTCCACAGGCGCAGGGTGTTAACGTTCTTGGTGCCATAGCCGGTGATGGGCATGTCGTAAGGAATGGCGCGCACGGTCATGTCGGCGTAGGACACTAGGCGCTGTTCCTCTTGGCGACGCACGATGAAGGGGTAGCCCTCTTCCATCCAGGAGTCAGGGTGCTCGGTCTGGAAGCCGTTTTCAAACAGCTGCTTGAACAGGCCGTAACGGTACAAAATACCGTAGCCGTATACGGGCAGGTCTAGGGTGGCGCAGGAGTCTAGGAAACAGGCAGCTAGACGGCCTAGACCACCGTTACCTAGAGCGGCGTCGGGCTCTTCTTCCAGGACCTCAGATAGGTTCTGGCCGAAGGCGTTGAGGGAGGTGCGAGCCTGCTCAACTAGACCCAGGTTGGAAAGGTTGTTTAGTAGGGCGCGACCCATTAGGAACTCGGCGGAGAAGTAGTGCTCCATGCGGCCGGCCTTGTAAGTGCGGTCGGTAGATGCCCAGTCGTCAGCGATGTGGTCGACGACGGCGGCCGACAGGCCCGCCCAAACTTCCTGCGGGGTGGATGCCTTAGCGGGGCGCCCAGAAACGGCGCGTACCTGAGAAACGACTGCGTTGGACCAAGTGTCGGTCATAGCCTCAGCTTTCGACTAAGCAGTCTTGCTTGTCAAAAGGTATCTAAAGCAAACAAGCTGCAACGGGTATTAGTTCTGTTTTACGTGACTTATTAAGCACTGTCGAGACATTTTACTGTGAGAATGCCGGTCTAGTGCATTAGACCTCAAACAAAACGTGATACAAACCTAGCAAATGTGCAGCTAGTAGAGCTAGGTGGGGTTGCATATAGGGCTTTAGACCCAAGTTATCTTATAGTGAAACTAGACACTAGACGCAAATCATAAAAACGCCGCTGGCCGCCGCTAACGGTTTTGTTAGCGGCGGCCAGCGAATTACTCAGATGCTGAGCTAAGCTCAGTCAGCTACCGGACGCAGGAAGATAGCGCCCAGCGGGGGCACGCGCAGACGCACCGAAGCGCTCTGGCCGTCCCAGGGCAGCTCCTCAGCCTCAAGCACGCCGGGGTTGGTAACCCCAGAGCCGGCGTAGTCCTCAGAGTCGGTGTTAAGTACTTCCTCCCACTTGCCGGGGAAGGGCAGACCCACGCGGTAGCCCTCGTGGGGGTTACCAGCAAAGTTCACGATGCAGGCGACTAGGTCCTTGCGGCCTTCAACATCCTTGCCCTTACGCAGTAGGTAATGACGTTGTGGTCGCCATCGTTAGCGTTGATCCACTCAAAGCCGTGGTAAGTGAAGTCCTCAGTCCACAGTGCCGGGGTGGCCTTGTACAGCGCGTTTAGGTCGCTGATCAGGTTCTTGATACCGACGTGGTCAGGGTTCTCCAGCAGCCACCAGTCCAGGGAGTAGTCGGCGTTCCACTCAACGCCCTGACCGAATTCCTGACCCATGAACAGCAGCTGCTTGCCGGGGTGAGACCACATGTAGGCGTATAGGGCACGCAGGTTGGCGCGCTTTTGCCAGTCGTCACCAGGCATCTTGGCGATTAGCGAGCCCTTACCGTGGACTACCTCGTCGTGGCTGAGCGGCAAAATGAACTGCTCAGAGAAGGCGTAGACCAGGGAGAAGGTCAACTCGCCGTGGTGCCAACGGCGGTTAACCGGGTCTTCAGCCATGTAACGCAGGGTGTCGTTCATCCACCCCATGTTCCACTTGAGACCAAAGCCCAGGCCACCCTGCTCGGTGGGGGAGGTAACGCCCGGCCAGGCGGTGGACTCCTCAGCGCACATGATGATACCCGGGTGCTTGCGGTAAGCAGTGGCGTTGGCTTCCTGCAGGAAGCTGATAGCTTCAAGGTTCTCGCGACCACCGTACTGGTTGGGGCGCCACTGGCCGTCGTTACGCGAGTAGTCCAGGTAAAGCATGGAAGCTACGGCGTCCACACGCAGGCCGTCTACGTGGAACTCTTCTAGCCAGTACAGGGCGTTGGCAACCAGGAAGTTGCGCACCTCGCGGCGGCCGAAGTTGAACACGTAGGTACCCCAGTCGGGGTGTTCGCCACGCAGCGGGTCGGGGTCTTCGTACAGCGGGGTGCCGTCGAAGCGAGCCAGGGCGAAGTCATCCTTGGGGAAGTGGGCCGGTACCCAGTCCAGAATTACCCCGATGCCGGCCTGGTGTAGCTGGTCTACCAGGTAGCGGAAGTCGTCGGGGGTACCGAAACGGGCGGTGGGGGCGTAGTAGGAGGAAACCTGGTAACCCCAAGAACCACCGAAGGGGTGCTCGGCTACCGGCATGAACTCCACGTGGGTGAAGCCGGTTTCCTTCAGGTAGGGGATCAGCTCATCAGCTAGGCCACGGTAGCCCAGACCCTGACGCCAAGAACCTACGTGAACTTCGTAGATGCTCATGGGGGAGTTGTGCGGGTCGCGCTGGGGGCGCTGCTCCATCCACTCCTGGTCCTGCCACTGGTGGAACTCGTCGGTAACTACCGAGGCGGTGGCCGGGGGGATCTCGGTGGCGCGCGCTAGCGGGTCAGCCTTCTGCTTCCAAGAACCGTCGTGGTGGCAGATCTCGAACTTGTAGCGGGCACCGACGCCGACGCCGGGCACGAACAGTTCCCACACGCCACAGGCACCTAGCGAACGCATGGCGGTGGCGCTGCCATCCCAGTAGTTGAAGTCACCAACTACGCGCACGGCGCGAGCGTTGGGGGCCCAAACTGAGAAGGCCACACCGCTAACTTCACCCATCGGGCCAGAGAAGTGCTTGATGTGAGCACCCAGTACCTTCCACAGTTCTTCGTGGCGGCCTTCGCCGATCAGGTAGGTGTCAATGTCACCTAGGGTGGGCAGGAAACGGTAGGGGTCGTCGCTGTCGACTACCTGGTCGCCGTAGGTGGCCTTAACGCGGTAGTCGGGCACTTCGTTGCCAGGTAGAACCGCTAGCCAGATGCCGTCCTGCTCGTGGACGGCCGGGTAGGTGCCGTTTTCGGTTACGATCTCGACGGCGTCGGCCAGGTGGCGCACGGTACGGATGGTAACGCCGTGCTCGCCAGGGGTGGCCGCCTAGGACCTCATGGGGGTTGTAGTGACGCCCGTAAGCAACGTCGCTAAGTACCCAGGATTCAACAGGTACCGCTAGTGCTAGGGCGTCATGCGCTGTGTTGTCACTCATAAACATATCCTCCCATGTTTTTGGGTTGTGTGCGTCACCATTCGTCCCAGGTCATCCAGGGGAATGTGGGCCCATGTCGGGCGGTGCGTGAGCTCATAGACGAGCTCATAAACGGTCTTTAACAGCAGCTCCACTGTCAAGACCTGGTCTTGGACGGCAGTCGTTTCCGGCTGCGTTAAGGGGTGGGTGGCAGGAACATGCTTGCAGGCTAGGCCGGTAATTTCTTGGCGGTAAGCCATAAAGAATTTTCTCACCAAAGCATCGCAACTGTGCTCACTTATGCCAGCAGTAGCTAAGGCATAGCTAAAAGAGCGAGCCATAGAAGCTAGATCTCGTTCTAAGGGGGCTAGCGATAGCTGGTCACTGTCAGTGCGTAGCGGCTCGCCTTCAAAATCAACCACATGCCAGTTCGCAGAGCGTAAGCCGCCAGGCGAGTGCGCGTCGGTTGCAGATACCAGCAGTTGGCCCAGGTGATAGTCGCCGTGAATGGCTTGCAAAGTCACGGCCTGACTAATTTCAGCTAGTAGTGGCTCTAGCACAGTTTCTAGCTGTTGGCTCAGGGTGCGGGCGCGGCTAGTTTGCTCAGGGTCAAGCGGGCTGGCTGCCAGTAGCGTTTGCAGCTGCTCAGTTAGCGCAGCTAGACGCTGACGCGCCAGAGCGACGTAGTTAGTCTGGCTTTGCGTACCCAAGTTACGTGCTAGGCAAAGGTGCATTTGCGCGGTTAATTTACCCAGCTGCTCGGGCACTGCCAGGCTAAGCGGCTGCTCAGGTGAGGCTTGGCGCAGCTGCTCCACGTAGTATTCAAAGCCATCGCGGGCCCCGGCAATAAATTGGTGTCCCACCACCACTACTACTTGCGGCGCGGATGGCTTGGTTAGGGCCTCAGCGTCAGAGCTGGCTTGGTTTGCGCTCGCGTCACTTGTCGCCGACGGCGCGAAGGACCAGGCCAAGGTGGGGGCTAGTACCAGCGTGGGGGCGGCGTCGAAATCAGCTAAGGCGCGCGCAAGCAGGCATTCGCGGTTAGTGCCGGGGTATAGGCGGCGCAGTACTTTAGCGATGACTTTTCCCTGCGCGGTGGAGAGCACCACGGAGGTGTTGGACTGCTCACGGGCGCTGTCATCAATCACGCTCACCTTAAGGCCGGTTAAAGCCTGCCAGGTGGCATCCAAAGTGCAGGCCTCGCCTAGCCAAGCTAGGCGGCCGTCGCACTCAAAGCTTGCCCGCCAGCCGCTAGTGGGCGCCTGCCAAGCCAGCTTGATGGGCACACTCAGGGCAGCGCCGTCGTCAAGTAAGAAGAAATACCAACGTAAGGTGTCGCCTGAGTCAAGCACCTCAAAACTTACCTGGACATTGTCAGGCAGTAAGGTGCCCCAGCGCTGGGTAGCCAAAACTGGACGCAGCAGGTTAGCTAGCTGCGTCGCTTCGGGCCAGGCTGGGGCACTCATCACTGATCGTCAGAGGCGGGTGATGTTAAATACGTGGGCGAAACGACCCTCGTGAGGGTCTAGGCGCACGTAGTTAGAACCGGACCAGTAGTACTCGCCGCCGTTTAGCTCATCGACGGCCTTAACTACCGGGCGTGAGCCATCAGCGTTGCCGGGCAGACCCACGGCAGGCAGGTTCAGCAGCACTTCACCCTCAACCGTGTTGTAGGGGTCAAGGTTAACCACAGTGAGCACAATGTCCTCACGGCCATCCAAAGACTCCTCGGCCCGTACCCGCTTGGAGTAGGCGATCAGAGAATCGTTGGTGGTGGTGTGGAAGGTGATGTCACGCAGCTGAGCCAAAGCCGGGTGCTGGTGGCGGATTCGGTTTAGATCAGTTAGTAGCTGCTCAATACCGTTACCACGGGCCGCCTCGAAGTCACGGGGCTTGTACTCATACTTCTCGTTGTCGATCTGCTCCTCATAGCCCGGACGCGGTACCGACTCGGCCAGCTCATAGCCGCTGTAGATACCCCAGGTGGGGCTGAGTGTAGCCGCTAGCACTGCACGCAGCTTGAAGGCGCCCTCCTTACCCCAGCTCATGAACGGGGTCAGGATGTCGTGAGTGGTGGGCCAGAAGGCCGGACGTAGCACGTGGGCGGTGTCGCGGCTGAGCTCGTGCAGGTACTGCTCTAGCTCCCACTTGGCGTTACGCCAGGCGTAGTAGGTGTAGGACTGCTGGAAGCCGATCATGCCCAAGGTGCGCATCATGGCGGGCTTAGTGAAAGCCTCCGCCAGGAAGAATACGTCGGGGTATTCCTCGCCGATCTGCTTAATTAGCCTCTGCCAGAAAGGTAGCGGCTTAGTGTGGGGGTTATCCACGCGGAAAATCTTTACCCCGTGGTTAATCCAGGTAACTACTACGTCATAAATTGCCTGGTAAATACCCTCAGGGTCATTGTCGAAGTTAAGCGGGTAAATGTCCTGATACTTCTTAGGCGGGTTTTCAGCGTAAGCAATTGAACCGTCTGCCAATACCGTGAACCATTCAGGGTGTTCCTTCACCCAGGGGTGGTCGGGAGAGCACTGTAGAGCCAGGTCTAGGGCTACTTCCATGCCCAGCTGCCCGGCACGCTCTACCAGCGCGTCAAAGTCAGCAAAAGTACCCAGGTCGGGGTGGATGGCGTCGTGCCCACCGGCGTCGGAACCAATGCCGTAGGGGGAGCCCGGGTCTCCAGGCAGAGCGGTAAGGGTGTTGTTCTTACCCTTACGGTTGGTGTAGCCAATGGGGGAGACCGGGGTCAGGTAGAGCACGTCAAAGCCCATGGCGGCAATGCGGTCCAACTGCTGGGTGGCGGTAGCTAAAGTACCTGAAACCCACTTTTCGCCGTCGAAGTAGGCCCCCAGCGAGCGCGGGAAGATCTCATACCAGGAACCAAATAGGGCCCGCTGGCGGTCCACCTGTAGCGGGTAGGTGGCGGAGGGGGAAACCATGTCGCGTAGCGGTAGGGCAGCTAGCTCGTTTTGCACTGAAATGTTTAGGCCTGCGTCTAGACGCTCATAGGGGTTGCGTGAGGTGTCGCGTAGTACGGAGGCGGCATAGTTGAGGGTGTTGACGCCACCCTTGCTGCGGGTAGGTACCTCGGCTGCGCGTAGCAGTAGGCGGGCGCCTTCTTCCAGCATTAGTTCGACGTCGACGCCGGCGTGCACCTTGAGTGTGGCGTCATGCTTCCAGGTGGCGTAGGGGTCAGACCAGCCCTCAACCTAAAGCTCCAGGCGCCGGGCTCGTCGGGGGTTAGGCGAGCCTCGTAGCGGTTAAGGCCCATGGCGATTTCGTACATGTTGGCGCGCGGGCCGTCAGTGCCGTCAGGGCGCACCAAAATGGCGGTGGCGGCAAAAGCGTCGTGGCCTTCACGGAAAACTGTGGCGCGAATCGGAATGGTTTCGCCTACAACAGCCTTTGTAGGCCAGCGCCCATCTTCAATGACGGGAAATACTTCAGTTACAGGAATACGACCGATAAAAGAAAATTCGGCAGGGCGTGGCGTAGCTGTCATGTCACTACAGTAACCTAGCTCACGAAGCATTACCACCTGCAATATTAAAAAATAATGGCCCCATCCCAAAGGGACAGAGCCATACTTTAAAGCCTTAGCTACGCGCTCAGATGTTGCGGGTAACCTTGCCGGCCTTTAGGCAAGAAGTGCACACGTTTAGACGCTTAGGGGCGCCATTAACGAGAGCACGAACTCGCTGAATGTTGGGGTTCCACCGGCGGTTGGTCCGCACGTGGGAGTGCGAGACGCTCTTGCCGAAGATGGGGCCCTTGCCGCAGACGTCGCAAACAGCAGCCACGGTGTCTCACTCCTGATCTTCAACTTGAAAACGCCTAGACTCGGCAAACCCGGCCTGGCGCAAGGTCATGTACCTCAGGCAAACCGCCTCAGGCAACCCGAACAGTGTAGCGTTATTTGACTCTATACTCAAACTTTATAGCTATGGTCTGAGGCACAACTTGCGTATGGGTAGCCTCTAGCTAGGTTAACACGGCAAAATTAGGTCTATGTCTGCGCCTGAACACCTGGGTATCGAACAGCTCCACAGTTGGCTGGTCCATGCTCATGCTGCCTGCGTGCGCCACGGAGAGCTACTAAATACGCTAAATGAGTTCCCGGTGGCAGATAGTGATACCGGCGCAAATGTTACCCACACTCTGGCTGGGGCGGCCCGAGCGTTAACTCAAGCTGATGTGATTGATTTTGCCGACGCCGCCACTGTGGCCTCAGCGGGAGCGGTGCTGGGGGCGCGGGGTAACTCTGGGATGATTTTGGCCCAGTGTTTACTTGCTTTTAGCGAAAGTGCCCAGAATGCTCCCAGCCAAGGGCTACGTCCAGTGGAGCTGGTGGCCGCCTTGCAGGCCATGGCGCGTGGGGCCGTAAAAGCAGTCTCCCACCCGGTGGAGGGCACCTTTATTAGTGCTATGCGTTCAGCTGCCCAGGCGGGCGCCGACACGCTAGATACTTCGCCGCGCCCAACCCTGGAGGAAATCACTGCCACCGCTGCTTTGGGGCTCAAGAGGCCGTGGTGGAAACGGTCGGTATTGGTCACGGCCCGGTTGATGCGGGGGCGGGAGCCATCATGCTGATTATGACGGCGCTGGCAGACGTATTTAACCCGCAGGGGGACCTGACTGGCACTGCCCTAAATATGCTCACTGACCTATCTCAAAACAACACTTCCCATAAGCAGGTTTCGGGACACTCAGGCGAGTTTGAGGTGATGTACCTGTGGAATGCCACCGCTTTCCAAGCTGAGCGACTACGCAAAGCTCTGGGGGAAATAGGTGACAGTGTGGCCGTGGTGGGTGCGGTCGACAGCCTCAATATGGGTTTGTTTCACGTGCATGTGCATACCGACAACCCCCGCGCGGCCCTACCGCCTTACGGTAAGGCCCGCCAGATCTGTATTCGCCGCCTGCGCTCTAGCCGCACTGAGCCGCCCACTAACCTCTACGGTTTTAACGCTCGGGGTGGCTCAAATGTGATTCCTTTGGAACGTTTTAGCTCTAAGCGTCCCTCAAAGATGGCCCGCAAATTCCAAAAAGAGATTGGGGTAATTGCCTGCACGCGCGCGCCGGGGCTGATTGTGCCTTTGGCGCGGGCTGGCGCCGTGGTGGTGCTAGAGCCAGATTCTGATGCGATTGTGCGGGCGGCAGGCGATATTCAAAACCCCAACGCCTTTGTACTGCCTTGCGATGAGGCCTCAATTTCGGCGGCCCATGCAGCCTCCCGTTCGCTAATTTCACGCGCCGCAGTGTGGGCTTTAGATGACAGTAATCTTGGCGAGGACATACTGGTGGCCGGTGATTACATCAGTAAATCTGCGGGTGGCGTTGAGGCCCTGACCCGCCTGAAGGTAGCTGACACCTCTAATGAGGTGGCGATGTTTGTTACCGCCATGGCTTTGGGGTTGGCTGAGCTGGAAAACAGCTCAGATTTAGATGAAGCCGCCAAACTGGCTTTGATGGAACGTACCGCCTGGGTAACGGCGGTACGGATGCGGGTACTTGAATTTAGCGGGGTCGACGCCGAACATATCGCCCTGGCGGTAGCCAACGCACTTGGGGAGTGGACCGTGACAGTTACGGTTTTAGTCGGCGCCCTAGCCGATAGTGACGTGGCCCCCTTAATCCGCGACGCCGTCGGACAAAAAGCCCAAGACATGGGCATAGACGAAGACCTGGACGTAAATATTTACGCCTCGCACCAAGATCTAGATCAGGTGCTGGTGGGCTTGGAAGGATTTTAATGACGCCGGCTAGTGCAGGCGGGGAAATTGGTCTGTTAGAGCGGCCCCTGGAGCGGTTGCTGGGTAAACGCACCGCCACCGCCCTAGCTAAGCTGGATCTGCATACCGGCTGGGATCTGCTGGACTATCTACCTAAACGCTACGAAACCTGGGGGCAGCTGAGCTCTTTAGACCAGCTGGTTGCAGATGAAGAGGTGACCGTGCAGGTGCAGGTAATTCAGGCCCAGGTTAGACGCACCATGTCTGGGCGGCCGCCAGCAATTTTGCAGGCCCTAGTTACCGATGGGCTGATGGAGATGGAAGTGGTGATGTTCGGGGCCCACTACCAGCTAAGTAACTATGCGCACCAACTTCAGCCCGATACCACCGCAATTTTGCCGGTAAAACCAAGTTTCGTGGTGGGCGCTTGCAACTAACCGGGGCTAAGTTCCAGGTGCTTGATGAGTTAAGCGAAACTGAGCGTCAAGCCCTGATGGCTAGGCCTATTCCGATTTATCGCGCTAGCGAAGCCTTGCCCAGTTGGCGCCTAGCTAAAGCCATACGTATGGTGCTTGATCAGCTTCGTGAGACGGACGTACCCGAGTATGTGCCAAAGAAAATATTGGCCAAACGCCGCCTACTTGGCCTGCTTGAAGCCTACCGGCAGGTGCATGGGCCGGCAGATAGTAGCCAGTGGGTGCGGGCGCGCTCGCGTCTGCGCTATAACCAGGCTTTACTCACCCAGGTGGCTTTAGCTAGTCACCGCGCCGATGTTTTGGCCAGTGAACACGCCATTGCCTGGCCGGTGCCTAAGGCAGATTCGCTACGTAGCCAGATTGATGCGCATTTGCCTTTTGAACTGACCGACTCCCAGGTGCAGGTGGGTGAGCAGATCGCCCAGGATCTAAATAAGACCGTACCCATGCAGCGCCTACTGCAAGGCGATGTGGGCGCTGGTAAAACCGTGGTAGCCCTGCGCGCGATGGCCCAAGTACTAGGTCAAGGCGGCCAGTGCGCCCTGCTGGCCCCCACTGAAGTGCTAGCAGCCCAACATGTAAGCTCCTTAAAACGTCTACTTAGCCAAGTGGGCCCAATTAACGGGGCGCAAAGCACTAAAGGCACGCAAGACAAAGGCGCCCAAGGCGCTGAATTAGCGACGCTGCCGGGGCTAGAAGTAGGCGCCGCAGACAAAGTCTAGTTATTAACCGCCTCTATGAGTGTGCCCGCTAAACGCGCAGTGCTAGCCAAACTAGCCAGTGGTGAAAGCGCCATAGTGGTAGGCACTCACGCCCTACTTTCAGACACTGTCCAGCTGCCTGGTTTAGGGCTGGTAGTTATTGATGAACAGCATCGCTTCGGGGTGGCTCAACGAAATGTGCTGCGTGAACGCGGCTCACTTGACCCAAGCGGCGCTCACACCACCCCGCACCTACTGGTTATGACAGCCACACCCATTCCCCGCACCGTGGCCATGACCGTCTTTGGGGATCTAGAAATCTCAGTTTTAGAAGGGCTACCGGCCGGACGCACCCAGGTAACCACCCACCTAGTGCCCTGGGAAAGGCAAGCCTGGGTGCAAGCCCTGTGGCGCCGCGCCGCCCAAGAAATAGCTGGCGGCGGACGCGTATTCGTGGTGTGCCCCAGCATTGACAGTGAAACTTCAGACGCGTCCCTAGCCTCCGTAAACGACTGGGCTCAGCGCCTAGCCAAAGAACCAGAACTATCCGGTATTGCTATAGGCACACTCACCGGGCGCATGGACGGCGTCGAAAAAGAAAACTCCCTCAGTAACTTCATCCAAGGCACCACCCCACTATTAGTAACCACCACCGTAGTGGAGGTAGGGGTGGATGTTTCAGACGCCACCATGATGGTGATCCTAGACGCCGAACGTTTTGGCCTATCCCAACTGCACCAGCTACGCGGACGGGTGGGGCGCGCCGACAAACCCGCCATCTGCATGGCAGTCACCGGCGCGCAGGTAGGCTCACCCGCCTTCCACCGCCTCAAAGCCTTCGCCTCCACTACCAACGGATTCGAACTAGCCGAAGCAGATCTACGCCTACGTAGCGAAGGCGATGTACTGGGCTCAAGCCAGTCAGGGCGCAAACGCAACCTAGACCTACTGCAAGTAACCGACAGTGAACACGTCAAAGTAATTGAGCAAGCCCGCCAAGACGCCTGGCAAATAGTTAAAGCCGATCCACAGCTAGAGCAGGCGCCGGCCCTAGCTCAAGTGCTGGCCCGGCGCCTAGATGAAGACTCACAGGCCTTCCTAGAAAAGTCCTAATCCAACTCAGCAAACCACAGGCGAGTTTCACCGTATTTCTTATCGCTAAAACTATGCATCCCTGCCGGCCAAGTCGGCTCCGGCGAGCGCGTAGAACGCTCCACCACCACCACCGAGTGCGGCTGCAGCCACGGGTCCTGGCTTCGCACCAGCGGAGTCAGAACCTCACTGACGCTAGCCTCACTCATGTCATAGGGCGGATCAAAAAACACTAAATCCACCGGGCTGCCAGCTGGCCCTGCAGTATAGGCCTGCGCTTTAGCCATAACCACGCGTACCCCGCGCAAACCCAGCCGGCGCACATTATCCTGGCAGGCCTTAATTGCCCCGCGCGCATAGTCAACCAGGGCCACCTCGCTAGCGCCACGGCTAGCTGCCTCCAGCCCCAAGGCCCCAGAGCCAGCGCATAAGTCAACTACCCGCCCACCTTGCAGCACCTGATAGTCTCAAGTTTAGAAAACAGGGCCTCGCGCACCCGCTCAGAAGTAGGGCGAGTACCTGAAGAGGGCACACGTAAGGGGGCCCCACCTACGCTGCCGGCCACGATTCTGCTCATACTTAAAGCCTATTACGGCGCGCTCGCAGCGGCTAAAGTTGCAGCTGGCATTAGGCTTAGTACATGCGCATAGCTCTCTACCCCGGCTCCTTTGACCCAATAACTAATGGACACGTCGATATTGTTAGCCGGGCTGCCAACATTTTTGATCAAGTAGTGGTGGCTGTGGCGCAAAACCGTGATAAGCGCGGGCGCTACCACTTTAGTGATGAGCAAAGAGTGCGCTTAGCGACGGCGTCGTTAAGCCATCTGCAAAACGTTAAGGTAGTGGCCCTGCACGGGCTGGTGGCTAGTTATGCTGAGCAAATCGGGGCGGTTGCTATTGTTAAAGGGCTGCGTAACGGCAGCGATTTAGATAGTGAAGCGCCTATGGCGTTTATAAACACACAGCTAGGTGGAGTTGAGACAGTATTTTTACCTGCCGCCCCCGGGATGGGACATATCTCCTCTTCGCTAGTGAAAGATGTGGCCAGCTACGGCGGTAACATTGACTCACTTGTGCCGTCGGTAGTTGCCACGGCCCTTAAATCTTGAAGGAGGCGCAGTGTCTGAAAATGAGCGTGGGGCAGATGTCCTAAAGTACCTGAGCAAGCTTGAGCGTGCTCTGGAACAGGCTCGCCCGATGCCCATGGGCGCCTCAGTGCTGGTAAACCGCGAAGAATTTTCTGACCTACTGTTCCAGGTGCGTCAGCATTTACCGCTGTCCATTCAGGATGCCCGCAAAATCCTGGAGCAGGAAGACGAGATCATTGACCAGGCGCGTGAGCGAGCTAAGGCCATAGTCGCTGACGGTCACCGCCAGTCTGAGGCGCTAATTGAGCACGCCCATGAAGAAGCTGAGCGGCTTATCTCTGGCGAGAACATTGTGCGCCGCGCCCATGAGCGCGCCGATGAGATCGTGGCCCAGGCTGAAGACAAGGCCGCCGGGATGCGCGCGGGTGCGGAAAACTATTCAGATGCCCACTTGGCCTCCTTGCAGCAGACCCTAGAAAAGCTGCTGCACCAGACCATGGCTGGACGCTCTGAGCTGGAGCGACGTCGTAACCCTGAAACCCCGGCAAGCCAGACCTGGCAGGACCCCTCTGTGACGCGCCGTCGCAATATGGGCTGGTCAGTTGACCCCTCCTAGATTGCCTCGGCGGCGCCGCCTTACTAAAAACTTTGCCCCTTGCATAACTACTGAAGGCAAACATGAGTGACTTTGAAATTTCCCTGCGCGATCTACCTCACCAGGCAGGGTCTCTAAAAGAAGTAGATCTAAGTGTGCCCGCCCCGGCAGATCTGGGTAATGCCATGATTGGTGCTAAGCCAGGTTCCCCGGTGCGAGTGCAGGCCACGCTGACCTCCATGGCCGACGGCGTACTGGCTAGTGGCAGCGCCCAGGTGCATATCGCCGGTGAATGCGGCCGCTGCCTAGATGAAATCAACTATGAGCAAGACATTGACTTCTCAGAGCTATTTTTCCTGCCTGAGGTAGCAGCCAAGCTAACTGAAGACAGCGAAGCAGAAGACGCAGACGAGCTATTCACTATCTCAGATGAGGACAGCGTGGATTTAGAGCCGGTGCTGCGTGACGCCCTGGTTTTAAAGCTGCCCTTCCAGCCCCTGTGTAGCGATGACTGCCCGGGGCTATGCCAAGAATGTGGACAGCGTCTAGCTGATCTACCTGCCGACCATCACCACGAGATCCTAGATCCGCGTTGGTCTGCGCTGCGCTCATTGCTAGAGGAAGAATGATGGTTAGGAAAAGCAAGTCTCGGGTAAAAGCCCCCGCCGCCCGCACTGACCGGGAGGTGCTGCTTAACCGTTGGGGCATCAAAATTGACCCCTAAGCTGTTAGAACTTGCCCTCACCCACCGCTCCTGGGCTCACGAGCAGGGAGGCCTGCCCACCAATGAGCGCCTAGAGTTCCTGGGTGACTCTGTGCTGGGCCTGGTGGTAACTGAAGAGCTGTATGAGCGCTTCCCAGGCGTTAGCGAAGGCCAGCTGGCCAAAATGCGTTCAGCCACCGTCTCTGAGCCGGCTTTGGCGCAGATTGCCCAACAGCTGGGGCTGGGGGAGTTCATTTTGCTGGGTAATGGTGAGGCCATTACCGGTGGGCGTGAGAAAGCTTCGATCCTGTCTGACACGGTTGAGGCCATGATTGGCGCCACCTACCTAACTCACGGTTTTACTGCCACCCGCCCGGTGGTGCAGGTTTTGGTCTCTGGTTTCCTTAACCGTGCCCAGGTGCGTGGGGGCGCTATGGACTGGAAAACTTCGCTGCTGGAGCTGTGTAATGCGCATGGTTTGGGCTCGCCTAACTATGAGGTTGAAGGGCTTTGGCCCTGATCACTCGCGCCGCTTTAGGGCCAGCGCTCATGTGGGTGAGCGTGAGCTAGGCAGCGGGGAGGGCTCCTCGAAGAAGGCTGCGGAGCTGGTGGCCGCTGAGTCTGCCTACGCCCGGCTTTTGGCTGAAAAGGGCGACGCCGGCTTGGCCCTGCCCGGGGTTAATGAGGCTTTGGCCGCCGATCAGGCTCACGGCAGTCTGCTTGGGGGCGTGCCCGCTAACGCCACTAACGATTAATGCCTGAGCTTCCTGAAGTTGAGGTAGTGCGCCGGGGCTTAGAAAAGCACCTGGTGGGCCTACATTTCACAGCGGTTGAGGTGTTAGATAGTCGCCCGCTACGCAAGCATGTGGGGGGCCCTGCCTCATTTGTAGACCAGTTGGTGGGGCGCCAGGTGCAGGCGGCGGTGCGTCGCGGCAAGTTTTTATGGCTAGTTCTCGACGACGGCGCCGCCCTGACCGCCCATCTGGGTATGAGTGGGCAGCTACTGGTCCATAGTGGGGCGCAGGCTGAACTTTTTAGCCACCGCCATTTGCGGGTGCGGTTAAGGCTGGAAGGCTCCACTGTGCTGCACCATGTGGATCAGCGCATGTTTGGTGGGCTGGCTGTGGTGGATATGGTGCCCACTAGCGACGGTTTTTCCAGGTGGCTGTGGCAGTCAGTTAAATGCCATTCCGGTAACCGACACCCATGTGGCTCGCGATGTTTTAGATCCCTATCTTGATAAAGCCCAGGTAATTGGCCGCTTGCAGGCTTCTAGCCGGGCCATAAAGACCCTGCTTTTAGATCAAGGTGTTATATCGGGGATCGGCAACATTTATGCTGATGAAGCTTTATGGGCTGCACGTATTGCCGGCGCCCGGCCAGGTAGTTCACTTAGTAAAGCCAAGTTAAAACTTTTGCTGCAAAGCACTGGCGAAGTTATGCAACGCGCTTTAGCCCAAGGTGGCACCAGTTTTGACGCTTTATATGTAAATACTGAAGGAGAATCTGGATACTTTGCTAGGTCTCTAGAAGTCTATGGGCGTGAGGGGCAACCCTGTTCGCGTTGCGGCCGGCTACTGCGCAAAGAGGTTATTGGTGGACGTTCACATGTACGCTGCCCCAATTGTCAGCGCAATAAACGGGGTTAAAACACGGCGTTATAAAAATTTCCTATAGTTTTACAAGTTTTTGATTATAGGACTAGGGCCCATTGTTGCTAGTCTTAGCTCCATGGTAGAAAACCGGGAGGGCGCGAACGTTCGCGTCATGATTATCGATGACCATGAGATTGTCCGTCGCGGCATCTCAGACATCATTGACCGCGCAGACGGCCTTGAAGTTGTAGCGGAGGCCGGTTCTAAGGCGGAGGCTATACGGCGTGCGGACCTAATGCGTCCTGACGTTGTCCTGGTGGATCTACAGCTACCTGACGGCACCGGTATTGAGGTTATCCGCGCCCTGTCTCAGTCTGTCCCGCAGGCTCTGCCGATCGTGCTAACTTCCTTCGACGACGACGAGGCCCTGGCCGAGGCGCTGGAGGTAGGGGCACGCGCCTACGTGCTTAAGAGCGTGCATGGCGCCGAAATCTCTGATGTGGTGCGAGCCGTGGCTGATGGGCGTGTGCTGCTAGATGAGCGTACGGTTACCCGCCGACGCGCCGACCACGATGACCCCACCGCTGACCTAACCAACGCTGAGCGTAAAGTTCTGGTGCTGATCGGTGAAGGCCTGTCTAACCGTGAAATTGGCGCCCAGCTGGGAGTTGCTGAAAAGACGGTTAAGAACCACATCACCTCTCTGCTAGCTAAGATGGGCTTGCAGCGCCGCACTCAGGTGGCCGCCTGGGTGGCTAGCCAGCGCGCCTCGGGTTGGCGCGCCGGCTCACGCAGCTAAGCAGTTTTTTAGCCGACTGAGTTTTCTAGCGGCGCCTGCCAAAATAGGCGGGTGCCGCGATGCGTATCCTGGCCCGCCTGTGCAGCCTGGGCGGCGTCGTCGCGCAGACTGGGCCCCAAACTGAAGCTACCGCCACGACGCAAGGCTCGCTGACTCATATTGGCGGTGCCAGAGCTGCGCGTAGAGGTAGGATCTAGCCCCACGCCGTCGTCATCCACCCGAATCTCCACCTGACTGGGGGTGTGCTGACAAGAGGCGTTAGTTAGATCCAAGCCGGTGAAATCAATCTGTACCCGCACCGAGGAAGCCTTGGCGTGACGGGCCACATTAGCTAGCGCCTCACGGGTTACCGCCACTAGGTCATCGGCCAAATCATCATCAACGGCGGCGTCAATAATGGAGATCAGATTATCTTCCTCGTCGCGGCAACAGTTGCTAAGTGACTTGCCGTCAACCGTGATAATCAGCGAAGGGGCGTAACCTAGCGAGTTGCGGGCCAGTGAGGATTCACGGCGCAAACGCTCCACCACCCCCACTTCCTCATCGCGGTCACGCAAAGAGCGCACAATTGAGCGGATCTGGGCTACCGATTCATCAATAGCCCCCAGTGCGCCGTCGAGAGCAGCCAAAATCTCCTCGGGCTCCAGCTGCTCCCCAGCAGCCAAGCGCTTGCGGGCTGAAGTGATACGCATACCGGTAGCAAACAGCTGTTGGATGGCCAGATCATGCAGTCACGGCCAATGCGGGCACGTTCATCAAGCAGGTTAGCCATCTCTTCAGCGTGCTGGGCGCTAGCCAGTTCAAAAGCCATCGAAGCCTGGGAGGCCACCAGTTGGGCGATTTCTAGATCCTGCTCAGTAAACTCCCCGCGCCCAGGCACACGCAGCAGCAAAATCACCCCAATACCCTGGGAGTGGGAAATCATGGGGGCATATAGGGCTGGGCCAAAACGGCTTAGCTCCTGCACCCGCAGCACTTTTTCTTCACATAAAGAGGGCACCAGCAGGCCGCAGCGGGCATGCAGGCTGTTCATGGCCCGCCCATCGGGGGGGGAAACACGGTGCCAATCAGCTCATTGGCCCATAAGCCGTCAGCCAGCTCGCACACCCAGCTGTCGCCAATTCCCGGCAAAATCAGGGCCGAAGTATCTGCGCGGGCCACCTCGCGCACGCGCTTGGTAATCAGACCCAGGGCGTCTTCCTCATCGGCGCCAGAAAGCAGCGTGCTAGTTAGCTCCTGCGAGACACTCATCCACTGAGTGCGTTCATTGGCCACCCGGTATAGGCGGGCATTATCAATGGCTACAGCCGCCGCGCGCGCCAGCATAGAAACTGTGGCAGCGTCACTAGTAACAAACCCGCCGGGCTTATCACACAGATAAATCTGACCAAAGATTTGGCTGTGCACCTGCAAGGGCACGGTTAGTAGCGAGCCGGGCCCTTCCCCCTCAATGGCGCCGGTAAAGGCGCTAGCAACTGAGAGGTTGTTGCGGATAATGGCGCCCGAATCGATTAAGGTGCCCGCCTGCTGGGGGTTTAGCTGGTTGGGGCCTTGCACCGATTCATAAGCTAGCTGCACCGGCGAAGCTGTGGGCACGCCGGAGTTAACCATGGGCCCAAAGGGGTTGTTTTGGTTATGCACCGCAATAGTGCCCCAGGCGGCCCCGGTTAGCTGGCAGGCGGAGGTGACAAAACGCTGTAGGGCATCGCGTACTTTTAGGGAGCTGGTTAGATCTAAGGCGGCTGCCAGTAGATCCAGGGTGCGCGCATCTAGATCGGCGGCGGTGCCTAGCCCTAGGTCAGTTAGGGCCCGGGTGGAGCGCATCCGGTTGGAGTGCACAGTGAAGGCGTTTACCTCACCGTTTTCGACGGCGACCGTAGCCGAGGAGTAGGTAGAAACCCGGGGGGTTAGGGGAGAGGGGATATCAATATCGCCCAGTGGGTCATCATCTGGCACTCCGGGAAATTGGAAGATGTCACTCATCGCTGCTCTCCTCTTGCGCTAGAGCCCAAGCGTATTCGTTGCTGGTAGCTAGTAGCTGGCTGTGGCTGCCGCGGGCAATAATGCGGGCACTTTGGTTTTCTTTGCCTAGTAGCACTACTTCATCAGCGCTGACCAAAGCACTTAGACGGTGGGTTACCAGCACAATAGCGCGCTTAGAGTCGGCTTGTAAGAGGTCGGTGATTAGGGCGTCGGCAGTGGCTGGGTCTAGGTGCTCGCCGGGCTCATCTAGTAGCAGGATGCGCGCAGGGCTGGCTAGGCGCGGGCCAGTAAGAGTCGACGGCGCTCCCCACCGGAAATACTGGTGGCACCTGAGCCCAAGACAGTGTCTAGTCCTTTAGGTAGCTGGCTTACCCAAGCGCCTAAACCTGCCTGTTCTAGCAGCTCATAAGCCTGTTCAGCAGTGATATCACCCTTGGCTACGCGCAGGTTTTCTAGCACTGAGGTGTTAAAAATATGGGCGTCTTCAGCCGTTAGGCTCACGTAGGCGGCAGCTTGTTGACGCGGTGAGCCATACAGTGGCTGCCAAGTGTTTTGGCTAGTTAGTACCTCAACGCTTCCCTGGGCACTAGGTAGGATCCCGGCCAGGGTGTGCAGCAGGGTGGTTTTACCAATCCCGGAAGCGCCCACAATGGCCAGTGACTGGCCCGGTTTAACTTCCAGATCAATACCTTGACTGATAATGGGGCCCCCTGGCCAAGCAGTAGCCAGATTACGGGCGCGCAGGCTTAGCTTAGCGCCGGGCGCAGCTAGCTGATGGCTTGGTTCATCAGCTGCCTGGCGGGCCTGGTCAACCAGCTCCATCACCCGCGTGGCGGCCTGAGCGGAAACAATCAGTTGAGTGCTGGCTGGGCCAAGTGGGGCGGTGGCCTCGAAAGCAGCCAGAGGCGTAAGTGTGATAACCGCCAGCATCACCGGGTTAAGGCTGCCGGAGGCCACAGCCGGGCTACCAACCAAAATCGCTCCAATTACGGCAGCCAAGGTGGCGGCAATATCAATGGCGCCGGCTAGGGCGCCAGGCCGGGCGGCGCTGTCTTTAAGGGCAATAATGCGCTGCTCAATTTGGGCTAGCTCATTTTGGGCGGTTTCCATAGTGCCGTTAATGCGCAGCTCGTCAGCGTTTTCCAGAAGGTTAAGGGTGGCATTTGCCAGCTGCGTGTCAGCCAGACGGCGAGCATCCAGGGCCCGGCGGGTGGCCCGCATGGTTACTAGGGGAGCACCAATACCGCTGATAGCTAGACATAGGGCCAAAATCAAGGCGGCAGGGGGATAGATAAAGGCGATGGCCACTACCGTCAGTAAACTGCTCACCAGCGCCACCGCAGCGGGCAGGTAGGCACGCACCACCAGGTCGCCGACGGCGTCGATATCAGCTCCCATGCGGGCTAGCACATCCCCACGGCGCAGGGAGGCCACCACGTCAGCGCGTGAGCCAGCTAGGGCCTGATAAACCCGGGTACGTAGCCCATTCATGCCGCGCAGCGCCGTGTCGTGGCTGATTAGGCGTTCCACGTAGCGTAAAACTGCGCGGGAAATACCAAATAGGCGCACCATTACGGGCGCCACTCCCAGCATCACCACATCGGGATGCTCGCTGGCGCGGGCAATTAGCCAGGCAGCCACCGCACTTAAGGCAATGGCGCTAGCCAAACCAGCGCTACCGGTAAGCACTGAAGCCCAAAACCTGCCCCGGTTAAGCCCTAACAGGCGCAGGCACTGGCGTAGGCTGGCGCGTTCTTGACTGCTTAGAAACACCATATTCACTTAAGCCTCCTGCGCGGCTAGCGCCTGGGCGCACACCTCAATGACATTGTCGGCAATGTTGATAAGTGCCTGACGGTGAGCAATAACCACCACGGTTGAGCCTGCTGCACGCAGCTGCAGCACGGCCTGCACAATCTGGTTTTCACTGATGGCATCTAAGTGGGCGCTGGGTTCATCAAGCAGTACCAGGGCGCTGGGGTTGACTAGGGCCCTGGTTAACGCCAAGCGCTGACGCTGACCCACGCTTTAAACCCACCCCGCCTTGACCCAGCTGGGTGTCCCAGCCTTGGGGTAGGGCGGCTACGACGGCGTCGAAACCGGTTACCTGCGCCGCCTTTTCCAGCTCGGCTTGGCTGCACGCGCCGGCGCTAAGCAGATACTGACGCACTGAGCCGGGCAAAATCGCTGGATGTTGGCTCACCCAGGTTAGCTGGCGCCACCAGGAGTTAAGCTCAACTTCACGTAAATCCAAGCTGGCGCCGTCGCTGAGCAAATTAACTTGGCCGCTAGTGGGGGGCACTAGGCCCATTAATACCTGGGCGGTGGTGGTTTTACCGGAGCCAGATTTACCTACCAGCACATGGATTTTTCCAGGCTCTAAGCGGGCCGAAAGTAAGGCTGGGGCGTAAGTGCCTCGGGCCTTAACCGAAAGGTTGCTGATCTCAATAGTGGTTTGGCTTAGCTGCGGGGCTGCTTGGCTGCCTTGGTGATGGGTGCGTTCAATGATTTCAAAAGCCTGCTCGGCGGCGGCCACGCCATTAGCTGAGGCGTGGAAGTGGAAACCGACCTGACGCAGGGGCTGATAAACCTCGGGGGCAATCATGATTACCAGCAGGGCAGTAGCTAAATCCAGGTGCCCATATAGCAGGCGGAAACCTACCTCAACGGCCACAATCGCCACCGATAGGGTGGTGATAAATTCCAGCACTGCGCCAGAGAGGAAAGCTACCCGCAAAGTAGCCATAGTGGTGGCGTTGTAGGCCTTACCAAGCTGATAGATGCGTTTGCTTGAACCCTGGGCGCGCCCTAGTGCCTTAAGAGTGGGCAGTCCTGAAGCCAAATCTAAAACCTGGGCACTAGACGCTGCATGGCTGCTAGACGCTCATTGGAGTATTGGGAGGTTAGCTTGCCGATCAGGATCATAAAAATAGGGATCAGCGGGATGGTGGCCACTACCGCAATAGCGGAGGGGATGTCTTGGGTGAACATCACTAGGGCCGTGGCCGGGGTGACCGTGGCCGCCAGTAGCAGCTGGGGTAGGTAGCGGGTGAAGTAAGGTTCTAGATCATCTAGGCCGCGTGTAGCCAAGGTGGCGCTCTGGGAGGTGTTGGTGGAGCGCCACCGCGGGCCGGCGGCAATGGCCTGTTCTAATACGCGCTTGCGTAGCTGCACCACCGTTTGTGTGGCCGCGCGGTGGGCGCGTGACTCTTGCAGGTAGGTGATTGCTACGCGCACAACTAGCACCCCCGCCAACAGGGACAGCGGCAGGGCCAGCGTGTTTAAGGACTGCTTTGAGGTGATCACGGGGGCAATTACGTAGGCAATCAAAGCAGCTTGGCTAACTATGGCAGCGGCGGTTAGAAAACCGGTGACTGCGGTGAAAATAATGTAGCTGCGAGCCGCTTTAGCGTAGCGCGCCAGGCGTGGGTCCAAAGGCTTCACAAGGCCAGTCTAGCGAGGATATTCAAATAGTTTGATTTAGGAAAAAAGTCTGGTGGCGGGCAACCACAAGCGGGTTGCCCGCCACCAGCGCTTTGCTAAACAGCAATCAGTGGTGACTACTGATCTTGTTGATCAGCAGGCCAAGTGATCAGTAAGCCAAGCCCACCGGCTTAGCGGAGTTGTCGCGCACCTTAACCGGGTCCAGGCCGGCATTGGGGTCGATCTTTTCAGCGTTGATGCGCTTGGCGAAGACCTTGTAGCTCCAAATGGTGTACACCAGCACCACGGGTACGAATACCACGGCGGCAATGCTCATAATCAGCAAGGTCACATCCGCGCTAGCCCCCTGAGAGATGGTCAGCGAGTAAGCCGGGTTGATGGCAGAACGCATAATGTCGGGGGTGATAGCCAGGAAGATGAACACCACGGCAAAGGCAATGGCACCAAAGTGGGTGGCAAAAGCCAGGCCCTGACGCCCACGCAGATTCAGGTACAAGGAAGCCACCAGGAACAGGGCAGCCAGTACCAGACCAATCCAAGAAGCGGGGCTGGCGGAGTAGGCCAGCTGAGCCCACAGCGCCCACAGGGCAGTGAGCACGGTGGAGACCACGCCCAGCTTCAGGGCCAGGGCGGAGCAACGCTTGGACAGATCGCCAGCGGTCTTTAGGGCCGCGAACAGGGCCCCGTGGGTCAAGAACAGCGAGCAGGTAACCAAACCACCTAGCAGAGTGAAGGGGGTGATCAGGCTCCAGAAGCCACCGGTGATTTCGTGGGAGGCGCCCGGAATCAGGGTGCCGGCACTCTGGGCCGCCAGGGCCTCAGAGACGGGCACAACCTTGCGGCTGGCAACCTCAACTACCTCAATCTGCATACCCTGCACCAGGTTGGCGAAGGCCGCACCCCACAAGATGGCGGGCAGCCAGGCGCTGATGGTGTGGGCCCAGTCCCAGCGAGCACGCCAGGTGTCAGAGTTGATCTTGCCGCGCCACTCAATAGCGCAGACACGCACGATCAGGGCCAGCAGGATCAGGAACAGAACTAGGTAGGCTCCAGAAAAGAGCGTGCCGTACCACTCGGGGAAAGCGGCGAAGGTGGCACCACCAGCGGTGAGTAGCCAGACCTCGTTACCGTCCCAGTGGGGGCCGATAGTGCCTAGTAGAGCGCGGCGTTCGCGCTCATCTTTGGCCACGAACTTGTAGATCATGCCCACCCCAAAGCCGAAGCCTTCTAGGGTCAGGTAGCCGATCCACAAAACAGCGATGAGGATGAACCAGAGAACAGATAACGTCATTTTGTCTTACTTCCTTGTATTTATCAGTACTGGAAGGTCAGCTCGGCGTCGTCGGCCGGTTTGTCAGCTACCGGGGTGCGTACGCCTTCACGCACATAGCGACGCAGGAGCATAAACCAAACCACGCCCAGAGCGGCATAGAGCAGGGTGAATACGACCATACTGGTCAATACGGAAGCGGAAGAGACTACCGTGGATACACCGTTCTGGGTGAGCATGTATACCCAGGTGGTGGGGTCGTCAGGACGTACCGTGGCCAGGTTGGGGGCTACTACCCAAGGCTGACGGCCAATTTCGGTGAAGATCCAACCGAAGCTGGCACCCAGGAAGGGTAGGGTCACACTCCACAGGGCCAGCGTGCCCAGCTTGCGGTTAGCAATGAGCTTGTTGGCGCGGGTCAGGTACAGCACCACCAGGGCCAGCAAGATGGAGAGCGAACCGGTGCCGATCATCAGACGGAAAGTCCAGAAGGTGGTCATGACGTCGGGGGTGTAGTCGATCTTGGAGCCGTCGGCAGCGGTGCTACCAAAGCGCTGCGCCATGTCCTTCTGGGCGTCGTCCAAGCCGGTCATGCGGGCGTTGAAGTCGTTGGTGGCCATGAAGGAGTAGACCTTGGGGATCTCAATGATGCGGGTGGGGCCGCCGTTGGCAGAGCAGTCACCGAAGGCAGCTACGGTGAAACCGGCGCCTTCCTGACTCTGGCACAGGGCCTCAGCGGCGGCGAACTTGGCAGGCTGGTATTCAGCGATCTGCTGGCCCTGCCAGTGACCGGTGCCTAGTACACCAAGGCCGGCGATTAGGGCGAAGTAGGCGCCAAAGCGAGCGCCGCGACGCCACAGCTCGGTGGCCTCAAACTTCTGCTCGGCACGCACCGCGCGCACCATCCACCAGATGGAAATACCCATAACCATGGCGCCGGCAACCAGCAGGGCAGTGGTCACTACGTGCAGGTAGGTGGCCCAGGTTAGGGGAGAGGTGAGTACCTCGAAGAAGCCGCCAATACCATCAAGCTCGGCGCGGCCGGTCTTGGGGTTAACGACGGCGCCTACCGGGTGCTGCATCCAGGAGTTAGCGGCCAGAATGAATAGGGCGGAGAGGTTAACGCCTAGCGCTACCATCCAGATGCACAGGTTGTGCAGTTTCTTGCTCAGACGGTCCCAGCCGAAAATCCACACGCCCATGAAGGTGGATTCCATGAAGAAGGCCAGCAGGGCCTCGAAGGCTAGCGGGGCACCAAAGATGTTGCCTACAAAGCGAGAGTATTCAGACCAGTTCATGCCGAACTGGAATTCCTGCACGATACCGGTGGCCACACCGAGTGCGAAGTTAATAATGAATACCTTGCCGAAGAACTTGGTAAGAGTTAGCCACTGCTCGTTACCAGTCTTGAGCCAAGCGGTTTCCATGAGCGCCACCAGCGGTGCTAGGCCGATGGTGAGCGGAACCAGAACGAAGTGATAGACGGTCGTGATCCCGAACTGCCAGCGGGCTAGGTCCAGACTGTCGAGCGCCATTGCGGTGGTCACAAGCGCTACCTTTCTTGGTACTAATGATTCAATCTTGAGTTTTTAGCCGTAGGGCCAAAACACTTCGCCGTAAGTGTACTTCTAAGCCTGACGCGCTGTCATGAAGAAGTGGGACTTTTTGACTAAGGGTGCAAACGACTCAAGTGAATTTGTTTACCCTTGCAAAATACCTGGGACATACGTCCCTACTGACTGGGGTCGGTTTATATGTTTCTGACTTAAGTCCCGTTTTTGTGCTCTCCCTAAGCCGGCTTCGACACGCCCGAAAAATGCTCAGGCTCCGCTTGAGGCTATTAACGCCAACAGTAAAAACTGGCCATCTGTGACGCCTCTACCAGGTTTTAGTGCCATGGGTGTGGAATAATTCCCTAAGAGCTCCGCTTACGTACCAGCGCGCTCTCCGCCTGCCCTGTGCTCGCCAAACTGCTTTTGCGCCGCATATGTTCGTCGCTGCAAAGCCTGGCTAGAATGCGCACTGCGGCGGCCCTGACATCCCATAAGGGGTGCTCCTAGACTTTCCGCCCATTGCGGCGACGACCCGACCAGCTTGGGGTAGGTGCGAACCTGGGCTGCGTCACTTTGGAGAAAATAATGGCTGAAATGGCTGACTCTACTTTTAGTGCTGCCGAGGAACCCCAGGCAGCCCCCAGTGCGCCCGCTTCTTTTGGTTCCCTACTATTTCAGGCCCCCGATTTTTCGGCAGTGCGTAAGCGCCCGGTAGTAGAGGCTGATTCTGCTGAAAACGACGACGACGCCGCCCGTACCCCGCGCGCGAGCGTTAAGTCCCGCAAAACTCGCCACCGTGACGAACGTACTAGCCGCGAAAAGCGCGTCGAAGTAGCTGATCAAGAGAGCGAAGCAACTCAGGACGAAGTACTGATGTAAGCACAGCTGAAGAAGACGAAGAAAACGGCCGCAAGTCTGTGCGCCGTCGTCGTGGCGGACGCGGACGCCGCTCACGCATGCGCGAAGAGGAAGAAGAGACTACTGCCAGCACCTCCTCCGCCAACGAATCTGCCTCAGAGACTGAAGGCGAGGCGCAGGCCAGTGAAGAAAGCAGCGAAGAGGAAGAGGGCGGAGAGTCCGGCTCGCTGCGTCGTCGCCGTCGCCGCCGTACCCGCACCCGCTCAGATGAAGCCCGTGACGTTAAAGACGAAGTTACTGCCCTTAAAGGCTCTACCCGCCTAGAAGCCAAGCGTCAGCGCCGCCGTGAAGGACGTGCCGCTGGACGCCGTCGCCCGATCGTGACCGAAGCAGAATTCCTGGCCCGCCGTGAAAGCGTGGACCGCCAGATGATCGTGCGCGAAAAAGACGGGCTCAACCAGATCGCCGTACTTGAAGACGACATGCTGGTAGAGCACTACGTAGCCCGCCACACCCAAACCTCAATGGTGGGCAATGTCTACATCGGGCGCGTACAAAACGTACTGCCCTCCATGGAAGCTGCCTTCGTTGACCTAGGCAAGGGCCGCAACGCCGTGCTTTACGCCGGTGAAGTTAACTGGGACGCCGCCGGCCTGGAAGGCAAGCCCCGCCGCATCGAAGACGCCCTCAAGAGCGGCGACACGGTGGTAGTGCAGGTAACTAAGGACCCCATCGGTCACAAGGGCGCGCGCCTAACCAGCCAGATCACCCTGGCCGGACGCCACCTGGTGCTAGTGCCCGGGGGGTCTATGACCGGTATTTCACGCAAGCTACCCGACACTGAGCGCGGCCGCCTAAAGCGCATTTTGAAGCAGGTTGTGCCCGCCGGACACGGCGTAATCGTGCGCACCGCCGCTGAAGGCGCCACTGAAGAGCAGCTAGCCGCTGATGTGCAGCGCCTAACCGCCCAGTGGGAGCAGATCCAAAAGAAGGTAGAAGCCGTTAACCGTGGCTCAGGCAAAGCCCCGCTGCTACTAAAGGGTGAGCCGGAGCTGGCTTTGCGCGTGGTGCGTGACGTCTTTAGTGAAGACTTCCGCAAGCTGATCGTTTCGGGTTCTAAAGCCTGGCAAACCATTAGCGAATATGTCACTGAGCTTAGCCCTGAGCTAGCTGACCGCCTAGAGCACTGGGTTTCCCCGGTGGATGTGTTCACCACCTACCGGGTAGAGGAGCAGCTAGCTAAGGCTTTTGACCGCAAGGTGTGGCTGCCCAGCGGCGGTACCTTAGTAATTGACCGCACTGAAGCCATGACGGTTATTGACGTCAATACCGGCCGCTTCACTGGCGCGGGCGGCACCCTGGAGGAGACCGTCACCCGCAACAACCTGGAAGCTGCTGAGGAGATTGTGCGCCAGCTGCGTCTGCGCGACATCGGCGGCATGGTGGTAATCGACTTTGTGGATATGGTGCTTGAGTCCAACCGGGACCTGGTGCTGCGCCGCCTAATCGAATGCCTGGGCCGCGACCGTACCCGCCACCAGGTCACTGAAGTAACCAGCTTGGGGCTAGTGCAGATGACCCGTAAGCGTGTGGGGCAGGGGCTGGTAGAGGCTTTCTCGACGCCGTGTGAGCACTGCAATGGGCGTGGCTTTATCGTTCATGATGCCCCGGTGGAAAACCAGGTGGTGGACATGTCTATGTCTGCCTCAGCCCATGTAGACAGTGGTAAGCGCCGTCGTAAGCAGCGTAAGGATGAAGAACCGCGCCGTAAGAATGACTCAGCCAGTGAGTCTGCTGCGGCCAGCGTGGCCGATGAGTCTGAGCGCGACAATGTGCGCAACGCTCTAGCCCAGATTGCTACCGCCGCCGAGCGGGCTCACGATAGTGGGGCTAGCGAGGCGCCGCGTGAAACCGTACGCTCACCGCGCCGGGTGCGCCGTTCGGGCCAGTTTGTGCAGAGCGCTGCGCCGGCTGACTTTATGGAGCTTTTGGAGCCACAGCAGGCTCACGACGAGGCTGCCAACGCTACTGCTCACGACGACGCCGCTGCGGACAGCGATAGTGTTACGGCCCACGACGGCGCCCCTAGTGATGCTGGTGCCCCAAACGCCGCAGCTAGCGACACCGATGAGGCTCAGGCGTCGGCTGACGCGCCACTAGAGCCGGCAGCCGTCCAGGAGGAGGTAACCGGACAGGCGTCCGCAAGCGCCGAGGTAGCTGAGCAGTCACACGCAGATACCGAGGTAGTCCAGCCGCGCCCACGCCGTCGGGCTGTGCGCCGCGCTGCTAGTGCCCCCGATGTAAGCGTCACCCCCGAGCAAGCCCCAGCCGCCCCGGCCCAGAGGCAGACTATTTCCGGAGGTGGATCGGTAGTTGCTAGCGCCGACACGGTGCTAGAAACCATGCGTCGCCCGCGCCGTCGGGCAGCTAGCTCCGGGGTGGTGGCACCGGCACAAACTGAAACCGGTGCGCAAGACCACACTGAAGAATAGCGAAAACAGGTTGGCGCAACGCCCCTTCGTCACGTAGAGTTGACCGTCGGTGCGTTGCGCACCGTTTGCCAGAAAGTGCCAAGTTGGCTTAGTAGCTACGGGGCGCTTAAAACGACTAAAAGAGATGAGCATCAACGTGGTCTACGCGATCGTCAAGGCTGGTGGCCGTCAGGAGAAGGTCTCCGTCGGCGACGTCGTCGTTGTCGACAAGCTTGCCGGTGAGATCGGCGACGAGGTAACCCTCGCCCCCCTACTCCTGGTGGATGGCGACAAGGTGACCTCGGACGCTGCTGGCCTAGCCGAGGTATCCGTTCGCGCCGAAATCGTCGGCGACGAGAAGGGTCCTAAGATCAACATCCTCAAGTTCAAGAACAAGACCGGTTACCGTAAGCGTCAGGGCCACCGCGCCAAGCTGACCGCCGTCAAGGTAACCGCAATCGCCTGATCTTGCCCTATATCGGCATCGATTAGTCTTAGCAGAAAAGAGGATTAGGAAATGGCACACAAGAAGGGTCTGGGTTCCTCCCGCAACGGCCGTGACTCGAACGCACAGTACCTGGGCGTTAAGCGCTACGGCGGCCAGTTTGTTAAGGCCGGAGAGATTATCGTGCGTCAGCGCGGCACTCACTTCCACCCTGGTGTAAACGTAGGTCGCGGTAACGACGACACCCTGTTTGCTACCGCAGCTGGCAGTGTCGAGTTCGGCACCCACCACGGTCGTAAGGTCGTCAACGTCCTAGTTGAGGCCTGAGACCAGCGACTAAACGTCATGTGAGGGCGGTTCGGCGCGATGCCGGCCGCCCTTGCGTCATATATACGCCCGCAACTGATACCTAGGAGATCATGGCCAGTTTTGTTGATCGCGTGGTTTTGCACGTTGCCGGTGGCGACGGCGGCCATGGTTGCACCTCGATTCACCGTGAAAAGTTCAAGCCCCTGGCTGGCCCTGATGGTGGCGACGGCGGTCACGGCGGTTCGGTTATTTTGCGGGTAGATCCCTCGGTCACCACTCTACTTAGCTACCACCGCAGCCCTCACCGTAGTGCTGGTAGTGGTACCCCCGGCATGGGGGACTGGCGGCGCGGTGAAAATGGCGCTGACGTAATCTTGCCGGTGCCTGAAGGCACGGTTGTTAAAGACACTGACGGCAGCGTAATCGCTGACCTAGTTGAGCAGGGAGCAGAGCTGGTAGTGGCGGAAGGCGGCGCCGGCGGGCGTGGTAACTTCTCGCTAGCTTCCTCTAAGCGCCGCGCCCCGGGCTTCCACCTGCTAGGCCTGCCCGGTGAGAAAAAAGATGTAGTACTTGAGCTAAAGTCCATCGCTGACGTGGCTTTAGTGGGTTACCCCAGCGCTGGTAAATCCTCCCTGATTGCGGCTATGAGTGCGGCGCGCCCCAAGATTGCCGACTATCCCTTCACTACTTTGGTACCTAACCTAGGCGTGGTTGAGGCCGGCTCTAGCCGCTACACCATTGCGGATGTGCCCGGGCTGATCCCTGGCGCCAGTGAAGGCAAGGGCTTGGGCCTGGAGTTTTTGCGCCACATTGAGCGCTGCGCGGTGATTGTGCATGTGCTTGACGCTGCCACACTAGAATCTGACCGCGATCCGCTCCATGATCTTGAGGTTATTGAAGCTGAGCTAGCCACCTACTCGCAGCGCCTAGCTGATGACGGCAGTGCCACGGGCCGCCTGCCGCTGATGAGCCGTCCACGCGTGATTGTGGTTAACAAGGTGGATATGCCTGACGGCGCCGCCATGGCTGAAATGATGCATGATGAGCTGCTAGAGCGCGGCTGGCCGGTGTTTGAAGTCAGTGCGCTAACCCGTAAGGGCCTACGTGAACTGTCCTATGCGCTAGCGGCCCTGGTAGAGCAAGACCGCCAGCAGTTGCAAGAGGTCGAGAGTCAGACGGTGCGCCCGGTTATTACCCCGGCCCCGGTAGGACGGCGTAAGAATGAGCCCATTGCCACCATTAAGCTGATTAACCACCCCCAGGAGGGCAAGGTTTATCAGGTGCGCGGTCAAAAGCCTGAACGCTGGGTGCTGCAAACTGACTTCACTAACAATGAGGCCGTGGGCTACCTAGCTGACCGCCTGGCTATTGCTGGCGTGGAAGATGAGCTGCTCAAGGCCGGGGCACAGGGTGGAGACACGGTGTTGATCGGTGATTTAAGCGACGGCGTCATCTTCACTTGGGAGCCCACCCTCACTGCCGGGGCTGAGCTGCTGGGCCAGCGCGGCACGGATGTGCGCGTGGAGGACTACCACCGCCGTACCAACGAGCAGCGCCGAGCTGAATATAAAGAACGTATGGACGCGAAAGAAGCTGCCCGCGCGGCCCTGCGTGAAGAAGCAGCCCAGGGTCTGTGGACCGACCCGGATCTGTAAACCGAAACTAGATAACTCTGTCAGGCAAAGATCTGACAACATATGTGACGTGCTAGCACCGTGTTAGCGGAGCGGCCTTAATCGCGCTGGTCGCCCCACTAACGGCGCTGCCGCACCCGGACGATTTGGGCATATCGCCTGGTGAGGTGGGGTAGGACGCCTTTGTCTTACCCCGGCGAGGCCAGCTTATATGTGTCAATCGTTTAGCATGTTTACTTAAAATCTCACAGCGTCTCGATTTGCCTTGAAGCGATGCAATTGGCTAGTTAGCAGCCCTTACAGCCATAATAAAGGCAGTACTCCCAATCCCGATGAGGACGCGATGCCGTTTAAATATGCACGCACCACCGGTGTGGCCATAATACTTGCCGCCATAGTTTATTCCACCTGGCTGCTGTCTGGTCTGCTGGGCTCGCATTTGAGTTGGGTTAACGCCTACGCCTCTGAATTGGCTGCTAGTGGCCAGCCCACCGCTAAGGTCACTCGTATTGGCGACGGCGTAGCCTCACTGCTGGTTAGTGGCACCGGCATGGTAGGGCTTAACAACCTAGGTAGAAACGTTCATTGGCGCAGGCTTAACCGCTGGGGTAGGCGCTGCGCCCTGCTAGGGTTTGGGGGACTAGTACTTATCGGTGTGGCCACCATTGTGGACGTTAGTTTCCCAATGCAATGCGCGGTATCTTTAACCAGTTGCAAGGCGCAGCTGGCACACTCCACCAGCTGGGTGCACCGGGTTCATGAAGGCTCCTCAATTGTGGTGGGAGGGGCCTGGATTGCCGCCGGCTTGGGCCTAACCGGCCTACTGAGCCCACGCAGCGGCCTAAAGCTACACAAACTTATGCCGGCTAGTCGTTACCTAACCGGCATAATGACTGCGGCAAGTGCCTTCTATGCGATTACCGCAGCCGTGCTAGAAGTACTCCAGCGTTACAGCGGCATTGCGCAGCGCGTGCACCTGACCATTTTGTTTGTGTGGATGGTGGTGTTTGGGCTTGAGCTAATCATTAGTCCCAAACGCTGGCGCAAGCTTAGGCGCGCACTTAGATAAAGCACGCGCCTAAACGCCTTTAGTTCACATCCATCCAGCAGCTACCCATAGGTTCAAGCTCAACCTGCCAGGTTTGGCCCTGGCCGCATACGCTGGTGCTAACCGCCTGGTAGGAGTTGTTGGTCACCAAGAACCGGCGCACCTGCGGATACCAAGCCACTTCAGTGGCCGGGTGACTGGTATGCCACTGCTCAATGAGGTCTTGACGGTTAGCCGCCCAATACAGGGCGCGCTGCAGGGTGCGGCTGTTTACATAGGAGTAGGGCAAGCCCGAGAAATACACAGCGCGCCCGGCTCCATAGTGGTTAACCGCCAGCTGTACGCTGCCCTCTTTTAGCCGCAGAATCTGCGCGCTGGTAGCAAACACATCCCCACCAGCGCCTTCGCCGTCGTCGAAAACCGGGTCTAAATCAGAGCTAACGTAATGCTCAGAAGTAACCACCGGGTAGCGGTCAGTAGACAGTGACAAGGACTGCTCACGATCCACTCCCCAAAACATCGCTGAGCTGCAAGAAAGCCCCGCCCTTGGGATAGGCGCTAGGCTCACCCACACCAATGAAACCGCCACCAGCGGCCACCCAGGCACGAATAATTTCGCTCAGGCGCGGGTCATCCCAAACCTGAGCCCCAGAAAAAGCGGTGCCAGCAGCGCCAGCATTAATCAGCACCCCAATATCGCTGGGCACACCCTGGTCCAAAACCTCGTTGAAGGAGAGGAACTCCACCTCAAAAGGCAAGCCAGCCAAGGCCTCAACCACACCCACATAGGAGTAGCAGGCCTTATACCACAGTGCGTGGGCCACCATATGGGTTTGCCAGCTGCGCAGCTTACCCCAGGCATTCAAAATACCCACCTTAAAGGGGGCGTTAGCCGGCAGGTTACCGCCGGAAAACTCGTGAATGTCGCGGAACTCCTGACAGATTTGGGCAATGCGCTGCACAAATTCAGGAAACTCCAGAGCCAGCGAAACATAGCCGCCATAGCCCATCCGGTCTAGTGGGCGGCGCACAATAGCGCGCCGTGAAGTTAGCCAAGAATCATTGGCTTGGCCTACCGGGTCTCCGCCCTCGTGGTTGAAAACGTCGGGGAAGAAGTAAGGTAAGAAACGCACCTCGGTGTATTTAACCCCGGGAATATCGCTGATCAGGCGGGTAGTGGCGGCGCTACCGGCGCTACCAACCACTGCATCTAGCCCGATTGAGGGGAAATACTTGCCGTAAGGCTCGGTGCCAATCCAGTTATCGCCTAGGAACATCATGGCTTCGCGCCCATTAGCGTGGGCAATATCCACCAGCTCCTTGGCCTTGGCGGCCACAAACCTGGAAGTGAAATCAATCCAGTCTAGGAACTGGGGGCTGGGGGAGCGGAAGGGGCAGTTGTAGTAGCCGGCGTCGACAAAATCCTCCGCCCGCAGTGCATAGCCGTATTCAGCCTCAAAAGCGTCCAAAGCTTCAGGTGAGACGGAGGCAGAGTAGCCAAACCAGTCCACAAACTTTTCTTTGCCGCTCTCGTTAAACACCAGCGTGAAGTGGTAGAAGAAAGTGGTAAAACGCACCACATCCACTTCCGGGTGGGCCGCTAGCCAATCGGTCAGGGCCTGACGGGTGTGCTCCCACACCGGGTGCTTGCGCGCGTCATAGGGGCGCTCTTTGACGCGGGTGGGGTCATCTTGCCAATTGTTGGTGATGTAGTTGTACATCTGGGTGGAGTCCCACAGCTGATCAGCTAGGAAAGCCACAGTGTATTCATGCCAAGGCGTGGGCTGGGGGATAGTTACCACCCCGCGCTGGCGATCTAGCTGCCAGTCTTCTACAGGCACTACCTGGCCAGTGGTGCGGTCAGTGACCTCCCAAAAACGCTCATAGCGCTCATAGTGCGGGGCGAACTGGTCACGGAAATAGCCCTCCATGACGTCAATTTCTAGGGCAGTGGCGCCTAAAGCAGTGTGCCGGGCAGAAAGCAGATACTGGTTAACCAAAGTTTGGGGATGAGCCAGCGCAAATTCTTGATCGCCACGGGCCGGGAAGTAGGTGGAGTAAACCTTATCCACCAGTTCAGAGGCTATTTCAGGGAGCCAAGTACCGTCAGAGTTACGGACGGCATCTGCGCCTAAAGCAGTGCAAAGGGCGCGGATTTGTTCATCAATGCCCTCTTGAATGGGCATAGTGACGCGACCGGTAGTGCGCGGGGCGGGGGGCATGGTCATTGCAGACTTCCTCGGCAGCAGTTACACAGCTAGGCTGGCGCCTCAGGCGCTAACCAAGCTGTGTTCGATTATGTTGGGGTAGGGGAGAAAATGTTTCCCTTAAACAATCATAGTCTCTACGCCGGCGGCTTTGATCCACGCTAGCGTGTCCTCATCCACACCGCTGTCGGTGATCAGCAGGTCAATCTGTGACAGCTTACGGATCAATGCAAAGGCACTAGTGCCCAGTTTTGAGTGGTCACTAACAGCCACCACCGTCTCAGCCGCATCAGCCAAGGCCGCGTTAATGGCTGCCTCACCCTCATGGGAAGCGTAGGCCCCGCGCGGGCCTAGAGCCCTCAACCCCTAAAAACAAAGTGTTGATGTAAATATCGGGCAAAAATCCGCTGCGCCAGGGGGCCTACCAGCTCATATGACTGGGGGCGGGGCACCCCTCCAGTCATCACTACCCGCACATGTGAGCGCACAGTCAGCTCATAACCAATATTGACCGCATTAGTAACCACCGTAACTTGCGGCACTTCCAAAGTGGGTTCAGGCGCGTGCAAGGCCAACTCGCGGGCAATCTCAGTGGTGGTAGTGCCCCCATTAAGCGCAATAGTTTGGCCCGGCTCAACCAGTTTGGCGGCAGCATGAGCAATACGTGTCTTTTCCTCAGACATGCGTGTAGTGCGGTAACGCAAGGGCAGCTCTGAAGAAGTAGGGTTGGCGCTAGCCCCGCCGCGAGTGCGGGTAACTAACTGTTGGCTGGCCAGTAAATCCAGGTCACGGCGGGCAGTGGCGGCGGAAACCCCCAGTTGAGCGACGACGTCGTCAATATGCACGCTGCCGGCTTCCAGAACCATAGCCAGTAGCTCGCTAAGCCGATCGTGCCTGGTCATTACTGCCTCCCGTAATACGTGTCAGATTGCCAGTGTAGGCCGCGAAACTGTAGGAAAACTTGGTTAATACCCCCTAAGGATAGGCTATTTATATTAATTCATGGCAGTATGTAGGCATGGAAAAAACAGGGCGAGCACCACGCATAGGCATTATGGGTGGCACTTTCGACCCGATTCACCATGGCCACTTGGTGGCTGCAAGCGAGGTACAAGACGCCTTTGAGCTTGATGAAGTAATCTTCGTTCCTACAGCTTCCCAACCCTTTAAACGTGACCGTCGCGTCTCTGCTGCCGAGCATCGCTACTTGATGACAGTTATCGCTACGGCCTCTAACCCGCGCTTTACGGTGTCCAGGGTGGATATTGATCGCGGCGGGACTACCTACACTGTGGATACTTTGCGCGATATTGCCGCACTTTATCCAGGCACGGAGTTGTTCTTCATCACTGGCGCAGATGCGTTGGCGCAGATTTTTCTTGGAAAGACGCCGATAAACTATTCGAGCTTGCACATATGGTGGGGGTCACCCGTCCGGGACATGTGTTAGACAAGACCGGACTGCCAGACAGCGTGCAACTGGTTGAGGTGCCAGCTATGGCCATCTCCTCAACGGCATGTCGTGAAAGAGTTAAACGCGCCGCGCCGGTGTGGTACCTGGTACCAGACGGCGTAGTGCAATACATTCGTAAATATGGCCTTTATAGAAGTGGGCAGCGCAACAGCGCAACCACCTCAATGACCGCCAATGTAGCCCAAGGACAAACCGGCAGGAAGGATAGCGAAAGTGACTGACGCGCCTCAAAACGGAGCTGCCCGCCCAATGTCGCGACGAGCACGCCGCGAAGCGGAGCGCTCAGCGGAGCGTGAAGCCTTCCTAACCGGCCAGCAGCCCCTGCTAACCCGCCGCGAAATGCGCCGCCTGCGTGAAGAACAAGAAGCTTTACGCGAAGCAGTGGCCTCAGGTGAATTAACTGTTGATGAGGCTCAAGCACTACAAAGCCCTATGGCAGAGATGGATATTAAAAGCCACACTCTGCACGAGCACAACAGTTTTGAGCCTATCCGTGAGCCGCTTTTAGGCTCTGGCCCCGGCGACGGCCCTAGCCGCGCTAATGCTGCCCCTAGCACCCCTGGCTTCCCTAGTGCTCCGGCTGCTAGTGCTCCAGTTGCTGCCCCTAGCACCCCGGTTGTTACTCCTGGCGACGATCTTAGAGATACACGGGTAGTGCCTACCGCGGCTAGCCGTATGCCTGAAGGCGCTGGACACACAACTGCCCCTACCTTCCCGCCTGTAAATACTGCAGCCGCTAACGCCGCCAATGCTGCTAACGGCGGCAACGGCCCCGCTGTGGGGCTACCTACGCACCTAGCCAGCAGCTCGCCCACCGCCGGCTCAGCTGCTTCTTTTGGTATTTCTGCTGCTAGCGCCACTAGCGCTGGAGCTGGTCCGCTAGGTGGCCAGGCTCCCACTCAGCCGGTGGTACACGTAAATTCGGCTCACGCTGGGGCTCCCTCACTGCCAACTTACCCGGCGCGCTCGCGGCGTGCTGCTAGTGCGGCCAGCGCGGGTATGGCCAGTAGCGCCAGTGCTTATAGTTCTTTGAGTGCTCCCTCGGCTGCGCCGGCTGTTAATGGGCGTGCCACCCGACGCCGCGCTAATGCAGCTAGTGCCCCCAGTTCTTTCTCTGCTACGGCTGCCTCGGCCACGGCAGCTTCAGCTGATTTGGCTAGCCGCGCTGGGACTCGTTCGCGTAGGCGTGCGGCTGCTAGCGCAGCAAGCGCCCCTAGCATTTTCTCGGCCACCGCTGCTTCAGCTGATTTGGCTGGTGTAAACGCGGTTAGTGCCCGCTCTGCTGCCAGTGCGCCTAGCGCTTTTTCTGCCACCGCCCCCAGTGCCATGTCTGGTACTGCCGCCTCGGCAGCTAGCGCTAACTCGGCAGTTTCTGATCTTGGTGCGGATCTGCCCCGACGCCGCACGGTCTTTAATGCGGTTAGCGCCCCGACGCCGTCGGCCGCTCCACGCACTGAGGCTGCACCGGCCTCACCCTTCCTGCCGGTGCACTCGGTACTAGAGAATCCGCCTGCCCAGCTTAGCCAATCTGCTCATTCAGCTGAGCTACCGGTAGCGCAGTCAGCTCCGCAGGCAGCCCCGGCTGCTCCCGGTGGTGGCGAACAGGGTCCGTTGTGGCAGTCGGTTGCAGCCGACCGCACCCAGCCGGTGCCTTCCGCTGACGAGGCCGGTGACTGGAATGTTTCTACCGCCGCCTATACGCCGGTAAATGAGCCGCTGGCTGATGCTCAGCCCACCCCGGGGCAGGCCGAACCGGCCCCCATGCGCCGTCGTTCACTGCTGGGAGGTAACGCCCAGCCAGCACCCACCCCGGCTCCGGCAGCTAATGAGACCCCGGCACGTCGCCCAGTCGTGCGCGCCCCCTCAGTAGCCAAGGGCGTGCGTGAGGTAGACACCAACACCGGTGAACTGACCATCATTAAGCCCGCCAACCCCAACCCGCCGGTGGTGCAGCGCACCCCGGAGATGGTTTCCGCCCAGGATGAGTTTGAAAATGAGGTAGTACCCAACTGGGGTGCTTTCAGCCAGGCCCGCGCCAACCAGCAGGCTAACTCGGCTCCTAATGAGGCGCTGGCGGACACTGGTTTGTATGACCACCTGGAAGATGACGAGTCTAGCCAGGATGGCCGTGGTTTGCGCATCTTCCTAACCATGTTGCTGATCATTGTGTTGGCGCTGGTGGTTGCGGCAGTGGTGTGGTTCGTTGTACTCGACGGCGGCTCCACCAATGCCCTGGCCCTGGAGCTACCCAAACTCGAATAGCAGATGCTAAAAAGCCAAGCAGCCGCCAAGTATTTACATGCTTGGCGGCTGTGCTTTAATCAGACTTAGAGAATTTAAGGAGACGAAATGTCCGCCACCCCTTACGCGATTGAACTTGCTCACGCAGCGGCCCACGCCGCCTCCCAGAAGAAGGCTAGCGACATTATCGCTATTGATGTTTCGCAGCGTCTGGCCCTAACTGATGTGTTCTTAGTGATCTCTGCTGGCAATGAGCGTCAGGTTATGGCTGTGGTAGATGCCGTGGAGGAAGCCCTACACCAGGCTGGCGCTAAGCGCCGTATGCGCGAGGGCTATTCGCAGGCCCACTGGGTGCTGCTGGACTACAACGACATTGTGGTGCACGTCCAGCGCGAGGAGGACCGCGAGTTTTACGCCATGGAACGACTATGGAAGGACTGCCCGCAAATTGAACTGCCCGCCAGCGTGCTCGATAGTGAGTGAACATGGCTAAGTTGGTGGTGTGGCGTCATGGGCAGACCGATTACAACCTGCAAGGGCGCGTGCAGGGGGTAACCGATATTTCCCTAAATGCAGCTGGGCTAGCCCAAGCTGAGGCAGTGGCGCCAATTATTGCGGCCTATAAGCCGGTTAAGATCATCGCTTCACCCCTGGAGCGGGCTCAGCAAACTGCCCAGGCTCTCGCCAAACTGAGCGGGGGCAAGGTGGCTAGTGATGAGCGCCTAATTGAGCGTTCCTTTGGGATTTGGGAAGGCCTAACCGGTAAAGAAATTAAGGCTGGCTGGCCCCAGGAGTTTAAGCTGTGGCGCGGTAAGTGCGGCACGCCCGGTGGCATTGGTATGGAAGAGCGCGACGCGGTGGGCCAGCGCTCTGCTGCGGCTATGCGCGACGCCGTGGAGGCCTTAGGCACTGACGATACGGTGGTGCTGGTAGCCCACTCGGCAGTTTTGACTATGGGGGCCACCTGTCTGCTGGGCCTGGACCCTAATAGTTGGTCGGGGCTGCTGTCGCTGGGCAACTGCGCTTGGGGGGTACTACATAACGGTTTACGCCCGCCAGGTTGGGCTATTCGCCAGTGGAATGTGAGCGTGACAGATAGCTCTAACGCCACCCCAGCGATTTGGTGATGTAAGCCACTGCTGGAGGATTTGCCAAAACTGGTTGGGGGCGGCTAAAGTTTTCCACGTTGCGTTAAGCGAAGGTTAAACGCAAAACCGGTTCGTTTTATCGGATTGGGGCTATGGCGCAGTTGGTAGCGCGCTTCCATGGCATGGAAGAGGTCAGGGGTTCGAATCCCCTTAGCTCCACGCTTACACGTTAAGTGTAGAGACAAATTAATACGGGGCTATGGCGCAGTTGGTAGCGCGCTTCCATGGCATGGAAGAGGTCAGGGGTTCGAATCCCCTTAGCTCCACGCTTTTAACCGACCGGATTACCCGGTCGGTTTTTTTATTTCCGCAACCAGGTTTTTTATCCCTTTAAACCGGGTTTATTTTGATTCAGGGCGACGCTGCCCGTGGTTTTATTGGTTATATGTCCGCCGTCATAGTGATGGTTGTTACTTAGGACTTAACTGTTGCGATAGGGGACTTACCCCCATGTAGCATATGGCCAGCTGGGAGTATGATGCTGGAGCGCTGAAGAGACCCTAAAATCAGCCTGAATGTTAAGTAACATCATGATTAATTGTAAGCATTAAATTACTAACCATTCTAACTAGCGCTGGTTTAGTGCTGATTAAAAGAATTGTGAGTCAAATATCCTGAAATCTTTTTCAACGGCGTGTTAACCTTGCGTTGGATTGGAGAATGCTTTGGAAGAATCTATTACTGAACCTATCGATATGAGTCAGCCTGCCAGTGGTGCCGGTGCTGACACTGCAGCGGTGCGCAGTGAAGATGGCCAGGCTACTGAAGATGCTCCTGCCCAGGTGTCTGAGACTTCGTCACCAAGCGCTGTTAATCGAGCTGAAGAACAGGTGCGTGTGCGCCGTAACGTAGTTGCTGGTATTAGCGCCCTTTCAGCAGCAGCTTTGCTGATCATTGGCGGCATTGGTGTAGCTTCAATGAACCGAGGTCAGGATCTAGATAGCAACCTAGCTAAAGTCAATGCGGTTGCTACCCAGTGCCCTAACTCTCCGCAGCAACTAGCGGCCTACAGCTCCTTGGTTAACGAAATTAAGGATGCTGAGAATACGGTTAAACGTCAGCGTGACAAGGTTGACGAAAAGCTCATTAAGTCATTAGATCAAGAAATTGAGAACTCGCGACGCCTGACGGTTTATGACGGCACTGACTGTAATAAAGTCAGTGCTTCAGCTGCCCGCATTGACAAGGCCTTTGACACTTTGGCGGCAGCTCACGACGCGGTACTAAATAGTGCCGGCCTAGGGGCGGGCGTTAACACTGCGGATCTCACTGAAGAAGAGCGCCAGGCTGTAGTAGCCCGTGAAGGTCGCCGTGAGGCGCGCAAGGAGCGTCAGCAGGCGGTTAGTGCAGCACCTACCACTCAGCCCACTTCGCATAACAAAAATGCTAACAGCAAGTCTGGTACTGACGCGGCTAACTCCTCTTCCGGTAACGGCTCTAATAACTCTGGTGCCAAGCCTGGTAATTCGGGCACGGGTTCTGGTGGCTCAGGTAGCGGTTCAGGTAGTGGCTCTGGTTCCGGTAGTGGCGGTAGTGGTGGTTCTGGTGGCGGTAGCGGCAGTGGCGGCTCGGCTACGACGGCGCCCCAGGCCCCCTCTGAACCGATTGTGGTGCCCACAGTGCACCCTGATCCGGTAACCTCTCCGCAGCCGGTAGCTCCCGATCCGGCCCCCACCGGTGGTGGCGATGGCGGTGGTGAAAGCCCCAGCCCAGACCCTGGCCAGCCTGGTGACGGCAATGGTGACACAGTAGGACAAGACTGAAGTTAATGGTGGATTGACGCAAACCGTGTCAATCCACCATTTCTTACTAGGTGTAGCACCAAAAATAGCTTAAAATATGACCTGCCTTACCGCCGGGTGAGTAAGGCCATGCCGCGCCAGGTTGCGCCATGCCTGGTGGGCGGGTAATGTTTACTTCACCGACGCGGGGTGGAGCAGTTCGGTAGCTCGCCGGGCTCATCGCCG
>BNJU01001165.1_pt1 | contig 43388 bp, 50 predicted proteins | sample 8539281 | NCBI WGS metagenome assembly BNJU01 (sample SAMD00202456, study PRJDB9452) | human saliva metagenome | isolation source: human saliva | place: Japan
GCTGTGCGATACAGTCCTGTCGCTGCCAATTCATCCATATATCTCAGACGAAGATGTGGAGGAAGTTGTATCAGTAATTAAGGAGTTTTTAGGAAAGTAAGAACAATGAAAATAATCGTTTCACATGATGTGGATCATCTATATAGAAGCGACCATTACAAAGACTTGATTTATCCAAAACTGTGGGTAAGGGAGACTTTATCGTTCTTTAAACATGATATAACTTTTTCTCAGTGGTGGAGGAGACTACTTGGGATATTCCAAAGAGAGAGAAATTATATTGAAGAATTGATGAAGTATGATGAAGGTAATGGTGTGCCTTCATCATTCTATTTTGGTATGGATAATGTGCTTGGCATGTCGTATAAATACACCAAGGCAATTCCTTATATAAAAAAACTTCAAAGTCAGGGTTTTGATGCGGGTATACACGGAGCATCGTATGAAGATGAAGAGAAAATGCGTGCTGAATTTGAGAGGTTCAGAAACGCTGTTGGCGTAGCGCCTCGTGGAATACGCATGCATTACGTGAGATATGATGAAAATACCTTTGATAAGCTAAGTCGTTGTGGATATGTATATGACACCACCGAATTTGTGAAAAGTGAAGGAACCTGCCTGAAAGCTCCGTATAAAGTAGGTGAGATGTGGGAGTTCCCACTTAGCTTGATGGATGGTTATTTACCCAAAAGACCAAAAGGAAAAAGAGAAGAGTCACTTCGCTTGCTTAAAGATGCAGAGGATAAAGGGCTGCCGTATTTCTCGATACTGTTTCACGACTATCAGTTTTGTGACGGGTATGCGTATGAAAGAGATTGGTATATCTGGTTTATAGATTATTTAAAAGAGCAGGGATACACATTTATTTCATATCTTGATGCGGTGAAAGAGCTGGAGGATATTAATTCTAATGAAGACAACGAATAGTGATATTACAACAAAATATGCTAATTCAATTTTCGAACAGCCATGGTATCTTGATACAGTTACAGATGGGAAATGGACAGAAATAAAAGTAGAAGAAAAAGGAGAAGTTGTCGCTAGATGGGCAGTACCTTACGATAATAACAAGATTGCTATGCCAGGGGAAACACAAACCCTGGGTATTTGGTTTGCACCAGGCACTAAGGCTAGCAAACAACAAAAATACATAGAAGAACTAGTAAAATCATTGCCAAAGAGCTCAAGCATAGACCTTATGCTCGATCCAGGCAATGACTACTTTCTCCCATTTAGGTGGCTAGGGTTTAGGTTAGCCCGAGAGTAACTTATAGGTTTGCTGATGTTTCTGATATAGAAGCAATAAGGACCAAATATGATAAGACAGTTCGTAAAAATATAAAAAGTGCAAGAAATAAAGTGGAGATCATTGAAGAAGATAACATAGACAATTTACATGCTTTGCTTGTGAAAACATTTGAACATCAAGGCAGAAGCTGCCCACACAAGAAAGAATTTATAAATTCAATTTTTGAAGCATGTAGTGCCCATGATGGTGCTAAAGTTATTACAGCTAAGGACAAGGATGGCAATGTACACGCTTCTTCAATGTTCGTTTATGACGAAAAGACCTGCTATTATCTAATTGCAGGAGCAGACCCGGCATTTAGAGCAAGCGGAGCACCGACATTAGTTCTTGATTATGGCATTGAGTTTGCATCGAAAAACTCAAAATCGTTTGATTTTGAAGGTTCGATGATAGAGGGGATAGAAAATTTCTTTAGGAGATTCGGTGCAGATAGAGTATTATATTACCAAATTGAGAAAAAAGGATTCATAGGAGAGCTTAAGAGTTTGCTCAAGCCTAGGATAAAGAAGCTGCTAGGATATAAAAATTAGGAGAAGCTAATGCAAAAGGTTTGTCATGTCACGAGCGTACACGACGCACTCGATGACAGAATTTATTATAAAGAATGTCTTACCCTGTCAGAGGCGGGCTATGAAGTTTTCATGGTTGCTCCAGGGGAATCATTTGAGAAAGATGGAATACAGATTGTTGGCTGCGGCGAACAACCAGAAAGTCGTTACAAGAGAATTTCACAGTTTTGTAAGACTGTGTTTCAAAAAGCTGTGGATGTTGATGCTGATGTATATCACTTTCATGACCCAGAGATGCTTAAGTATGCGGTAAAGCTATCAAAGCTGAACAAGGTTGTTATATTTGACAGTCATGAGGATGTACCGGCGCAGATTTTGGATAAACCGTGGCTTCCTAAACTTTCAAGAAAGTTTGTTTCTAAATCATACAGCAGACTAGAGACAAAGTACGTAAAGCGACTGTCTGGAGTAATAGCGGCAACTGAGTATATTCAAGATAAATTTAAGAATAGAGCAAAAAATACAGAGACGATAAAGAATTACCCTAAGCTAGATGAAATAAAAAAGGGTGAACTTGAATTTTCAAAAAGAAACAAGACTGCTTGCTATGCAGGTGGAATATCTCGTATCAGAGGCGAAAACATTATGGTGGAAGCACTGGATTCTATGGATGGATACACTTTAAAGCTTGCTGGAAACTGCGAGGATGAAACCATAAAAAACTCAAAACCCAACAATGTCGAATATTTGGGTATGCTAAGCCGTGATGGGGTAAATGACCTCTATGCTTCAAGTCGAGTAGGAATTTGCATACTGCTACCGACAGCAAATTATATCAACTCTCTTCCAATAAAAATTTTCGAATACATGGCAGCAGGATTACCGATTATTGCATCTAATTTCCCTATTTGGAGAGAAATAATTAGTGAAGCAAATTCAGGTATACTAGTAGAGCCAGAAGATATTTCAGCAATCCAGAATGCGATTAAATATTATATAGATAACCCAGATGAAGCTCAAGAAACGGGCGAGAGAGGGAGCCGAATTGCTAGAGAAAAGTATAACTGGAGTGTTGAGGGTAAAAAAACTAATAAATTTCTATAAAAATTTATTAGAAAATAATAAAGAATGATTTTTAAAAGTAAAAGAAAAAAATAAAAAGCAGGACTAGACAAAGGGCTTGGACATATCCTCGGAACAGGGCTACTAAATAAGATTATCGCTTTTTTTGCAAACGTTTGCATAGTTAGAATACTGTCAAGAGATGCATATGGAGTATTCGGGTACGCTGACAATATAACCAATTTCTTTTTGTTGACAAGTGGTTTAGGTATGATTAACGGAGTCATGCAGTTTGGTAGTGAGAACAGGCCAAAAGACGAAAAGAATGCATATTTTAAATATGGCTTAAGATTTGGAGTGGGTTTCAATCTGATATTAAGCGTTACAATTGTTCTTTATGCCATATTCGTTCCGATTAGCATAAAAACATCAAGACCATATATTATTATGCTTGCACTGTTACCACTCACAAACTATCTGTTTACCTTTTTCAGTACAGTTTTAAGGTGTCAGAAAGAAAACAAGTTATATGCTAGAGTTGTAAATTTAAACTCGTTTGTGTATGCAATTACGGCCGTATTAGGAGCCTTCTTTTTTGAAATAAAAGGATTGGTGTTTTCGTTATATATAGCTAATTTGGTATCTGCGGCAGCTGGATTGGCTTTAACTAGATATTCTTCAGAAATCGGTATAAGCAAATATAAGTTGAGTGCGGTTCAGAAAAAACGGATTGTATCATATTCAGCGATTTCATGTGTGAATACTGCTGTAGCAAACCTACTATATCTGCTGGATGTATTTATTTTGGGGGTCTTTGTTAAAGATGCGAGCGTAATTGCAGGTTATAAGGTTGCAATGACCATTCCAACAGCGTTACTATTTATTCCTCAAGGCATAAATTTATTCGTCTATCCATACTTTGCGGAGAATAACGATAACTATGAGATGATTAAAAAACACACAAATAAACTATTACAAGTATCGATTGTTTCGAATGCATGTATAGTTGCAATTCTAGTAGGTTTTGCACCAAATATTATTAGATTAATTTGGGGTGTTGAATTTATAGATGCTGCGTTATTGTTGAGAATACTGTCAATAAACTACTTTATATCTGCAACATTTAGAATTACCGCAGGAAATGTCTTGGCAACATTGCGAAAGTAAAGGCATCAATGTATGTGAGTGTGTTTTCAGGAGTAGCCAACATATTCTTTGATATAATATTTATCAGCAAATGGGGAGCTACAGGCGCAGCTTTAGCTACATTAACTGTTATGATTATATCATCGGGATTGTTGGTACCAGTAATGTATAGAGCCATTAATAAACTAAAAAAGGTGAACTGATGAATATTGTTTTAAGATGTTTTGGAAAGATTTTGAGCAAGGTAGATGGGTTAAGGAGAAAATACTCTATTTATGCTAATTTGAGAAGATTAGGGTTGACAGAATCGGATAACGTTTCGCTTGGACCTGATGTAAATATTGCATTTCCTAAAAATGTGACTATCGGAAGAGGCACATATATAAACGGAGGTGATATCTTAGCATCTCCGAATGCTAAGATTTCGATTGGAGAAAATTGTTTGATTTCTTACTATGTGCATATGAGAACTGATGCTCATAATTTCAGAAATGCAGAGAGATATATAAATAAGCAGGGGCATTCAGAGGCAGACATCTCTATTGGTAACGATGTATGGATTGGGTATGGAGCACAGATAATGTCAGGGGTTAAGATCGCTGATGGTTGCGTAATTGGAGCAGGAGCAATTGTTACGAAAAATACTGAGCCTTATACAATATATGCCGGAGTACCGGCAAAGAAAATTTCAGCAAGGGTAAAACAATGAAAATATTAATTCTTGCAAGAAGTATACCTTCAGACAAATACAAGATGCAAGGAATCTTTGAATTTGATCAAGCTTTAGCATTAGCACAAAAAACTAACAATGAAGTTGTGTATATTGCATTTGATTTAAGATCCATAAGGCGATGGAGGAGATGGGGGATTCGCAAGTATACGAGAAGTGGAATTGACGTTATAGAGGTTAATCTGCCTTTAGGCCAATTTCCCGATTCGATGATTGATAAAATTGCTATAAAGAACTTAAGACGACTCCTAAGACAAGTAATGAATGATTATCGAATAGACATCATCCATGCACATTTTATTGAAAATGGGTTTTACCTAGTGAAAGCAACAGAAAATGAGAGCATTCCAACGATTTTGACAGAACATCGCTCTGATATGAACACAAAGTGTTTATCGGACAGATTTAAATATCTTGGGGACAATACATATAAAAAAATTTAAACCAAGTTATATCTGTTAGTAAAACTCTGGCAACGTCTATATATAAGAATTTCCATATAAAGTCAGAAGTTATTCCGAATATTGTGGATTTGGAGAACTTTAGATACATCGAATGTGTTGACCGAACCAACAATGTTGTTTCGGTGGGGAATTTAAGGAGAGAAAAAAATTTTCGAGTATTGATAGAATCGTTTGCTAAGGCATTTAAAGATAAGCGGAAACTTATAATAATAGGTGAAGGAGAAGAAAAAGAGTCACTTATGAGACAAGCTGAAATGCTTGGGATTAGCGATCGTGTAATATTTAAAGGCGTCCTCTCTAGAAACGCTATAGCGAAAATAATGGATGAATGCAGTTTTTTTGCACTAGCTTCTGATTCGGAGACCTTTGGAGTTGCCTATATTGAAGCGCTTGCTAAAGGTTTACCTGTTGTAGCTACAAAGTGTGGAGGGCCAGAGGACTTTGTTAATGAACAGAATGGAATAATGGTTCAATGCAATGATTCTGATTTGTTCGCTACGGGATTAAAAATGCTAGATAGAGATATAGGGTCATATGACCGGAGAAAAATTTCAGAAGAAATTACAACAAAATTCTCTGGTGTTCATGTGGCGCAAACACTTGAAAAGTTATACTATAAGATTATAGAAAAAGAGTAAAAGGAGCAAACATGTCTATTCAAGGGAAATCTGTAAAAACACATAAAAAGTTCAAGAAGTTTACGAAGCTATGGGCGTTATTATATCTAATTGCTTTGGCTTGCTTTGAAACTATCATTCTACTTACAAATTTTGTTCCAACTAAATACATGGTTGGAGGGGCTGCTATTCTTGGTATCATCAGCCTTATTGTATTTGTTTTGCTTTACATACATTCGGTCAAATCATCAGTCAAAGTAGTTGCTTTTATTTTGAGTTTTCTACTGATTATTGCATATATAATCGGATCAGCATATGCAATAAAAACTGATACATTCTTAGACAAAGTCTCCAAGAATAAAAGCAAGAATGCAACAGCTGTAACGACAAAACCGTTCAACGTGTATGTGTCTGGTATGGATACAGGTGGTAAGATTTCGGGGAAAGGGCGAAGTGACGTTAACATGATTATTACAGTGAACCCTAAAACTCATAAAATTCTAATGACATCAATTCCACGAGACTATCAAATTAAATTGAAAAACAAAGGGGGAGCAACGGATAAGTTAACACATTCGGGACTGTATGGAATAAAGACAACCATATCATCAGTAGAAGAGTTAACAGGTATAAAGATTAACTACTACATAAAAAGTGGATTACCTCGACTTTTATATCAATTAGTTGAAAGTATTGGTGGAATATATGTAGAGTCTGACTATGAATTTAGATCATATATAGGACATTACCATTTCTATAATGGGAAGAATCACCTAAATAGCTATGAAGCTTTGGCTTTCGCGAGAGAAAGACAGGCATTTAAGGAAGGTGATGTGCAACGAACAAAGAATCAGCAAAAGGTTTTGAGTGCAATAATTAATAAACTCACTAGCTCGACAACACTTCTTACAAAATATAATAAAATATTAAATTCTATTGATGACTATATTGATATGGACTTTACACCAGCAGAGGTTAAGTCTCTTGTAAAAATGCAGCTAGATGGAAAGCAAAAGTGGACGATAGAGCATAATACAATAACAGGATTTGATTCAATGCAATCAACATATAGCCAAGGTGCACAGAAGCTTTACGTAATGTCAGTAGATGAGGAAAGTGTAAAACGAGCTGCAGAAAAAATACATAATGTTATGCATCCAGAGGACAAAAAGAAAGGATCGAAAAAAAATAAGGAAGCAGATGACAATTAGGAAAGAAATTAGATATGATTTTTCATAAAGACATTGAAAGGCTATTAGCTTCTACGCTTGCGGTATTATGTGCAGTATTTATAGCGTTTAGACAAATAATGCATGCGGATGCTCTTATTTGCATTGCAATACTTCTGCTAGCTATTGGACTACTATATAAAAGAAGAAATAACTTTTTATACGTGAGTGACTCACCTATAATTTTTTGGTTAGTTTGTATATGTTGGATGTTTTTTTCAGCGCTTCATACATATTCGATTCTATCTGGAATAAAGGTTTCAGTTGTATTTGCGACATTTGTAATATGTGGAATCGCTCTTACAAATGAGAACGGATGGTATTTGGTCTTTATAGGCACAATAAAAAAAGCTCCTATGCTTTCATGTTATGTTTACATTCTTTCAGGTTGTTGAACCAAAGATAGCAATAAAAATCACAGGAATATTTTTAGACTCTGAATCTCAGATTTTGACGAGAGAGTGGATGGAGCAAAATTGTAATTATGCAGGCATATCAGGGCAGACAATGGTAAATGCTTTTTATTTTATCTTGCTCGGAGGGATTTCAGCGGTAGAGTTATTAGTAAAAAAGTCAGACTGTAAAAAAAAGGTTACTAATGTATTGCTCTTAGTGTTATCTTGCATTGCACTAATTTTGACAGGGAAAAAGGGTGCATGGCTTGCTGCAATAGCGAGCCTTGCACTAGTAATAATTATTTTGTGGGGCACAAAGAAAAGCTATAAAAAAAATTTAATAAAAAAATATTGATAGTTATCGGACTTGTTGCAATCTTAATAATTATTAGACTTGATGTTGTAACGTTGGATAATGCGCTAGGATCATCTGTTACATCACGTGAGAGGATTCTGTATAATGCAAAGCTTGTGTTTAGCAAACACCCATGGTGTGGAGCAGGTACAGATTCAATTGCTTACTATATTGGGCACTCCACGCATAATATCTATATTCAAGTGCTTTGTGAATATGGTATAATTGGGGCAATTCTCTTTATATTTACAATCCTGTACGGTCAGTTACTGATGATAAATAAGGTCTATAAATTATCAGAATCTGGAATAGAACACGAGTCAGATATGGGTGCGCTGTACTTAATGATATTCATCGGCTCTTTTATTTTAATTAATGGATTTACAGAGAATACACTTTTTACTTATCAATTTTTTACCATACATGTTATTTCTAGCAGCAGCATACAAACCTGAAGTTTTGAAAGGAAATACAATGAAGAGAAAACTTTGTATTAATCAAACCATGATTAGTTTATCGAAGGTAAAAGGGCTAGCAAAAAGATATTGGTGGATTTTTTTATTGGATTGCTAATTACTCGCATTATTTATCTTGTATGAATACAAGACTAGCAAGCATTCAAATATTGATGCGGTGAAAACAAACGTTACTATTTATATAGATAGTAGTGAGGCGGATTCAAATATAAAGAAAGATCATGTTCAAGAAGCAGGGATAATGGCTGATAGTTTATCAAATATTAAGAGTAATGAAGTCGCAGAAATAGCCAACAACAAATTAAAAGAGAATGGACTAAAACCAATTGAATTAGGATCAGAAGTTCCTGTGATTTTTTATGATTATGCAACAAGTAAAACTGCGACTCTGCAGCTTAAAGGACTTGATCCTTCTAGATCAAAGGCGGTGCTGAATGCGTATATTTATAGCCTAAATATGCAACCTCAAGAAATCTTAAAAGGTACTAAGATAAAGGTTCTTGAAAAAGACAATAAAACAATAGGAACGCTCAATACAGCAACTGGAATTTCAGTTATTAGAACTGCTTTGATAATTGCAGTATCTGTTGTAACTATGGCATTAATATTTGTTTTTAATAGTGCTATCTGATAAAAAAAGATTTGGTCGAGAAAAGATGTGCTACTAACATACACGGGGATTGATTTCGGCAATTATAAAAAAAACAACGATAAAATAAATTACTCACTAATTAAAAAAAGTAATTGATGAAAATAATTTGAAAAGTCTGCTAATGGATTACTAATAAGCGGGAATATGAATGCTGATGATTTTAACACAAACTCAAATATACTTCACATATTGAATCAACAAGATTATGGTGCCATAGAACAGAATGATGGAGTTATTCTGTTAATTGAGAGAGGAAGAACTAATGAATCAGAAATTGATATAACACTATCTCAACTAGGAGAAATTAATGTGAAAAAGCATAGGATACCTTTTTATATGAATAATAGTATTGACATTTTATATATATGTTGAAGAACAAAAACTGGAGTGTTTGTCGAAGGAGAAGGGAAATGACGAAGATTATAAAGATTATAAAGATTATATTTTTTTAAGCACTGTATTAATTGTTTTTGCTTGGAGTGGTATGTTTTGCAGATGAGTTAGACGTGTCAGATGATGGAAATGATGAAATTCATGGTTCCTATAAGGAAACAGCTTCTGAACAAGAATACATAAACGACGATAATGCGAAAGAGTTAAATGTTGTAAATCAAAATCAGATGAATGTGGGATGGGTTCATAAAAATGGTAATACATACTATTATATAGACCCGTATCACTATTATAGAGATTGTATCTGTAAAATAGATAATAAAGTTTATGGATTTGATGAAAATGGATATCTTCGCATAGGGAAATATCAATATAAAGATAATTACTATTTTGGAGATTTGAGTGATGGCTCTATTTTTTTCAAACCAATGGGTAGTTGATGGAGCAAATAAATATTTTTGCAAATGCGTCAGGAAGTCTATAAAAAAATATAATTATATCGTTTGGGGATACTACATATGGTATGGGTGGAGATGCAGCGCTAATATATGGTCATTTTGAGAGAGATGGGGAACATTACATTTCTAAAGATTCAGGTGAAATAATAAAGAACCAGTGGATTATATTAAATGAAAATAGGTACTTTGCATCTGCTGATGGAAAGTTGTATCGTAATAGAACTATCTCCTTCGGAAATATTAAGTATGCACTAGGAAATACAGGGGAAGTAATTAAGGGAATAGTTAACGTTGCAGGAGAATTGTATTATGCAGATCCCAATAAAAAAATGGAGAGATATCTAGCAGCGCAGGGTGGATTGATATTGACGGGAAATCATATTTTGCAAAATATGGAGGAGCTCTATATAGAGATTGTACCATTTCATTTGGAGCTACCATGTATGCAATGGGTGCAGAAGGCTATAAGCTGATGGGAATAGTCAAGGTTAATGGGATTAATTATTATGCAAATCCCGTTGAGAATGGCGTTATTAGATTATCACCAGGATGGTTTTATGTAAATGGGAAGGCGTATTTTTCCTCCCCAACAGGTGCATTGTATACTTCCAGAATATTAACTTTTGGTAACATAGCATATGCTGTTGGAAAAGACTCAGCAAAAATAGAGGGTGGAATATTCACCTTGGATGGTGAGTATTATTATGCGGATTCGACAAATAACGGACAAGTTAGACTTGAAGTAGGATGGTTAAATTTAGATGATAAGACTTATTTTGTAGGACCGGGAGGAAAGTTCTACCATAATCAATTTATAACTTTTGGCAATACTGCATATTACCTAAATTCAGATGGATCAATTGTAAAAAATCAATTTACAAAAGACGGAGTTGTGATAACTCCTAATAGTAGAACTGGAGAAATTAATTACAACGAATATTTACAGGCAGATGTAATTGCCAGGGCACGAGAAGTTGCGGCTAGCCTAAACTATGACTTATATAAAGCCTTCTATTATTGTGCAAACATGTCTCGCTATTACTTAACTAGCAACGGAAGAACTAGCGGGCCTATCATGAGTTCAGCAGACTATGCAAAGTATGGATATAAAAACCGTGGGGGGGGGATTGCATTGTAATGGCTAGTTCGTTCAAATATCTTGCGCAGGCATGCGGATACAGTGCAACACAGTGGTTTGGATGGGTAGGTAGCAGTACTCACTCTTGGTGTGAAATAGGTGGATACATATATGATCCTAATTTTACAAATGCAACAAATCGGAGTGGTTACGGGCTTACGTATGGACAAAAAGGTACTTGGAAGTACAGAAAATCCTATACAATGTAGTGCGAGTATGATATTGAGGAGGAACAAATGAAAAAACTAAAGAAAAGTTTTATAACCATGATGCTAATGCTAGCTGTAGTATTTGCGTTATCGGCATGCTCTAGTCAGGATAAAGAAGAAACTGTTAAAGTTTTAAACAAGACTGGATTCGATATCTCGATGAATAATCACGAGATAAAGAAAGACAAATCGTATGAGATAAAGGTTAAGGAGGATAAAAAGACATATAAGCTTAAGATTTCCTATCAAGATGGAGATATAAAAGAACTTGGGAGTGTTAAACTAGGCGATATTAAGTCCAAAATAGAAATTAAATACGAAGATGGCGTAACTTTTATGAAGTACGAGACTAAAAAGGGTAAAAAAGTAAGTACGAAAGAAAAGGAACTAAAAGCGAAGATAGAGGCAGAGGCAGCTACATCTACACCTGCTACAGAAAACACACAAGCAACTAGGCAGCAAACAGTTGTATCGGGAAATAACCAGAGGAGCACAAGTAAGAATACTGCACCAGCAAATACTCAAAAAAATCAGAGACCTGCTGGTGGTAATTCAGGGGCAGCTAAAAACAACGATAACTGCGTTGATCCAGATGATCCTAATAATTACAACTAAGAATCACTTATTTAAAGCATGTATGAAAGTATGCGGATTATCCGCATACTTTCCTTGCAAAGGTGCGTAAAATGGATATTACAACTTTAGCCTATTTTCTATTTGTACTACTGACATCAATAATATACTGGAGCGTAAGGGGAAGGTATCAATGGATTATCCTCTTATGTTTCAGTATTTTTGTTTTTTTAATTAATTCCAAACCAACAACGATATTATATATATTATTTAGTGTTTTCAGTGTATACATAGGCACATCTATGTTGGAAAAGAATTGATGAACACAAAAAGGCACATAGTAGCTATATCTGTGGTACTTTTTAAACTTCCTTATACTTGGGGTACTAAAATACAGCAATCTAGTTGTAGATGCAGTGAATTTAATTGGATTTAAAAAGTGGTCATAGTGGAGAAATATTGAGAAAAGTAAATCTATTTTCGCCTCTTGCCATTAGCTTTTACACACTACAAATTGTAGGGTATTTCATAGATTGTTATAGAGGGAAGATTAAAAGAGAGACAAACATCTTTAAATTATTGTTATTCACGTGTTACTTCCCAATGATGATTTCTGGACCTATTTGCAGATTTGATGATATCAAATATACACTATATGGAGAAAATAAGTTTGATTATGTGCGCGTATCAGATGGTATGAAACGCATTGCTTTAGGGGTGCTCAAGAAATTCGCAATTGGAAACAGAGTGTTTTCTATTGTTTTAGTTATTGACACAAACCCTGAAAAGTATGGAGGGTTGTACATTTGGCTTTCCGCAATTATATATTCAGTATATTTATATATGGATTTTTCTGGATGCATGGATATTATATGTGGTGTCTCAAGGATTCTTGGGGTAGAAATTCCGGAAAACTTCAAAGCGCCATTTTTCGCTAAATCAACACAAGAATTTTGGAGAAGATGGCATATTACACTCGGTGCATGGTTAAGGGATTATGTTCTCGATTCGGTTCTCAAGGCTAGAGGATTCATTAATTTTACAAAACTTACGATGAAGAAAATTGGGAAAAAGCGGGGCAGAAAAATTTCTGTATACGTATCCATGCTATCTGTGTGGATATGCATGGGAATTTGGCATGGTAACGGGTGGAAATATGTTCTGGGGGAAGGACTCTGGTATTGGTTTGTTATTGTGCTCGGCATGATCTTAGAGACAAAACTAATCAAGGTGCGGGATTTTCTACATATAAACTCAGAGATGAAGTTATGGCATATATTTCAAGCTATTAGAACATTTTTGTATTTTTTTCAGTAGGAAATCTTTTTTTAAAGCAGAATCACTTACAAGTGCAATTAATCAAATTTATGCATCATTTTTCAATAAGAGGGATGAAAATGCCTATCAGTAGTTTGATAACCAATAATAAGAATATTAACGGAGGGATGAATTTGTCCGTACTAATCCTTTTCATTAGTTTTAGTATCATTTATTGATACAGTAATTTACAAAGAAGAAGATATATTCGAGTTAATTGCAAAACGAAAATTAGTTTCAAGGTGGTGTATATACACTCTCATAATTGCATTAATAGTTTTGTCATTAGGCACTCATTCAGAACCTTTTGCATATGCACAGTTTTAAGGAGAAGTGATGAAAGTGAAGCTAAAACTTTTGTTAAAAGCAGGGTTAGCAATTTTAATCGCACTTGTTTTTAATTGGACTTTTTTTAATAGTATCCAGTCGTATACGAGGATAATGCTTCATGAAATGTATACGTATGACGGAAATATAGATAGTCTAGTTGTAGGTGGTTCAGAGGTATTCAAGGCATATGATGCAAAAAAAGCTTCGACACTCATGAAACAAAATGTGTTTAATGCAGGCTCTGCAAGCCAACAACTTGGTGGGTCATTAGCAGTTATCAAGGAAGTGAGCAAATATCATAAACTCAAAACTATATATTTAGACATGGGTTTCCAGAGAAATCAGTCAAATAAAGAGGGAGAATTGCAAACTTATATACTCACTGATTATTTTAGATTTGGATTGAACAAATACAAATTTTTATTCGAAACAGCAGGATTTAAGGGAATACAAAATGACATAATGCCATGTATTCATAGGAATGGAAATCCTAGAGATGTTGTTCGTGGGAAATTATCAAAAGACTATCGAAATTTCGGATATAAAAATGTTACACATCCGACAGAAGAATACGCTGGAGATGGCTTCGTATATACGTTTAAACATGCAAAGCAAGGCGATTATTTTGAAATCGCCGAGAATATAAATTCAAATCAAGTTTTGTCAAAGTATGCAGAAAGAAAACTAGAGCAAATCACAAAATTTTGTAGGGAGAATAATATTAAACTTGTACTAGTAGAAACACCTCTTCCCGATGCAACACTATCAAAGGAAAACTACCAGCCTTACGTAAATTATATGCGAGCATATGCAAATAAAAACAAGTTGGTGTATTTAAACTTTAACTTGCTAAAAAAAGGTAATATGGATTTAACATATGAAGACTATTTTGATGCAGCTCATCTTAGCGGAAAAGGTGCTGAAAAAGTTCACCAAAGTATTTGCAAGAATTGCTCAGATAGCTAGCGATAGTAAAAATAAAGTGATCAGTTTTTTTCTATAGTTCCTATAAAGAAAAAAACTACTAAATAATGCAGATGAGACAGGGAGGTAGATTATGTGGGTATTAGATAATTTGAAGTCTATGAAAGATAGTGGTAATGTGGCGCTTATTCATAGGCAAAGAAAAATTACTTTTAAGGAGCTATGGAAATTATCCGAAAAAATCGCAGCGTATCATAATGAAAAGCTGATGAGCAAAGCACCAATACTAATATATGGTAATAAGGATATCGAAATTACTGTAGTTATGTTAGCAGCATTGAAATCAGGAAGGGCATATGTATGTATCGATACTACTTTTCCAAAAGAACGTGTTCAGAAAATCGCCACTATAACTGAAGCAGAATTAATATACAATTTCAGTAAAGAGGATTTCAGTGATTTCGTATTTGAACATGACATAAAAGTTAAGACTCACGATGATTTCGAGTTGTTTGCTGCATGTGGACATGTTGAGGTAGAAGAGAGCAGTTGGGTGACCGAGACAGATATTTGCTATATTTTATTTACTTCAGGAAGCACGGGAGAACCGAAAGGTGTTAGCATAACTAAAAAGAATGTGGTTAATTTCATAAATGGATTCAAAAAATATCTGGAAATAAGTGGTATGGGGAATGCATTAAATCAAGTGTCATATTCTTTTGATGTATCAGGTATACAGTTCTATTATCATCTGGCCTGTGGAAATACACTGTTTAACGTCGATAATGCTATGGTGACAGATTCGGGAGAGCTTTTTGGACATCTCAGAGATAGCGAAATAGAATCATGGGTATCAACACCGTCGTTCATGGAAATGTGTGCAGTATATGATGAATTTAATCAGAATATGCTCCCTAAACTCTCAAGGATAGTTCTTGCTGGTGAAATTCTGACAAAAAAACTCGTAGAAAAACTAAATAATAAATTTCCAAATGCAAAAGTCGTTAATGGATATGGTCCTTCTGAAATTACAATATTAACTTCGGCTTGTGAAATTTCAGAAGATATGTTGCATCAAGCTGATAATCTACCTATAGGTTACGTATTAGAGGAGGCTACATACTGGATTGAGCAACAAGCGGAATCTAAAGATGCTAATATCGAAGAAGGTGAACTAATCGTAGTAAGCGATAGCGTATGTGATGGATACTACAAACAACCAACTTTGACCGAAGCTTGTTTCTTTAAATTTGATGGTAAAAGAGGGTATAGAACTAGAGATTTAGTATATAAGAAAGATAACTTACTTTACTTTAAGGGAAGAACTGACTTTCAGATTAAGTTAAATGGTTATAGAATAGAGTTAGAAGATATAGAAAATAATATGAGAAAAAAATAGATATTGTTTCTAACACTGCAGTTGCCCCTATATATCGAGATGAGAAAGTAGCGTACATACAGGCACTTTTGTTGTTTTTAGCAGAAAGAAATGAAGGGAGCTCGCTTAAGACGAAGCTACAGATAAAAAGAAGAACTTAAAAAAAGAGTTCCTAGCTATATGATACCAAAGAAAATTACAATATTAGATAAACTTCCTATGAACAGTAATGGGAAAGTAGATAGGAAAAAACTTGTTGAAGAGTATGATTAAATAAGGGGGAGAAATGGATAAGATTGATAGCATTGCAAGAGATATTCTTGAAGAGGTGTGTGAGACAAATGAGATTTTCGAAGATTTAGATATGGACCTGTTTGAGACAGGTTATTTAGATTCTTTTGCTCTTCTTGATATTGTAGTGGAGATTGAAGATAGACTAGACATAAAGGTTAATCCTAATGATATAAACAAGGATAAATGTAAATCAGTTAATATGTTTACTGCATTTTTAAATGCGTATGCTATATTATCAGATAATAGATGATTTAATACAGCAATAGTGATATTCGTGCGCAAAATTATTTATGCTATGATAGTAGTATAGAGGTAAGGCGGTTAGTATTTATACTTTGTTAACAAAAGGGGGAAGTTTCATGAAGAATTTTTTAAGGTCAATGTTAGTGTGTGCGCTTATTATTTTTGCTTGGGGTGGGATATGTTTTGCAGATGATTCTGAAATAAAAAAAGATGCAAGTGCAGAAACAGCAGGCTCGCAAATACAAGAAGAAAATCTGCAGGATGTACAGAATAACAACACTAACCAAATTAGAATTAATAACAATCAAAATCAGGCTAAAGTTGGTTGGGTTGAACAAAATGGGAATACATACTACTATGAGGATCCATATCATTATTATAGGAATTGCGTTTGTAGAATAGAAAATAAACTTTATGGATTTGATGAAAATGGATGGCTTCGAAAAGGTAAATATCAACACAAGGACAATTACTACTTTGGAAATCTAGATGCTGGAGCTGTTTATGTGAATCAATGGGTAGCTGATGGAACAAATAAATATTTCGCAAATCTATCAGGAGTTCTTTATAGAAATACAATTATATCTTTTTGGAGAGGATACATATGGACTCGGTGAGGATGCTAAACTTCAGGTAGGATATTTTTAGAAAAAAAGTGGCAAATATTATATTTCAGATGGAACAGGAAAGATTAAAAAGAATTGCTGGATTGAATTCAATGATAATAACTATTTTTGCAAGATATGATGGTTCCTTGTATAATAATCAAATTATTTCGTTCGGCAATAGTTCATATATAATGGGAGCTGATTGTCATAAAATAGTGGGACTTGTTAATATAAAAGGTGAATATTATTATGCTGATCCAATGAAAGAAGGTCTTATAAAGAATACGCCTGGATGGTTTGTTGTTAACGGGAAATCATATTTCGCTAGTCCATCTGGACAGCTTTATACGTGCAGACTTTTGACCTTTGGCAACAAGGCATATGTTGTGGGAACAGATGCTTATAAACTATATGGCATATTTAGTTTGAATGGAGAGCATTATTATGCTGATCCTGGTAATGATGGAATCGTAAGAGTCACACCCGGTTGGCTTATTATTGGAGATAAGAAGTATTATGTCAGCCCTGGAGGTAGATTTTATCATAACCAGTTCATAACATTCGGAAACACTGCATACTATTTAAATTCAGATGGTTCAATTGTAAGAAGTCAATTTGTTGTTGATGGGGTGACAGTATCTCCTGACAGTATAACTGGTGAAATTAACTATGGTGAATATTTAAAATCTAAAGATTCAATACCATGTTCAACGTGCATAATAGTGGATATAGCAAAACAAGTCTTAAATTACTACAAGGATAATAAAGTAGTGCTTACAACTGCAATTGTTACGGGAAGACCCAATGGACATGCTACGCCAACGGGAACTTACACTATTTTAAATAAAAAAAATGGAACATACCTAACAGGTCCAGGATACAGAACATGGGTAAATTATTGGATGCCATTTATAGGTTCAATATATGGATTCCATGATGCACCGTGGAGAAGTGGAAGCTCTTTTGGAGGAAATACCTATTTAAATAATGGCTCCCATGGCTGTATAAATATGAGTCCTAGTGCAGCAGCGAAATTGTTTAACGTAGTTGATATTGGAACAGTAGTGTATGTTCGCTAAAATATTAGGGAGAATTTCAATGAGGCTTAAGTTACATATAAAGATACTTGTTGCATTTGGCGCTATCATGCTTTTTAGTACTTTTTTTGTTAATGCAGATGAAGTCGATTCTCAAGAACAAGATGTTGCAAATAATGTTTCATCAGGTCAGAATATTGAAGTTTCAGATGAATATAATAATCAAGGTACTGGGGTGCATGCACCAAATTCTGAAACAGACACTGTTTCTAGTTATCATTCTAATGCAAAACCAGTATCACCTAGTGTTCAAAGAGCGCCTAGATATAATTCGTGGGTTGATGAAAATGGTAATCGTTACTATGCAGATGGAAACGGTAATTATGTAAGAGGAATCCATGAAATAAATGGAGTTATATATTTCTTTGATCCAAGTACTGGAGCCTTAAAGAGAGAGGCTGGATGGAGAACTTGGGGCAATGGTAGATACTTTACAAATGGTGAAGGAGTTGCGTATAGAAGCAGGTTCATAACATTTGGAACACCTAAGTTCTACATGGGAATAGATGGTGCGGTGAAGACAGGTATTTTTTCGACCCTCGAAGGACAGCTGTATAATGCAGATGATTATACAGGTGAAGTAATTCAAGTAGCACAGTGGATAGAGAAGAACGGTAAGAGATATTTTTCTAACGCTGAGGGTGCCCTATACAAAAATCAATTTATAACATTTGGAACACCTAAATTCTACATGGGAGCAGATGGTGCAGTAAAAACAGGGTTATTCACTACAAGTGATGGTCAACTTTATAACGCAGATGATCGAACTGGTGAGATTATCCAGAGAGCACATTGGATAGAGAAGAACGGTAAGAGATATTTTTCTAACGCTAGGGGTGCCCTATACAAAAATCAATTTATAACATTTGGAATACCTAAGTTCTACATGGGAATAGATGGTGTGGTGAAGACAGGTATTTTTTCGACCCTCGATGGACAGCTGTATAATGCGGATGATTATACAGGTGAAGTAATACAAAAAGCACAGTGGATAGAGAAGAACGGAAAAAAGTATTTCTCAAATGCTAGTGGAGAACTGTATAAAAATCAATTTATAAGCTTTGGAAATACTTATTATTATATGGGATCAGACGGTGCAGTTGTTGTTGGGTCATTCTATTATAATGGTGAAAATTACTCTTCTAATTCAGAAGGAATTGTAAATGAACTGACAGGACCTGTTGGAAGCAGTGTACTTGGAATAGATGTCTCCTATGCACAGGGAGTTATTGACTGGAACAAAGTAGCAAATGCTGGAATTAAATTTGCAATCATTAGGGCTGCATTTAGAGGATATGGCACTGGGCGTATTGTTGCAGATGAATGGTTTGAAAGAAATATTAAGGGTGCTACTGCTGCAGGGATTAAAGTAGGCGTATATTTCTTCTCACAAGCTATTAATGAAACTGAAGGGGCTGAAGAAGCAGACTATATCATTAATCAGATTAAACACTACAAAGTAACCTTACCCGTCGTTATAGATACTGAATATGTATCAGATTCACGTGCGAGAGGAAATTCAATATCAAAAACAACAAGAACTGCTGCAGTAAAGGCATTCTGTGAGAGATCACTTCAAAGAGGTTATACACCAATGATATATGCAAGTACCAGTTGGCTAAATAATCAACTTGATATGAGTAAGCTGAGCAAATATAAGGTTTGGGTTGCTCAGTACTACAACCGTGTGACATATACCGGAAAATATCAGTGCTGGCAGTATACTAGTTCAGGTCATGTGGATGGAATTAATACAAAGGTTGATATGAACTACTGGTATAATAGATAAAACAGAAGGATATATAACTTCCTTAATTGAATATTAGATATATATTAGAAAGGTGCAGATGTAATACTTGTGCCTTTCTTTTTTATGAAAATGAAGTTAACGAGACCTAATCGCCCCAAGATTATTAATATCATGATATAATTAAACAGTTATTAAAACCCAAAGCCAACCCGGAGGAAACATGCTTTACGACATAGTCATAATAGGTGCAGGAATCACTGGCTCGATGCTCGCCAGAGAGCTTTCGAGGTACGAGCTCAAAGTAGCGGTCCTAGACAAGGAAAATGATATCGCGAATGGCGCAACGATGGCGAATTCTGCGATAGTGCACACAGGATACGATCCTGAAGATGGTACGCTCAAGGCTAAGCTCAATGTAAAGGGGGCTCGCAAGTATCCTAAGATATGCGAGGATTTGCACTGCCATATCAAGAATACAGGAGCGTTCGTAGTCGCATGTAATGACGAAGAGGAGAATCTACTTGAGGTGTTGGCTGAAAGGGCAGTCTGTAGAGAGATCCCTCATGAATTTCTGAGTGGAGATGATGCGCGCGCGCTGCAGAGCCAAATCTCAGCGACAACATAACCAAGGTGCTGTCATTTCCGACGACCTCAGTGATATATCCATGGGAGGTTGCCATAGCTTGCATGCAGGTGGCGGTGCGAAATGGAGTAGAATTATTCCTAAATCATGAAGTTAGTAGCATCGAGAAGAATGATGACGGATATGCGGTTACTGCGAACAGTAACCAGTTCCATGCAAAGTATTACTTAATGCTTCTGGAATAGGCGCCTCGGAGATCTGCCATATGGTGACAGAAGATGCAGGTTTCGAGATAACTCCAAGGCGAGGCGAATACTATGTCATCAGTAACGACGAACATATAGTAAATAACATCATATTCCCAGTTCCAACTGCCAAGGGCAAGGGAGTGCTCGCAATTCCGACGGTATACGGGAATACGCTCATCGGTCCTAATAGCGAGGAATTAGAAGATAGCATCACGACGGCAACTAGCACAGGTGGGGCAAGATACTTGCGCGAAAATATCGCCAAGATACTTAAGACGGTTCCACTGCATAAGTCGATAAGGACATTTGCAGGGCTAAGACCGAGTTCGACATCAAAGGATTTCATAATAGACCCCTTAGATGACGAGAACCCAAACTTCATCAACATCGATTCCATAGAGTCGCCTGGGCTTGCTAGTGCGCCGGCGATTGCGGACTATGTGATAGAGCATTTTATAGCGGACCGATTCCGCCTTAAGGAGAATCCAGATGCTGTGATGACAAGAGACAAGCCGATTGTTATCTCGGAGTTATCTGAAGAGGAGCGTGAGAAACTCGTGCGTGCAAATTCGCAGTATGCAAATATAGTTTGCAGGTGCGAGACCATATCCGAGGGAGAGATAGTTTCTGCAATACATGAAGTCTGTGGAGCTAGAAGCGTCAAGGGGATAAAGAAACGAGTTCGTCCAGGGATGGGCAAGTGTCAGGGCGGTTTCTGCGAACCTAAGGTCGTGGAAATCCTGGCGAGAGAATTAAACTGCTCACCTGTCGATATCGTTCAAGATGGGCAGTATTCAAAGATTTTAGAGAGGGAGAATCGCTAAGATGAGACATTGTCAGGCAGTGGTAATAGGTGGTGGCTGCGGTGGTCTAGCAGCTGCTGCGAAGCTTAAGCATGAAGGGCTATCGGATGTCGTTTTAATCGAGCGTGATATCGAGCTTGGCGGAGTGCTCAATCAGTGCATACATAATGGGTTCGGGCTTACAACCTTCAAAGAGCAGCTTAGTGGACCCGCATTTGCAGAGAGATATGAGCGAGAGGCGGTAGATATAGGTGTAGAAATCAAGATGGGCACAATGGTTACACACATGAGTAGCGACCGTGTTATCGAGTATGTGAGTAAGGAAGAGGGATATCAGAAGCTCAAGGCAGATATCATCATCCTTGCCGTTGGATGCTACGAGAGGAGCCGCGGTGCTCTTGGAATCCCTGGCGAGCGTCCGGCTGGAGTCTACACAGCGGGACAGGCACAGAGATACCTCAATATAGATGGATATATGGTCGGAAAGAAGGTATTCATACTCGGCTCTGGAGATATCGGACTAATAATGGCACGTCGCATGAGCCTAGAGGGAGCTGAAGTGCTCGGTGTTGCGGAGCTTATGCCGTACAGCAATGGGCTACCTCGTAACATGAAGCAGTGCCTCGACGACTTTGGGATTCCTCTATATCTATCCCATACTGTAACTAACATATATGGACGTGATAGACTTGAGCGTATTGAGGTCACAAAGGTAGATGATAAGAGACAGCCGATTAAGGGAAGCGAGATGTATTTCGACATAGATACACTGCTTCTAAGCGTTGGACTGATTCCTGAAAACACTCTAGCTGAAGAGGCTAGAATTGAAATGGATCCGAGCATCCGTGGACCAATTGTCGACGAGAACTATATGACATCGGTTCCGGGAATATTCGCATGCGGAAACGGACTTCATGTGCATGACCTAGCAGACTTCGTTACGAAGCAGGCCGGTGAAGCGGCGGTAGGGGCTGCTAGATACTATGAAGCGCTAAAGCAGAGACTAAAGGAAGCTAATGATGGTGATGAAGCTGAGACCTTCGGATTATCTCCAGATGATGACGATGAATCTTTAGCCAGTAATTCGTACTGTGAAACTCACGCTGGAAATATGGTGAGCTACGTAGTTCCTGCGAAACTCCACAAAAAGAGCCTGCCAAAGGCTGTGACACTTTACTTCCGTGTCCGTAAACCGATGAACGATGTCACGATAGAGATCTCGAAGGGTGATAAGCTGATGCGCTCCATCCACAAGGATGTGGTTATCCCCTCTGAGATGGAGCAGGTGGTAATAGCTGGTAAACACCTTGAAGAAGCCGATGGGGATCTCACGGTTCAGATAAAGGAGAATTAAGATGAGAGATGCAGAATTGATTTGCGTAAATTGCCCAAAGGGCTGCAGAGTTACTGTACATCTCGAAGGTGATAAAATTATAGAAATTGAAGGGTACAGCTGCAAAGAAGGTCTTAGCTATGCAGAGCAGGAGATAACTCGCCCGATGAGGATTCTGACTTCGACGGTAAGAATCGATGGGGCGGTCAACCGCGTTCTGCCGGTAATTACCGAGAGCGAGATTCCTCTGGACATTTGGCGCGAGGCGATGGGTGAGATCAAAGGACTCCGAGTAACGGCTCCTGTGGAGATAAACGACGTGATAGTGAGAGACTTTATGGGTACTGGAGTTAATCTGATTGCGAGTAGGAGTATGAGGTAGATTATTAAATATAAAATAAAGCAATAAAATGATAGAATTGAAAAGGTGTCATTCTTTACGAAGATTGACATCCTTTTTATGTTGACGTTTATTTGTGATTATTAAATATGAATAAGATGTCATATGATTCAGATTAACAACTACTATAGTCAGTAGAGTGAAATAACATGTTTATTGAGTCAAGAAAATATAATTATTTAATAGTCAAGCAACTATAGAAATGCTAATATCATATTATGAAGATTGTATTTATAAAAGTGCAATCATACTAAATATAGTTATTAATTACATACGTTGAAACAACTTGAAAGGCAATGAAATGCAAGAAAACAAAAAGAAATTCGCTTCGAAAAAGTTAACACCGACAGGTAATGTCGACTTAAGAGTATACGAACCTGCAATAGATTTTTGCTTTTTAAAGAAAAAGATATAAATAATATAGCAATAACTGGTGCGTACGGGGTTGGGAAGAGTAGTGTTCTTGGATACCTATAAGAAAAAGGCACAAAGAATGGTCATTTTTGCATGTATCAATGACGAATTTTGAGGAAGAAGATAAGGACAAGGTTGTCGCTAAAATTGAAGGTAATATCATAAATCAGTTAATTCATCAAATTTCACCTAATGTGATAGATCAAACAAAGTTTAGGCGTAAGGAAAAAGCTTTGTAAAGAGAAAGTTATTAGAGATTTATGGATTCCATTTGCGACAATTCTTCTATTAGCCATATTTATATACTCAAAAATACTGGTATTCAGATAAGGTAGCTATAGACATAGAAACTATTAACAACTTATTCATATTTGCTTCGTCGAGTTTGGGCACATTGATGCTCTATTCTTTAATTGTGTTTATGATGTTTCTAATAATATATAAGGTGTATATTTTACAAGTAAATAAAAATGTTTTTAAAGAAAATAAAAATACAAGGCAATGAAATTGAGCTATTTCAAAGGGATAATGATGAATATTTTTGATAGATATCTAAATGAAATAATATTTATGATTACTTATTCTGAAGTAGATATTTTTGTGTTTGAAGACATTGATAGATTTAATGATAAAAGCTATCATAGTGTTCGAAAAAAATTAAGAGAAATTAATAGAATTGTTAACACAAAAAAATAGAGGTAATAAAAAAAATAGTATTTTTTTGTATTTAGTTAGGGATGATTTGCTGACTGTCACTGAAAGAACTAAATTTTTGACTATATAATACCAATAGTTCCTATTTTGAGTGGAAATAATGCCTATGATAAACTGATTGAATTTTTTAAGCCCAGATGTTGACTATAAAGACTTTGATAAACAATTTTTGCGGAAGTCAACGTTTTTTTATAGACGATATGCGTGTATTAAAGAACATATCAAATGAATTTAAAGTCTATTATAAAATGATGGACATCAAAGTTAATATTAATAAAATGATGGCAATAATCATGTACAAAAATTTATTTCCTCAAGATTTTTTTCTGAACTAAGAACACGTAGTGGATATGTGTACAGCGTGTTTAAAAATAAAGATAACATTGCCGATATAGAGATTGAGAAGTATAAAAAGAAAAAAACAGAGCTAGAAAACAAAGCTGATATTGAGGGAGTTGATTTTTAATGGTAATGAAAAAAACTTAAAGAATGGATCCGTGCACTTGAACTTGTAGAAACCGCAACACCACTTCATAAGATAATTACAAGAGAGAATCAAGGGAGTTACTTTAATATAATTAAAAAAATCTGAAAAAAAATGAAGATGAATTTAAAGAAATAAAAGAATCATTATATTTTTGGGCTAATTAAGTATTTTTATAATGAGTGGATATATTGATGAAAAATATGGTGATTACTTGACATTATTTTTATGGCAACAGTATTACTGTTAATGATAAAAATTATATAATGAGTGTCATTAGCAAAGAACCAATTGACATGAATTACAAGATAGATAACCCTGAACGCGTTATAGATGAGCTTAGTGAATATGACTTCACACAAGATGAGACAAAAAAATTTAGATTTGATGGATTTTTTTACAAGCAATTTAGCGCGTATTACACAACCATCGGATCTGAATTGGGATAGATATTTAGCCAACCTGATAAGACAGCTATATAATTCTAATGATTTTTAAGTTTATCAATAAGTACATGGATAAGAAAAACCGTTTAAAAAATTTTGCGGAAGCACTCTTAGGATACTGGCCAGATATAATAAATGAGGCTATTGAGAATCTGTATTCAGATGAGCAAGAAGAAAATAAGATTTCAAAAGAAAACATGAGAATGCTCTCAGTATTATCGTTGTATTGCGACAATGCTACTGAAGATAAAATCGGTTGTAAGAGGCATCTAGAATATGTTTCAACACACAAAAACTATGTTTATGATAATGATGAACGTATGGAGGAGGTTGTTAATAAATTAAAAGACCTTGACATTAAATTTGAAGACATAACTTGTTTTGGACCCCACTTCTTATCACAAGTATATAAGTACGATATGTACAAATTGAATTTTGAAAATATAAAAAGCGATAATTCGGGAGTTAGAAGGAATGCGTACTGATGATGAGCTTAAACATATGAATTACACAATAATCATGAATCTATATGATGACACATTAATAAACTACATAAAAAGAAATGGAAATATTAATGAATATATGGAAAGCATATTAGATAATTGCGATAAAAATAGTTGATTGCGAGATAGCGACACTCGATATTATTAATAGTGACAAATTGACAGAAGATAAAAATAAATATATAGAGTGTCTAAATGAAAATGTGATATCAGAAATAAAATCAGTAACGGATGTGTCGCTATGGGACTTACTGTTAATAGAAGGGTGTATAAAAGATGACTCTCGAAATATATATGAATATTATTCAGAAAAGTTTGAGTTAACCGATGCGCTGGTGGAATATATAAATAAATTCCATAATGTGATATGCATGCCAGAGGAAAAGTTAGAATCTGAAGGCAAATTTATTGAAGAATTCATTCATAGAAATGAAATAAATGATAAGAAATATAAAGAAATCTTAGAAATAAGTGATTATAAAATAACAGACTTTTTATCAAAGTGATTATTCTAGTATAGATAAAAAAATAAAATATATATACTTATTGAGACAGACACATTGCAGGTATCAGAAGACAATAGTTGGGTTTGCGAAAATCTTGTTGAATCAAAAGAGCTAAAAAGAGAAACAAAGATTGCTATACTTGTAAAAAACATATGTGCACAAAATGAGGATTCAATCAGATCCATGCTTGATAAACTAAGTTTAGGTGAATATAAGAGGATCTTTGATAAGAAAACTCGTCCAAGGTTCACTGTGAAAGAAGAAAATAGGTTGATTCTTGATGCCTTCGCTCAAGGGGGGTTCATAGCAAACTATTCAATAGATGAAAGAAACCCTCGCTATTATAGGATTTACAGGAAAAAGTCTAGACAAATAAAATGAGCAGCTTCTATTAGTACACTGTGTTACTTATTGTAGCAACCATACCCAGATGGTATAATTATTTGTAAATACGGGGCAAGCAATCGTGCATGCTCGGGTATTTGAGAAGAGAGATGTTTTATGAAGAAAAATAAAATCGGCAGTATTCTCGTAGCGGTTGCGATAATAGGGATAGTCATCGGAATTATACTGATCTACTTCATCGGTTTCGAAATTATTCCTGGGATACCGCTTGGCGTAAGAATAGTTGTAGCACTTATCTGTGCTGGCTTTATATACGGAGTACTGCACATCTTAATCGAGAGAATCCGCGAGATTCAGAAGGGGGAAGACGATGATCTTAGTAACTACTAACGAAATCGAAGGCAGAAAAGTTCAGACTATCGGACTTGTAAAGGGAAGCACAATTCAGACAGTTAATGCTATCAGAGACTTTGGAGCTGGACTCAAGACTCTTGTTGGCGGAGAACTCGTTAAGTATAACGAGATGATGAACAACGCAAGAGCTCTTGCAACTAAGAGAATGGTTGATGAGGCTGAGAGTGTTGGCGCTGACGCTGTTGTTGCAGTTCGTTATGCATCCGCATCCATAATGCAGAGCGCTGCAGAGGTTATGGCATACGGAACAGCTGTTAAGTTCGTTGACTAATCTTAGATGACTTGGGTGTAAGCCAAAGTACTATAATTAATTGAATTTTGCCGGGCCTGAGATACGCTTACTTATACAAGCGAGTTAGAAGACCCGGTTTTCATTTGTTTTTGATTTATATACACGTTACTTCCTTGCATATATCACCTATGAGGGATATTATTATACCTATGCTTAAGGTTATTAAATGGATATTTAAGTTAATATTGATAGCTGTAGTCATCATCGTGGGAATCAATCTATTTGTTAAGTTCGAAGGAGAGCGAAGTCTCCGCAGCTTAGATCAAATTCGCGGTCAATCGTATGACTGCATCATCGTGCTGGGTGCAGGGGTGTACGGAAATGGTGAGCCTACTAAGATCTTGAAGGATAGGCTTGACCGTGGTATAGAGCTTTATAATGCGGGGGTAGCACCGAAGCTGCTGCTGTCTGGGGATAACGGCAAGACCAATTACGACGAGGTGAAAGGTCATGAAGAACTACTGCTTGAAGCACGGTGTCCCAGCAAAGGACATATTCCTCGATCACGCAGGTTTCTCGACGTATGAATCGATGTATCGCGCAAGGGATATATTCGGTGTAAAGTCAGCAGTAGTGGTTACACAGCATTATCACGAGGGGAGATCGCTATATACAGCAAAGAGGCTTGGCATCAAAGCTGTGGGGGTAAGTGCTGCTGAGAAGAAGTATGACGGAGATGAGGCTCGTGCAATCAGGGAGTTTCTATCTAGAGAGAAAGCTTTTATGCAGTGCCTTGTGAAACCAGAACCGACGTTCCTCGGAGACAAGATAGATATTACAGGCGATGGGCAGGTCAGCTGGTAAACTGATAACCGTTCAAATAAAATATGAATTTAGTGAATTTTTGCGCTGGAGTAGAAACTCTGGCGCTTTTTATATGAGAGGAAAAAACCTTATAATGCATACAAGTATTTATATAAGTGCATCATTAATTGTTGACAAAATAATTTAGCGCAATATAATCGTACATGTAAGGGGAGTCTAAAAAAGGGAATTAGACTAGAAGATTAACGAAGTAACGAGCATGCCACATGAAAATGGCATGTGGATTTCAAAGGGCTTTTCAAAGGTCATAACAGGAGGTAATGGATATGGGATTTTATGATTACTCAGTTCCAGCTACAGACGGAAGCGAAGTATCGATGAAAGATTTCGAGGGGAAGGTTGTCCTCGTTGTCAATACAGCAACGGGCTGTGGCTTTACTCCTCAGTATGAACCGATTGAAGAGATGTATGAGAAGTATCATGACAAGGGATTTGAAGTGCTAGATATTCCTTGCAACCAGTTTGCGGGACAGGCTCCCGGGACTGATGATGAGATACATGATTTCTGCACTCTGCAGTACAACACGAAGTTCCCTCAGATGAAGAAGTCTGATGTGAACGGTGAGAACCAGCTAGCATTATATAAATTTCTCAAGGAAGAGAAGGGGTTTGAGGGCTTTGGTAAAGGCCTCAAGGCGACAGGGCTTTCGGTAGTAGTAAAGAAGATGGACAAGGATTATAAGAATAATCCTGATATCAAGTGGAACTTCACCAAATTCGTGGTCGACAGAAACGGCGATGTAGTTGAGCGATTTGAGCCCACTGCGAAGATGGAGGAAGTGGAGAAGTGCGTGGCTTCTCTCATTTAAATCAGTTGTTCCAAGCCTACGGGCTGTAACATCCTTAATAATAAATATACTGCAATGGAGAAAGCGTGGCTGAGGCTACGTTTTTTCCTTTGCGGCAATATGATAAATGAAGCTATAAAGTTAAAGATTGTACAACTCTTATGTACTATTTTGCGTTTCTGCACTAGAATGTTTTGCTCTCAAAATGGTATAATAAACCGTAGATTGAATGGATACCCGTTCAGTCGTTTTTATTTATTGGGACAAGAAAAGGGGGAACGATGAGCACAGCTGCTGATATAAAAGAGAATAAGCTGGGGACAGCGCCGATACCGTCACTGATTATAAAATTGTCGGTTCCGCTCATGGTTTCTATGTTTGTGCTAGCGCTTTATAACATAGTGGATAGCATATTTGTCGCTCAGATTAATGAGAATGCTCTTACGGCCATCTCACTATGCTTTCCGATTCAATCCATGATGATTGCATTCGGAGTAGGTACGGCAGTCGGCATGAGTGCACTGATGTCAAGGTACCTCGGGGCAAAGGAGTTCGATAAGGTAAATGCTACGGCACAAAATGGAATATTCCTGAGCTTCGTAACATATGCGATATTCGTAATTATAGGTCTATTTGCAAGACCTTTTATAGAGATGCAGACAAGTGATCCTGAGATAATCGAGTACGGCGTAACGTATCTCAGAATCGTATGCTGGCTATCGGTCATGGTGTTCCTGCAAGTTACAATCGAGAGGTTGCTGCAGAGTACAGGCAGGACCATATATATATTTATCACACAGAGCACCGGCGCTATTATCAATATCATCATGGATCCAATCCTTATATTTGGGATGGTTTGGTGCACCTAAGATGGGAATTGCCGGCGCTGCATATGCCACCGTTTTTGGGCAGACCGTTGGTGCGCTGTTAGGGCTTTATTTCAATATTAAGAAGAATAGAGAGGTCAAGCTGACCTTTAAGGGGTTCAGACCTAGCTGGAAGACAATAAGAGAGATATATGAGATCGGTGTCCCATCAATCATCATGCAGTCTGTAGGATCATTAATGGTGTTTGGCCTCAACCAGATACTCGTAAAATTTACAACCACTGCGGTTGCTGCATTTGGAGCGTACTTCAAGCTCCAGAGCTTCATCTTTATGCCGGTGTTCGGCATGAATAATGGTATAGTGCCGATTATCGCATACAACTACGGCGCACAGAATCGTAAGAGACTAAATGAAGCCATGAGACTGTCTGCGATTTATGGCATAGTCATGATGACCATGGGTATGTTCATTTTCTGGGCAATCCCTCATGTGCTGCTCGGCTTCTTCGCAGCATCGCCAGAGCTGATGAGGATTGGAACTGTTGAGCTTAGAATTATCTCGCTGGTATTCCCACTTGCAGGGTACTCGATTATGCGAGGAGGAGTATTCCAGGCACTCGGCAAGAGCGTGTACAGCATGTACGTATCCATTGTGAGACAGCTAATCGTGCTACTGCCAGCGGCATACTTTCCTATCTAAGCTCGGTAACGTCGACTACGTGTGGTTCTCGTTTGTATTTGCAGAATTCTTTGGACTTAGCATGTCAATCATATATACTAGAAAGATAAAGAAGGATATAATAAGCCAGCTATAGGCGTATTTTGCATCTGACAAATGACCATATATACCTGTAACATATATATCCGTAAGACTTACGAAGTGCAGTAGCTGCACGATAAGGAGCGAATGTGGAAACTCTTAGAGAACAAAACATACATGAGAATAAGAAGGCGCTTCGCGCAAGATGCAGAGAAATCGTAAAGGGCCTCTCACCTGAATATATCGAAGATGCGAGCCATAAAATCGCTGATCTATTACTGGCAACTGATGCGTATAAGAATTCGAATACGATTTTTTGCTACATGTCGATGGGCGGCGAGCCGGTGACGGATGAGATTATAGAGCGAGCTCTCGAGGATGGAAAGCGCGTTGGGATTCCGCTTTGCGTTGGACCACATGAGATGGTAGTCAAGGAATATAAGAACGGTGATGAGCTAGCGAGAGGTGCGTTCGGGATTAGAGAGCCACTTGCTGAAGCTACTGAAATTACTGCAGATGAGTTCGATCTAGCAATAGTCCCTTGCGTGGCATGCTCGAAGGACGGACGAAGAATCGGGTCATGGTGCTGGTTACTATGATAGATTTCTCAGCGTATCGGGATTTAACAAGATTGCGCTCTGCTTTGAGAAGCTTCTTACGGACGACATTCCGCTAGAAGAGACAGATGTGCATATGGATGGGGTTGCGACTGAGGATGCTATCTATGGGACGCGATGGCGCGGCTAAGCTCGAGATGAAATTAATCAAACAAGCTACACCATAGATTTGAATATAGAGACAAGGGGAATAATTATGAGTAAAAAGAAAGTTGTACTAACCGGAGATAGACCGACTGGAAGACTGCATATAGGACACTATGTGGGATCACTTAGACAGAGACTTATCCTGCAGGAGGATTCGAGCATCGATAAGATGTTCGTTATGATTGCAGATGCGCAGGCGCTGACTGACAATGCTGATAACCCAGAGAAGGTACGCGAAAGCGTGCTTCAGGTTGCGATGGATTACCTAGCAATTGGGATAGACCCAGCCCGCACAACGATATTTATCCAGTCGCAGATTCCAGCACTTCATGAGATGACTATGTACTACATGAATCTCGTTACAGTAGCTAGAGTTCAGCGCAACCCTACAGTTAAGAATGAGATTAAGATGCGTGGATTTGAGGCAAATCTGCCAGTAGGATTCTTTACATATCCTATCAGCCAAGCGTCCGACATAACTGCATTCATGGGCACCATCGTACCAGTTGGCGAGGACCAAGAGCCGATGATCGAGCAGTGCCGCGAGATAGTGCGTAAATTCAATGCTACTTACGGCGAAGTTCTGGTTGAGCCAGAGATTTACCTACCTGACAACAAGGCGTGCCTCAGACTTCAGGAACTGATGGCCAAGCTAAGATGAGTAAATCGCTAGGTAACACCATCTATCTATCTGATAGTGAGCAGGAGCTCAAGACTAAGGTCATGAGTATGTACACGGACCCTAACCACATCAAGGTTGAGGATCCTGGTCAGGTTGAGGGTAACACCGTGTTTACATATCTAGATGCGTTTGTACAGCATGACTCGTTCGAGAAGTATCTACCTGAATATAAGGATTTAGATGAGCTCAAGGATCGTTACAGAAGAGGAGGTCTCGGCGATGTTAAGGTTAAGAAGTTCCTTCTCAAGGTGCTAAATGAGTTCCTAGAGCCAATCAGAGAGAGACGCGCTTATTATGAGGAGCACCCCGAGGTTGTTGTCGAGATGCTTCGTAAGGGTACAGAACTAGCTAATTCTGAAGCAGAAAAGACTCTTGATAAGATGAAGAAAGCGATGCAGATCGATTACTTCAATCAGTGGAACGAAGATTACAATCTTAAGTAGGCGAAGCTTACTGCAGAAAGCCTGAAACCATTCTCTTAGGCAAGGTTAAGCATTTGCCTTGGAATCATATATTACGAGGCTGAAGAATTAAAAATCAGTTTCCTGAGGAATTGGGGAATATGTATGGCAGATTCGATGATTCGGGTCTGTCACTTTTATTTCCTACACTTCTTCATTTTATCTTCACAAAAATGCACATTACCGAGACACATTATTTTCTATTGCATGGTAAAATCTATGTAATGTTATGAAGGGATGTTCTCGAAGTGCTGCGAGCACTGCAAATGTGTGAGATTCAAAGATGATTAAGAACGTTGTAGGCATGTATTTTAGCCCATCGGGCGCGACAGCCAAGATAACCAAGAAGATTACAATTGAATTAACTGATAACATGCGTGATAGCTGCCTAGATGACCTCAGCTATTCTTTTTTTACGATATGCTGTGCTTAAGTGAACGCCACGGCATCAATACATCGATTGACTGTACTGACGAGACTATCGTCGTGATGGGACTTCCTGTTATGTCTGGACGCATCCCAGAGATTTGCAAAGAGATGCTGTCTAAGGTAAATGGCAACGGGGCATATCTGATTGCACTTGTATCTTATGGAAATAACAGCTACGGTGATGCGCTATATGAGCTGTATACGTATGCGAATGAGAGAGGCTTTAACGTGATTAGTGCAGCAGCATTTATCGCACAGCACTCGATGTTCCCTAAGGTTGCAGAGAGTAGACCAGATGCGAACGATATCAAGAAGATGATTGAGTTCAGCAGAATCAGTGCTAAGAAGCTGAAGCGCTTTGTGTGTACAGATATATCGTCTATGCGAGGAAGACTCGCTCCGCTCATGATTCCTGGGTCTATTCCAAAGCGCAAGCCGATGAAGCTGCCGATTCACCCTACAGCGAATTCTCTGTGCATAAGCTGCGGAAAGTGCAAGGAAGTATGCCCAGTTGGGAGCAATAAGCACCGATGATCTCAGGAAGTCTGATCCAAAGGAATGCATCTCTTGTACATCTTGTATAAAGGCATGTCCTCAGGATGCGCGTGGGTTCTACGGTTCGCTCGCTAGGGCGACGAGGATTGCTAGAGAAAAGCTTCATTTTAAGAGAAAAGACCCTGAGTGGTTTATATAGGTAATTTGTAAAGATACCATACAATATGCTGAATTATTATTGAATTCCCCTTTGCCGATATTCGGTGAGGGGGGTTTTTTATGGAAATTTCGTCATAGTTGTTGTGATTACTTGACATAGCAAATATTGCATATTAATATACATGTATACAATCTGGTGCGGAGGTATATATCTATATAACGAAGCTCGTAGATTAGCGGAAACTAGATTTAAGGGGAAGGGAAACTAAAATTTGCGAGGTATAACAGATGAGTGACATCAAGATTAACAAGAAATCAAACCTACTAGAACAGGATCCTTACAATTACCAGCTTCAAGATGTTGAAGAACCTAACTTGATGCGTGAGTTTTTTGAGTACACAGAGATTCCAAAGGTTTCCTTTAACTTTAGAAGAAATCCTCTCGGAATGCCTAAGGAGATATGGATTACCGATACGACCTTCCGTGACGGGCAGCAATCTCGCGAGCCATATACTGTTGAGCAGATTGTAGACATATATGAGATGATGTCGAGGCTATCAGGACCTAACGGCAAGATTAGGCAGACGGAGTTTTTCGTATATAGTGATAGAGATAGGCGAGCTATCGAGAAGTGCAGGGAGCTGGGGCTTGAATTTCCAGAGATTACGACATGGATCAGAGCTAAGAAAGAAGATTTTAAGCTCGTGCACGACATCGGTGTTAAGGAGACGGGAATACTCGTTAGCTGCTCAGATTACCATATATTTACGAAAGCTCGGCATGAATAGAAGGCAGGCGATGGAGCACTACCTATCGGTCATTTCCGATGCGTTTGAAGCAGGGGTTATGCCTAGGTGTCACCTTGAGGATATTACGAGGGCTGACTTCTATGGTTTTGTAGTACCTTTTGTAAAGGCTATTCAGGACCTCGCAGAACAGGCTAATATGCCTGTTAGAATTCGTGCATGCGATACGCTTGGATACGGGATTCCTTATGGAGGGGTTGCGATGCTAGGTCAGTTCCCGGGATAATCTATGGACTTCAGCATTACGCAGGGGTACCGAGCGAGATGATAGAATGGCATGGACATAACGATTTCTATAAAGCAGTTACTAATGCAGCGACCGCATGGCTGTACGGAGCAGCGGCGGTAAATACTACGCTATTTGGCATAGGCGAGAGGACTGGAAATGTTCCTCTTGAGGCGATGGTCTTCGAGTATGCGCAGCTACGCGGTACACTGGACGGGATGGATACGACGGTTATCACTGAACTTGCAGAGTATTATGAGAAGAAAATCGGGTATCATCTACCTGAGCAAACTCCTTTCGTCGGCAAGAATTTCAACGTTACTAAGGCTGGAATTCATGCGGATGGGCTGCTTAAGAATGAGGAAATTTACAATATATTTGATACCAAGAAATTTCTCAATAGACCGCCTCTCGTTTCAATCAATCAGAATAGCGGTGCGGCTGGAGTGGCTGTATGGCTCAATGAGAAATATCATCTAGAGGGCGATCGTAAGGTAGATAAGCACAGTGAAGTGGTTCGCTATATCAAGAGCTGGATTGATAATCAATATGATAACGGCAGGGTATCTGTTATAGGAGCAGATGAGATTGATGCGCTTGTAAATAAATTCGTAACTGGAGAGGCTGAAGGAAGCTGGTAGGGGGCATAAAATGGGATATACAATAGCTGAGAAAATTATTAGAGCTCACCTGGTTAGCGGTGAGATGAAGGTGGGCGAGGAAATCGGGCTCAGGATTGACCAGACTCTGACACAGGACGCGACTGGAACAATGGCATATCTGGAGTTTGAGGCTATGGGAATTCCGCAGGTCAAGACTGAGCGGTCCGTTGCGTATGTGGATCACAATACGTTACAGTCTGGATTTGAAAATGCAGATGATCATAAATATATTCAGACCGTGGCTGCAAAGCACGGTGTGTACTTTTCGAGACCTGGCAACGGCATCTGCCACCAGGTTCATTATGAGAGATTTGGCATTCCGGGCAAGACCCTGATTGGATCTGACTCGCACACTCCGACTGGTGGTGGGCTCGGAATGCTGGCGATGGGTGCTGGTGGCATGGATGTAGCCGTTGCCATGGGCGGCGGAGCTTACCACATCCCTATGCCTAGGATGATTTTCGTGGAACTAATCGGAGAGCTCCGCCCTAATGTGAGCGCCAAGGACATCATCTTGGAGGTTCTGCGCATGCTATCTGTAAAGGGCGGTGTTGGCGCTATTGTCGAATACGGTGGCGAGGGTGTAGCGACGCTCAGCGTTCCTGAGCGTGCGACTATTACCAATATGGGCGCTGAGCTAGGAGCTACTACCTCGATTTTTCCTTCTGACGAGGTGACCAGGCAGTTCATGGCAGCGCAGGATAGGGAGGCTGACTGGTCTCCTCTAGCAAGCGATCCAGATGCTGAATATGCTGAGCGTTACTCTATCAATCTGAGCGAGCTTGAGCCTCTAGCAGCTTGCCCAAATAGTCCTGACAATGTAAAGCCTGTGAGAGAGCTCGCAGGAATTAAGGTTGATCAGGTTGCGATAGGCTCATGTACAAATTCTTCATTTGCAGATATGACTAAGACTGCATCGGTTTTAAAGGGACATAAGATTGCAGACAGTGTGAGTCTGGGAATATCACCAGGATCAAGACAAGTGCTCTCCATGATGGCGGAGAGCGGGGCGCTCACAGACATGATCGATGCAGGTGCTAGAATCCTGGAGTGCGCATGTGGACCATGTATAGGGATGGGATTCTCACCAAACTCAAAAGGTGTGAGCCTTAGAACATTTAATAGGAACTTCCTCGGTCGCTCGGGGACTAAGGACGGACAGGTGTATCTGGTAAGCCCTGAGACAGCTGCTGCGTCAGCGCTCACAGGCTTTATCACAGATCCAACGACACTTCCTCCAATCGCACAGCCGCAGCAGCCAGATAGATTCCGCATCAATGATGACGGAATCATCGCACCACTACCAGCAGCAAAAGCCGAGGCGGCAGAGGTGCTACGCGGCCCTAACATCAAACCATTCCCAGAGACAAGTCCATTGGATGACCATATAGAGGCCGCGGTTATCCTCAAGGTAGGTGATAATATCACCACTGATCACATCATGCCAGCAGGATCGAAAGTATTGCCATATAGATCGAACGTGCCTAAAATATCTGAATTCTGCTTCAGCGTAGTGGATGAGACATTTGCAGCTAGAGCCAAGGAGGCGGGTAAGGGATTCATAGTTGGCGGCTCTAATTATGGGCAGGGGTCATCTAGAGAGCATGCTGCGCTTGCGCCGCTCTACCTCGGAATAAAGGCGGTTATAGCGAAGAGCTTTGCCAGAATCCATGCAGCAAATCTTGTAAATGCAGGGATATTACCATTAATATTTGAGAATCCAGATGACTATGATCAGGTAGAGCAGGGGGATATGCTCAGATTAGAAAATGTGAGGGCAGCTCTTGGAGAGAATAGAATAATATTGCACGCAGGGGATAAGAAGATTCCGCTCCGCATGGAACTTGCAGAGAGACAGAAAGAAGTGCTATTAGCAGGAGGACTTCTTGATTATGCGGCACTTGGTAACTAGATGAAGCAGTGAAGTGTACACACCTCAAAGCTAGTTAAGATTAGAAAATCGTGCTATTAATACCATAAATAGTGATTTTATAATTTCGGTTAATATTATTGAGACTGTGCTATCAGACTTGAATCGTACAGTTTGAAATTGGAGACAAGGAAATGGATAAAAAGATATATAGCTCAGAAATAGAGCGGGATATCAGGAGTGCTGTAGAGAATTTTGAAATCGTGCTGCGTGAGCAGGTGGCAAGGAATCAGCTCATGCGAGCTGAGAGAGAGGAGAAAGATGTAGCTAACAAAACTGGTGATTTAGCTCCTAACTCGAATATAGACAAGGTAATAATCGGAACCGCTGCCGGTGACGGCATCGGCCCGATTATCATGACCGAAGCGGAGAAAGTGCTGAAAGCAGTCCTCCGGGACAGACTTGCAAGCGGCTCCCTAATCCTAAAACCAATCGAAGGATTCACCCTCGAAAACCGCCTCGCCGCAGGCAAGACAGTCCCGGACTCCGTCATGGCAGCGATGAACGAATGTGATGTCCTGCTCAAAGGACCAACAACAACACCGAACGCTGCCATGAATACGGCCAATATCGAGAGTGCTAATGTCTACTTGCGCAAATCATTTGATCTATTTGCCAATGTCAGACCAGTTGCAATTCCAGAAGAAGGAATCGACTGGACATTCTTCCGTGAAAACACGGAAGGAGAATATGCATTAGGCAGCAAGGGCGAATACATCACGGGAGAATTGGCGCTTGATTTCAAGGTGACGACAGACGAGGGTACAGAGCGAATAGCTCGCGCTGCCTACGAATACGCAAGAGCTAACGGTAAGAAGCGAGTATCCATAGTGACTAAAGCCAATATCATGAAGAAGACTGACGGCAACTTCCTTAATATCTGCCGTGAGGTCGCTAAGGAATACCCAGAGATCGAGACGGATTCGTGGTTCATCGATATCATGGCTGCTAATCTAGTCAATAAGGAGATTAGAAACAACTTCCAAGTTTTTGTACTTCCTAACCTGTATGGTGATATAATTACTGACGAGGCAGCTCAGATTCAGGGCGGAGTCGGAACGACTGGAAGTGCGAATATCGGCAGAAATTACGCGATATTTGAAGCAATTCACGGCAGTGCTCCACGCATGATTGAAGAAGGGCTGGGCGAATATGCCAATCCGTCAAGCCTTCTGAAGGCAGCGGTGATGATGCTTTCACATGTGGGCTATAGAGATGAGTCGAAGAGGCTTGAAGATGCACTAGAAGCAGCTGATAAGGAGCTTGGACCACGAATGACAGGAATGGCAGGCGGTGCAACATGCCGCGAATACGCAGAATTAGTCATATCGAGGTTATAATGGTACAGAATTTCTGGATTTGTATAAATGCGGTAGTACCGCTGATGATATATCTGATAATCGGGATGCTCGTAAAGCGAGTAGGCCTTATAAATGACGACGAGGTGCACAGGTTCAATCGCCTCGTCTTTATTGTGCTCTTCCCACCGATGATGTTCGAGAACCTATACGGGGCGAGGTTAAGCACAGCTTTGAACCCAAGACTTATAGTATTTGCACTTGTATTTCTTTTATCCTACATAGCGCTTAGCATACCAGTGGTTCAAAAGCTAGAGAAGAAACCAGAGACACGTGGAGCGATGATACAGGCGATGTATAGAAGCAACTTCGTACTTATGGGGCTTCCAATCGCTATTAATATATGCGGTGCAGGGAATGTATCCAAGACAGCTATACTCGTCACTATAATCGTTCCGACGTACAACGTGTTAGCTGTCATAATATTGGAGTATTACCGTGGGGGTCGTGCTAGCATCTCTAAAATGCTCCGCAAGATCGCAACTAACCCGATAATTCTCGGTGCCGTGGCAGCAGGTATAGCGATATCCCTCAATATAACAGTGCCGAAATCGATAGACAGAGTTGTCTATTCTCTATCTGAATGTACGACTCCGATGGCGATGATGCTACTAGGTGCCTCGTTCAATATCAAAAGTGTGAAGTCTGGCAAGCGTAACCTAAGCATATCAATAATTGCCAAGCTAATAGTACTCCCTGCAATTGGACTACCTATAGCGATGCTGCTCGGCTTCAGAGGTGTAGAGTTCGTATCGCTAATAGTTATGATGGCAGCGCCTTGCTCAGTGTCATCATATACAATGGCAGAGTCTATGGGAAGCGATGGAGAGCTTGCAGGTAATGCAGTAATATTCACAACTGGGTTTTTTTCTATATTAACCATATTCGGGTGGTTATTTCTGTTTAAGAATATGGGAATGTTCTAAAAATCAAGATGCATAGGCAGCATACTTCGTATGAGTACTGGCATTATTTTTTATACTATACTGAATAAAAAAACGAAAAATATGAAATAAAAATTCAGAAACAGCATTGACAAGGTGCGGAACCAGGAGTATATTAATACATAACAACTACTAAAAAAATACAAAGACGCATATCTAAACAGCTTTATACATATCCGAACATCATGGTGCAGATTCACGTCAATCAGCAACCACGATAATGATATCAGCAGAGATACGGATAAGAGAGCAACGAAAAACACGCGGTAAATTAAAAAGTAGCGGAATTTCGAGGAGTTATTTAGATTAAAAAAATTATTTAAAGGAAAGAGGAAACAAAATGAAAAAAAGACTATTGGAAAGATTTTTGGCACTCATGATGTGCCTGATTATGGCAGGAGCACTTTCAGCATGTGGTAGCAAGGACAAGGTGTACAAGGTATCAACTGAACCGACATACCCTCCATTTGACACAACAAATAAAGATGGAGACATTGTAGGGTTCGATATGGACCTTATGAAGGCTATTGCGAAGGATCAGGGCTTCAAGGTCGAATTCGAATCACTTGAATTTGATGCACTTATCCCAGCGCTCAAGTCTGATAGCACGGATATCGTAATCGCTGGCATGAATGTGACGCCTGAGCGTGCTAAGAAGGTGGCTTTCTCAGACCCTTACTATAAGACAGGAATCGTTTTACTTGTAAAGAAAGACAATACAAGCATAACAGGTTGGGATAACTTCACATCGGGAAGCGGGCTCAAGGTAGCAGCGCAGACTGGTACTTCTCAGGCTGATATAGCAGAGCAGCTCAAGAAGGAAGGCAAAGTATCCAAAACAGTTATCCTAAACCAGAACACAACAGCGCTTCAGCAGCTTGGAAATGGTGATGTTGATGCAGTTCTTGTTGATAAGCCTGTTGCTGTCGATATCGTTGCTTCGCAGGGAGATAAGTACAAAAGTAGTAGGCGATATAAAGCCTGACAGCGTTGCTGATGTTGCGATTGCAGTTAAGACCGACAACAAGGAGCTTCTTAAGAAAATTAACAAGGGGCTAAAGCATCTCAAGGAAAACGGCACCTACGACAAACTCGCTAAGAAGTGGAAGATTGAGCAGTAAAAAAATATATAAAACTAGAGAAGCAATAATACATCAGAATCGAATATAGTTATGAGGAAATAGGGAATAAAAAGAGGGGTTCATCAAAAGTGAATCCTCTTAGTTTATATTGATTTACAATGTCTCTAGCCGTATATGAACCCATATGAAATGCATAGCCGACTGTAGCCGCCGTCAGCGTAAACGGCACACCGATTTTCATAAAATCCGCAAATGTTACGATTTCTCCATTCTTCCTCAAAATGCCTACCGCCGTTATATTCGCAGATGCCCCGACCGGAGTGAGGTTGCCGCCTAGCGTTGCTCCGCAGAGTAGACCAAGATAGAGCAGCGTAGGATCTACGCCCAGCGTTGCAGTTACGCCCTGAAGTACAGGAAGCATAGTCGCAACATATGGGATATTGTCGACAAAAGCCGAAATCAGAATCGATCCCCATACGATAATCGTGTAGAGGAGGAACATGTTGCTTCCGCCAGTCCTCACGATAAGGTCAGACAAATCTTTGATGACGCCTACTTCAGTGAGCCCGGCGATTACTATAAATAGTCCGAATAGTAGCAGTAGCGTCTCGATGTCGGCATCCTTCAAGGCTGCAATCGTACGGTCTCCATCGCGCCTTTTTGCGTAATCGAAAATGATAGAAACGACCGCAAAGGTTATACATATAGCACCGTTAGTTATATCTGGTTTATTCGGGAAAGAACGACACGAATATCAGCGTCGCTACGAGCCCTACCAGCATGTATGTCGGAACGAGATTTTTTACTTCTGTATATTCTTCAGCTGCAACAGGCTGTCTATACTTTCTAAATAGAATCATCATAACAGGTACTGTTGCGAGAGCCCCGAGTTCTACGGCAAAGAAGATTCCTGGCTTGCCGTGGAATACGAAGAAGGATGAGAAATCCATCTTTGCATACGAAGCGAGCATCATCGAAGTGGTATCACCAACGAGTGTAGCTGCCCCTTGGAGGTTCGAGGAGACGGCAATCGACAGCGTCATCGGAACTGGTGATACATCGAGCTTGCGGCAGATGGCTAGTCCGACAGGAGCTACCATGAGTACAGTCGCGACATTATCGACAAATGCAGAGATAAATCCGGAGAATAGCGACATGAAGATTATAACCATCATCATGTTCTTGGACTTATCGAGGAGTATGTCTGCGAGCTTATTTCGGCATCTTGGAGTCGATAAAGTAGTGCACGAGAATCATCGTGCCAGAAATCATCAGCAAGATATTCCAGTTCACAGACTGAATCGCTGTACTAGTGGACATAACACCAGCTATTAAGAAAACCGCTGCTGAAGTCAGCGCGGCATGTACGCGGAACTTCTGGAAGAAGATCATCACAACGTACATGAGTATAAACATCGTAATTACTAAAATTTTCATAGGTTGAATTCTACCACAAAAAGAATATGAAAATTGGGTGACTGTGAATGAAAATTTATAAATAATATGAAAATGGGGACTGTGAATGAAAATTTATAAATAATATGAAAAAGAGCGATTGTGAATGAAAAATCTATAAATAATATAAAAATGGGTGACTGTGAATGAAAATCTGAAAATGAGTCTAAGAATAGTGCATTTGACTCAAATAATAGTGCAAATCTAGAGGTAATATAATTCGACAATTTATGGTAAAAATAATTAAATAAAATAGAAAAAAAGAATAGGAAACCTCACAATGACAAAAATCAATAAAAGTAAATAAGGACACCACATCTTCCATAGCAAGCGGTATTACAGGCGCGTCTAGTGACATAAGACTTAGTCCATTGGCTTCTCAGGATGGTAGATCGACGATAACAGCAAATAAAAAGCAGCAAAAACAGCCTACGACAAGATAAGAAACGCTACTTCAAAGTTTGACGAGACAATAACTGTAGATGCACAGAATATCCGCAGTCTCGGTGTGAAGTTTGATGAATTTGACAGAGATATAAGCATGCAGTTGCAGTCAAAAGCACCAAGGCTAGATAGATAATATGAAGAATTTCACAGAAGAAGAGATAAGAGGCAAACTCAGAGAATTTGAAAGATAAGCATGATGAACTTGAGTATCTGAAGCGCAAAAGTAGATGATTATATCGATGATGAACATTATTTTTTATAAGTAGTAAAATGGAATCTAAATGAGCAAATTAGATATGAACTTTGTGATCAGAAACGATTTAGAAGTCTAAACATAATGGATGATAATCATAATTTGCTTAGAATGGCATATATGAGAATTATAGAAACGAAGATGAAGTAAAGAAAATGACAGTTCAACGTGAACATAGACGGTTGTTTAACGAAGAAGACAGGCTATACCAGCAGCTTATAATTGCGAAAAGAAGCAGAAAAGCAGGATAATAGATAATTCGAAAAACCTCTAGAAGACAGGTGCTAAAAGTTTTTAAAATTCAGCATCCCTAGAAGATTGGGAAAGCAGAAATCCAACGAAAGGAAGTAATAGTGTGAGTGCAAGTTTTTACTTTAGACCCAGCAGAAATCAAAGCTCAGTGTAGAGAGGCCATAGATAATCTGAACGAGGTATCATCAAAGACCATAAATGTAGAGCATAAACTAGATGAATTTATCAAATAGTAATGAGCTTGAGAGCAAAGCCTTCGATGCCCTAAAGCAGCAGATTGCAGACTACAAGACAGTGCTACAAAGTATTAGGTCGCTTATTAAATACAATATAGGCGAATACAAAAACCCTCATGAGCAGTGTTGGTGATAAAGTTCTAGATGGTGACAAAATCCTCAAAGGACAAGAGTATGCAAGAGGTAGAATTCGTGCATATGAGGATAGGGCAAAACGCTGCCGAGAAAATTCGGTTACATACGCTGCAATCGCAGTCTATGCAGAAAAATCAGAATCACAAATTGCAGCGTCGCTATATGATCACCTAGCAGATAACCATCGCAGGATGCTTGAAATACTGGGAAGAACAAAGAGCAGGCATACTACGATATAGAGAATGCCACAAAGGACCTATTCAGCACCGG
>BNJU01002164.1_pt1 | contig 43377 bp, 46 predicted proteins | sample 8539281 | NCBI WGS metagenome assembly BNJU01 (sample SAMD00202456, study PRJDB9452) | human saliva metagenome | isolation source: human saliva | place: Japan
AAGGCTCTTTGTCAACTGTAGTGGGTGACGAAAAGCTAATATCTAGAGAGGACCTGATAGGTCTTCTTTTTGTGTATATTCAGAGTGATGAAGACACGCTTCTTAAAGTTGATGAAGTTTCTAAAACCGAAGCCCAACCGTTTGATGTCTTTAATCAACTTGTTAGTCGCTTCGAGTTTCGCGTTTGAATAGTCAGTTTCTAGCGCATTCTTGATGTATTGCTTGTGTCTAAGAAAAGTCCTAAAGACCGTTTGAAAGTAGTGATTGACCTTGCTCATGTTCTCCTCTATTAACTCAAAAAACTCATCTACCCTCTTCTCCTGAAAGTGAAAAAGCAAAAGCTGATAGAGGTTGTAGTCATTAGCGAGCTCTTCTGAAAAGTCTAGAGTCTTCTCAACGACTTCATGTGGTGCTAAAGTTTGTCGGAAAGTCTTTGAATAAAAAGAGCTGAGAGATAACTTACGGCTGTCCTTTTGAAAGAGTCGCCAGTGATTTTTCAAGGCTCGATAGGGTAGTGACTTCTTATCAAACTGGTTCATAATAGCAATTCTTGTCTTTAAAAATGCTCGACCAAGGTGCTGGATAATGTGGAAACGATCAAGAACGATTTTGGCGTTTGGAAAAAGTTTTTTGGCTAGTGGCATATAGGTCCCAGACATATCCATCGTGATAAACTGTACCTGTTGTCGGACTTTCAATGGATACTTCAAAAAGTAGTTTCGTATAGTGGTTTGGCGACGATTATCAAGGATGGTTATGAGTTCGTTTGTCTCATAATTCTGGGCCACAAAAGCGAATTCCCCTTTCTTGAACCCAAACTCATCCCAGGACATAACAGTAGGGAGCTTGTCATAATGTTCCTTGAAAGTAAACTGGTCGAGCTTACGATAGACAGTGGACGTCGACACACGAAGCTTTCTGGCAATATCAGTTAGTGACATCTTCTCAGTTAGGAGTTGTGTAAGCTTTTGTCGGACAAGGTTGGAGATTTGACAGTTTTTCTCAACGATTGATGTCTCAGCTACCGTGACTCTCCTACAATTTTTACACTGGAAGCGGCGTTTCTTCAGACGTAGTAGTGTTGGAGTTCCCGCTTGTTCGAGAAGAGGGATTTTAGAAGGCTTTTGAAAGTCGTACTTGATCATTTTTCCATGGCAATGAGGACATGATGGTGCAGGATAATCGAGTTTTGCTTGAATCTCGATATGAGTATCAGTTTCAAAAACAAGTGAAATATTGATATTTTGGTCTTTAATTCCGATTAATTCTGTGGTATTCTTAATAAGTCTCATAAGTTCTTCCTAATGATGGTTTGGTTGCTTTTCATTATAGTTCTTATGGGACTTTTTGTCTGCATTCAAAAAGCTCTATAATCTCTACAGTAGTTTTACCCACTACAGAAATTATAGAGCCGTATTAACTATCGTTTTTTTGTATTGTTAAAAATAATCAAAGGCTAACCTTACATTTCAACTCTATTGTTTTTCAACATTACCAAAAATTTAAGGAGTCTGGAGTATAGGTCATTGAAATGTTTTAAACAACAAAAGAAAACGCTTGCATAACTTCTAGAAAAACGTAAAATAGAACTATCAGACTCACGATAATAATAAAAACGAGGAGTAGAATCATGCAAAAACATTGGTGGCATAAAGCTACGATTTATCAAATTTACCCCTAAAGTCGTTCATGGATTCCAACGGTGATGGCATCGGTGACCTCAAGGGATTACAAGTAAACTAGATTATCTTCAAAAAAACTCGGAATTACAGCTCTTTGGCTTTCTCCTGTTTATGATAGCCCAATGGACGACAATGGTTATGATATTGCTAACTATGAGGCTATTGCGGATATTTTTGGGGATATGAATGATATGGATGAACTTTTGGCGGAGGCCAAAAAGCGTGATATTCAAATTATCATGGATCTGGTGGTGAACCATACTTCTGATGAGCATGCTTGGTTTATCGAAGCGCGTGAAAAATCCAGAAAGTCTTGAACGAGATTTTCTACATCTGGCGAGACAAACCCTAATGAGTTAGTATCTATCTTTAGTGGCTCTGCTTGGGAATATGATGAGACCTCAGGTCAATATTATCTGCATTTCTTTAGTAAGAAACAGCCAGACCTCAACTGGGAAAAATCCACAGTTGCGCCAGAAAGTTTATGACATGATGAATTTCTGGATTGATAAAGGGAATCGGTGGTTTCCGCATGGATGTGATTGATATGATTGGTAAGATCCCAGATCAACTGATTGATACAAACGGTCCAAAACTTCACGATTACATCAAGGAGATGAACCAGGCAAGCTTTGGAAAGCACGACCTTCTAACTGTTGGTGAAACCTGGGGAGCAACACCTGAAATTGCTAAACAGTATTCAAATCCTGATAATCAAGAACTTTCTATGGTTTTCCAGTTTGAACATATTGGACTTCAGCATAAGCCAGATAGCCCTAAATGGGAGTATGAGAAGGAGTTGGATGTTACAGCACTTAAGGCTATTTTTAATAAATGGCAAACCGAGTTAGAGTTGGGACAAGGGTGGAACTCGCTTTTTTGGAATAATCATGATCTGCCTCGTGTTCTCTCAATGTGGGGAGATACTGGTGTCTATCGTGAGAAGTCAGCCAAGGCCTTGGCTATCCTCCTTCATCTGATGAGAGGAACACCTTACATTTATCAAGGTGAAGAAATCGGCATGACCAATTATCCTTTTAGAACTTTGGAAGAATTGAATGACATTGAATCTCTCAACTATGCCAAAGAAGCTCTCGAAAAAGGGGGATCGATAGAAGTTATCATGGACCAAATCCGTCAGGTGGGTCGTGACAATGCTCGAACACCAATGCAATGGGATACGTCTAAAAATGCTGGATTTAGCATATCGGATAAGACTTGGTTACCTATTAATCCAAACTATAAGGACATAAATGTTGAATCAGCCCTTGCCAATCCAGAATCAATTTTCTATACATATCAGAAGCTCGTAGAGCTTCGTAAGACTCAAGATTGGTTGGTGGATGCTGACTTTGAACTCTTGGAGACAACTGACAAAGTCTTTGCTTATATTCGGAAAACCAAAGATAGCAGTTATCTGGTTGTAGCCAACCTATCAGACCAAGAACAAGACTTCTATTATGATTTCGAAAGAGCAGAAGTTGTCATTGCAAATACCGAATTAGAGCCAATTACAGACCAAGGCAAACTCCAAGCCTGGGATGCTATTTGTGTGAAAGTGAAATAAAAAGAAAAGTGGTTGTCAACTAACTGTTGGCGACCACATTTTTCTATTAAATAGTTGTTATTTCGTACTTTCTCTCAGAGTCAGTTTAGTGCCTAACATAGTAAGTGTCGGGATTTCTCTTGGAGCCAAGACTTGTTTATTGAGGACGTCCATGGCAGTTCGCCCCATTTCTTCGGTGTAGACAGTGACACAGGATAAGGGTGGAAATACCTGTCTTGCCATGATTGTATCATTAAAGGAAATGATTTGAATCTGATCTGGAACAATGAGGCCAGCTTCTTGAAAAAGCTCTGAGTGCTCCCAATAGCTAGGCTATCACTTGCGGCAAAAAAGGCATCTGGAAGTTTCTCCTCTGTCTCTAGTTTAGCTTTGATAAGTTCATAACCAGATAGTGCACTAAAGTTTCCTATCAATATGAGGTTAGCGTCGTAAATTCCCTCTTCAATACAAAAATTGCGATAGGCTCGCCGACGTGAATCAGGAATAATTTCTTGAAAGTCGGTTGTCTTCTCCTCACCTGTTAAAAGTCCGATTGATTGACACCCTTGGTTTTTTAAATATCGGAGGGCAGACTGAACAGCATTTTCAAAATCGGTCGTGATACAAGGGTGTCCCTGGGTTAAGGTATCGCTATCCACAAATACAAGGGGTTTCCCCAGTGCTTCAAAATCAGAAATTTGAGATTTACTGAATTTTCCGATACAGATTACCCCTATAACTTCCTCAGCCAGGTTAAAGGGGATATCGTTAAAATATCGTAGAATCTCGTAGTCGAGTTCCTGAGCCCTTTTTTCAATGCCGAGTCGAATATTATAATAGTAGATGTCATCTAATTCGTCTTCTTCACTTACCCATTGGATAATTGCCACTTGATGTTTTTCTTTTTTCAAGTTTCCGATTTTCTTATGTTTGGTATATCCGATTTCATCTGCCGCAGTTAAAATACGGTGCCTGGTTTCTTCAGTAACGGAGAGGTTTTCATCTTGGTTGAGAACACGTGAAACAGTTGCGATTGATACATCAGCCAATTTTGCGATATCTTTTAATGTAGCCATATTGTTCTCCTTTCATCCAAAGTATATCATAAATTCTAAAATTTTACCTATTTTTTACTAAAAAAACAGTAAAAATATTGATTTTTCTTGTGAAAGGGGTTACACTGTTAGTGTAAAAAAGAATAAGCGAGGTACATCCTATGAAGACATCACAGTTAAGAGAAAAGTTTAAAGAAGTTTTTGGTGTAGAAGCAGAACATACTTTCTTTTCTCCAGGTCGTATTAATTTGATTGGTGAACACACTGACTACAACGGTGGACATGTGTTCCCAGCAGCTATTACCTTAGGTACTTACGGAGCGGCCCGTAAACGTGATGACAAAGTTTTGCGTTTCTTCTCAGGTAACTTTGAAGATAAGGGAATCATCGAAGTACCACTTGAAAATCTTCGTTTTGAAAAAGAACACAACTGGACAAACTATCCAAAAGGTGTTCTTCATTTCTTGCAAGAAGCTGGTCATACGATTGATTCAGGTATGGATATTTACATCTATGGTAACATTCCAAATGGATCAGGCTTGTCATCATCATCATCTTTGGAATTGTTGATTGGTGTTATTGCTGAAAAAAACTTTATGACCTTAAATTGGAACGCCTTGACTTGGTTAAAATCGGTAAGCAAACTGAAAATGACTTTATCGGCGTTAACTCTGGTATCATGGACCAATTCGCTATTGGTATGGGAGCTGAACAACGTGCGATTTACTTGGATACAAATACTTTAGAGTATGACTTGGTACCACTTGACCTTAAAGACAATGTTGTTGTTATCATGAACACTAATAAACGTCGTGAATTGGCTGATTCTAAATACAATGAACGTCGTGCGGAATGTGAAACAGCAGTATCTGAACTCCAAGAAAAACTTGATATCCAAACACTTGGTGAATTGGACCTCTGGACATTCGATGCATACAGCTACTTGATTAAAGACGAAAACCGTATCAAACGTGCCCGTCATGCAGTTCTTGAAAAATCAACGTACACTTCAAGCCCGTAAAGCTCTTGAATCAGGAGATTTGGAAGGCTTTGGTCGTCTTATGAATGCTTCTCACGTGTCATTGGAACATGATTACGAAGTTACAGGTCTTGAACTTGATACTTTGGCACACACAGCATGGGAACAAGAAGGTGTTCTTGGAGCTCGTATGACAGGAGCGGGCTTTGGTGGATGTGCCATCGCACTTGTAAACAAAGATAAAGTTGAAGATTTCAAAAAAGCAGTTGGTCAACGTTATGAAGAAGTCGTTGGTTATGCACCAAGCTTCTATATTGCTGAAGTAGCTGGCGGTTCACGAGTACTTGATTAATGAGAAAGAAGTAGAGATTATGGCTGAAAAATTTAGTAAACACTTTTGTAACTCTGGTTATTGAAAAATAGTGATTATGAGGAATTGGACCGTATCTATTTGACAAACAAAGTTTTTGCTTTGGTTGGAGAAGGAGTTGCTGATGTTGAAACAGATAGCTCTGAGTTGATTGACCTTAAAGACCAGTTGCTTCAAGCAGGTGTTAAAGCTGGTTCTGTAGGTGAACTTAATGAAGAACAAGATATCATCGGTGCTCAACTCATGGACTTGATTACACCAAGCCCTAGTGCTGTCAATCGTAACTTCTGGGATACCTATAAATCAAACCCAGAGCAAGCAATTGCTGACTTTTATGCACAAAGTAAACGAAATGATTATGTAAAAGTTAAAGCTATTGCACAAAACATTGCTTATAAAGCACCTACTAAATACGGTGACTTGGAAATTACGATTAACCTTTCAAAACCTGAAAAAGATCCAAAAGCCATCGCTGCAGCTAAAAATGCGGTAGCTTCTGATTATCCAAAATGCCAACTTTGTATGGAAAATGAAGGTTATCTAGGTCGCATCAATCACCCAGCACGTAGTAATCACCGTGTTATTCGATTCCAAATGGAAGGAAATGACTGGGGCTTCCAATATTCACCATATGCTTACTTTAATGAACATTCTATCTTCTTTTATGGTAAGCACGAACCAATGCACATCAGTCCATTGACGTTTGGTCGTCTCCTATCAATTGTTGAAGCATTTCCTGGTTACTTCGCAGGTTCAAATGCCGATCTTCCAATTGTAGGTGGTTCAATTCTTACACACGAACACTATCAAGGTGGTCGCCACACTTTCCCAATGGAAGTAGCAGGCATTAAAGAAAAAGTTAGCTTTGATGGATACTCTGATGTTGAGACTGGTATCGTTAATTGGCCTATGTCTGTTCTTCGTCTTAGAAGTGAAGACAAGGAAAGACTTATTGCTCTTGCAACCAAAATTTTAAATTGTTGGCGTGGTTATTCAGACGAAAAAGCTGGTGTCTTGGCTGAGTCTGATGGACAACCTCACCACACCATTACCCCAATTGCTCGTAGAAAGACGGTAAATTTGAATTAGATTTGGTTCTTCGTGACAATCAAACTTCTGAAGAACATCCAGACGGTATCTACCACCCACATAAAGATGTTCAACATATTAAAAAAGAAAACATTGGTTTGATTGAAGTTATGGGATTGGCCATTCTTCCTCCTCGTTTGAAAACAGAACTTAAAGATGTTGAAGATTATCTATTAGGTCAAGGTAACCAAGTTGCTCCAATGCACCAAGAATGGGCGGATAAACTTAAGGCTGAAAATCCAAATGTGACAGCTGATGATGCGAAGAAAGTTGTTCGCCAATCTGTTGCAGATATCTTTGCTCGTGTACTAGAAGATGCAGGTGTTTATAAGACTAATAGTGAAGGCTTAGATCAGTTTAAAGCATTTGTAGATTTTGTAAATTTAGCTGATTAATTGTTTTTTCTGAAGAAAGGAGATAAGAAATGGCAATTTTAGTATTAGGTGGAGCTGGTTATATCGGTTCTCACATGGTTGATCGCTTAGTTGAAAAAGGTCAAGAAAAAGTAATAGTAGTAGATAGTTTGGTAACCGGTCACCGTGCTGCCGTACATCCAGATGCTATTTTCTATCAAGGCGATCTTTCTGATCAAGATTTTATGAGAAAGGTCTTCAAAGAAAATCCTGATGTTGATGCCGTTATTCACTTTGCGGCCTATTCATTGGTTGGTGAATCAATGGAAAAACCACTCAAATATTTTGATAACAATACAGCTGGAATGGTTAAATTGCTTGAAGTTATGAACGAATGCGGTGTTAAATACATTGTCTTCTCATCAACAGCAGCAACTTACGGTATCCCAGAAGAAATTCCAATTCTTGAAACAACACCACAAAATCCTATCAACCCATATGGTGAAAGTAAGTTGATGATGGAAACTATCATGAAGTGGTCTGATAAAGCTTATGGTATTAAATATGTGCCACTTCGTTACTTCAACGTTGCTGGTGCAAAACCTGATGGATCTATCGGTGAAGACCATGGTCCAGAAACTCACCTTCTTCCAATTATCCTTCAAGTAGCTCAAGGTGTTCGTGAAAAAATCATGATTTTTGGTGATGACTACAACACTCCTGATGGTACAAATGTTCGTGACTATGTTCACCCATTTGACTTGGCAGATGCCCACCTTTTGGCAGTGGAATATCTCCGTAAGGGCAATGAGTCAACAGCCTTCAACTTAGGCTCTTCAACGGGATTCTCAAACCTTCAAATTCTTGAAGCCGCTCGTAAGGTAACTGGTAAAGAAATCCCAGCTGAGAAAGCTGATCGTCGTCCTGGTGATCCTGATACATTGATTGCTTCATCTGAAAAAGCACGTACAGTTCTTGGATGGAAACCACAATTTGATAACATCGAAAAAATCATCGCAAGTGCTTGGGCATGGCATTCTAGCCATCCAAAAGGGTACGATGATCGAGGATAATTAAAATAATAAACAAAGGGTCAAAGAGTATATATAATTATTGTACTCTTTGTTTTTTGAGGAAATAATATGAAAATAAACTGCGAAATTATTGGAAAAGTTGATTCAGGCGATGTCAGTAAAATTTCAATGGAAAATAATAATGGTGTTGTCATTTCCACACTCACAACAGGTGCTACACTTCAGGAGTTTTTGGTTCCAACGGAAACTGGTGCTCTTAAAAATATAGTACTTGGTTTCAGTGATTACGAGGATTATTATAAGAATAATTTATGTGCCTGCCAGTCCATTGGTAGGGTTGCTGGAAGAATCGGAAAAGCTTCGTATACTCATGATATGGTTCTTTATAGCCTTCCTAAGAATGAGGGAGAAAACTGTTTACATGGCGGTCCAAAAGGAATGCAGGTTCAAAATTGGAACTATGTCACAAACCTGAATGATGAATATGTTGAGACAAAATTTATTAGAAGACTTTATTCAAGTGTAGATGGCTTTCCTGGTGATGTTACAGTCTCTATTAGTTATAGACTTAACAATAATAACCGCTTAACAATACTCTTTGAAGCCTTCGATGTTACAGAGTCAACAGTCTTTAATCCGACAAACCATGTTTACTTTAATCTTAGCGACAAACAGGATTTATCAAGTCATGAGTTACAAATCTATTCAGACTATCGTTTAGAGTTGGATTCTGAGTTAATTCCAACAGGACAAAAAAATTAATGTAGATGGAACGAAATTATGATTTCAGAAAGACAACTGACTTGCTACCTCGAATTGAAGCAAATAATGGTTTTGATGATGCCTTTGTAGTTGGAGGGAAACTTGTGATCATGTGAAAGAAGTAGCTATTTCTCCATGATAAAGAGAGTGGAGATGGTATCGAAATCTTCTCAAACAGAAATGGTTTAGTTATTTATACTATGGATATTATAGAGGATAATATTTACTTTGCGAGAGATCGAGGAACAATTGCAAAAGGACGAGAAGCTATAGCTATGGAAGCTCAAACACTCCCAGATGCCGTTAATCATACAGATTTTGGAGATATCATCTTGGAGGAGGGTCATAGTGTAAGCTATGAAATCGGTTTCCAATATTTTAATTCATCAAAATAACCATATTTTAGTAAAAGTTTAGTAAAAAATCACTAAAACTATTGACGTTTTAAACTAATACTTATATAATGTAAGCGTATTCAAAAAACAACTAACAGGAGGTTTTCGTAATGGGAAAATCTAAAGGTCAAATGAAGTCTCGTCTATCCTATTCAGCTGGTGCTTTTGGTAACGACGTCTTCTATGCAACGTTGTCAACATACTTTATCATGTTTGTGACAACTCACTTGTTTAACACAGGTGATCCAAAGCAAAATAGTCACTACGTACTATTAATTACTAACATCATCGCTATTTTGCGTATCTTGGAAGTATTTATCGATCCATTGATTGGTAACATGATTGATAACACTCATACTAAGTATGGTAAATTCAAACCATGGGTAGTTGGTGGTGGTATCATCAGTTCTATCGCCTTGTTGCTTCTCTTCACCGATTTAGGTGGTTTGAATAAAACAAATCCTTTCTTGTACCTTGTACTTTTCGGAATTATCTACCTTGTAATGGATGTCTTCTACTCAATTAAAGATATCGGTTTCTGGTCAATGATTCCTGCCTTGTCTCTTGACAGTCATGAACGTGAAAAAATGGCAACTTTTGCCCGTATTGGTTCTACGATTGGTGCCAATATTGTAGGTGTTGCCATCATGCCAATCGTTTTGTTCTTCTCTATGACGAACAGTAGTGGCTCTGGAGATAAATCTGGATGGTTCTGGTTTGCATTTATCGTTGCTCTCATTGGTGTGATAACATCAATTGCTGTTGGTATTGGTACACGTGAAGTTGAGTCAAAACTTCGTGATAACAAAGAAAAAACTAGCCTTAAACAAGTCTTTAAAGTTCTTGGTAAAAACGACCAATTGATGTGGTTGTCTCTCGGATATTGGTTCTATGGTCTTGGTATTAATACACTTAATGCTCTTCAACTTTTTTACTTCACATTTATCCTTGGTGATCCAGGGAAATATTCAATCCTTTACGGATTGAATACAGTTGTTGGTTTGGTTTCAGTTTCACTCTTCCCTAGCCTAGCTGGTAAATTCAACCGTAAACGTTTGTTCTATGGATGTATTGCAGTAATGCTCGGTGGTATCGGAATCTTTAGTATTGCAGGAACATCACTTCCAATGATCTTGACTGCTGCTGAACTCTTCTTTATTCCACAACCTCTTGTGTTCCTTGTTATCCTCATGATTATCTCTGACTCAGTAGAATATGGTCAATGGAAATTGGGACACCGTGATGAATCACTTACTTTGTCAGTTCGTCCACTTGTTGATAAACTTGGTGGTGCGATGTCAAACTGGCTTGTTTCTACAATTGCCGTAGCTGCTGGTATGACAACAGGTGCCTCAGCATCAACAATTACAACACATCAACAGTCTATCTTTAAGCTTAGCATGTTTGGTTTCCCAGCAGCAGCAATGCTTATCGGAGCCTTCATTATTGCTCGTAAAATCACTTTGACTGAAGCACGTCACGCTGAAATTGTTGAAGAATTGGAACATCGCTTTAGCGTAGCAACTTCTGAAAATGAAGTTAAAGCTAACGTCGTATCTCTTGTAAACCCTACAACTGGCCATTTGGTTGACCTCTCAAGTGTTAATGATGAACACTTTGCTTCAGGTAGCATGGGTAAAGGTTTCGCCATTAAACCTACTGATGGAGCTGTCTTTGCACCAATTAGTGGTACCATTCGTCAAGTTCTTCCTACTCGCCATGCAGTTGGTATTGAAAGTGAAGATGGTGTCATTGTTCTTATCCACGTTGGTATCGGAACAGTTAAACTTAAAGGTGAAGGATTCATTAGTTACGTAGAACAAGGTGATCGTGTTGAAGTTGGACAAAAACTTCTTGAGTTCTGGTCACCAATTATTGAGAAAAACGGTCTTGATGACACAGTACTTGTCACTGTAACCAATTCAGAAATTCAGTGCTTTCCATCTTGAACAAGAAGTTGGAGAAAAGGTAGAAGCTTTGTCTGAAGTTATTACCTTCAAAAAAGGAGAATAATCTATGAACACGACTGAAAAAATTCAAACTTACTTAAACGATCCAAAGATTGTTAGCGTTAATACTGTTGACGCTCACTCAGATCATAAGTATTTTGAATCTCTTGCAGAATTTTCTGAAGGGGAGATGAAGTTAAGACAATCTCTTAATGGAAAATGGAAAATTCACTATGCTCAGAATACAAATCAAGTTTTAAAAGACTTTTATAAAACAGAATTTGATGAAACTGATTTGAATTTCATCAATGTACCAGGTCATTTAGAGCTTCAAGGTTTTGGTTCTCCACAATATGTGAATACCCAATATCCTTGGGATGGTAAAGAATTCCTTCGTCCACCTCAAGTTCCTCAAGAATCAAATGCTGTTGCATCATACGTTAAACATTTTACCTTGAATGATGCTTTAAAAGATAAAAAAGTATTTATCTCATTCCAAGGGGTTGCCACTTCCATCTTTGTATGGGTCAATGGTAACTTCGTAGGATACAGTGAAGATTCATTTACACCTAGTGAATTTGAAATTAGTGATTACCTTGTTGAAGGTGATAACAAGTTGGCGGTAGCTGTTTATCGTTACTCTACAGCAAGCTGGTTGGAAGACCAAGACTTCTGGAGACTTTACGGTATTTTCAGAGATGTTTACTTGTACGCTATTCCAAAAGTTCACGTTCAAGATCTCTTTGTTAAGGGAGATTATGATTACCAAACAAAAGCAGGTCAATTGGATATTGATTTGAAGACTGTTGGTGATTACGAAGATAAGAAAATTAAATATGTTCTTTCAGATCATGAAGGCATCGTTACAGAAGGTGATGCATCTGTTAATGCTGACGGTGAACTATCTGTAAGTCTTGAAGATTTGCAAATCAAACCTTGGAGTGCTGAAAGTCCTAAACTTTACAATTTGACCCTTCATGTTTTGGATGATGGCCAAGTTGTTGAAGTCGTTCCAGTTAAGGTTGGATTTAGACACTTTGAAATTAAAGATAAACTCATGCTTTTGAATGGTAAGAGAATTGTCTTTAAAGGGGTTAACAGACACGAATTTAACGCTAGAACAGGACGTTGTATCACTGAAGAAGATATGCTTTGGGATATCAAAGTGATGAAACAACATAACATCAATGCTGTTCGTACTTCTCACTATCCGAACCAAACACGTTGGTATGAATTGTGTGATGAATATGGACTTTATGTTATCGATGAAGCCAACCTTGAAACACACGGTACATGGCAAAAACTTGGTCTAAGCGAACCTTCATGGAATATCCCAGCTAGTGAACCAGAATGGTTGCCTGCTTGTTTGGATCGTGCCAATAACATGTTCCAACGTGATAAGAACCATGCTAGTGTTATCATTTGGTCTTGTGGTAATGAATCATATGCTGGTAAAGATATTGCTGACATGGCTGATTACTTCCGTAGTGTTGACAATACTCGTCCAGTTCACTATGAAGGTGTTACATGGTGTCGTGAATTTGATTACATTACAGACATCGAAAGTCGTATGTATGCGAAACCAGCTGATATTGAAGAATACCTCACTAACAATCCTCAAAAACCTTATATTTCATGTGAATACATGCACACAATGGGTAACTCTGGTGGTGGATTGAAACTCTACACCGACTTAGAGAAATATCCAGAATACCAAGGTGGCTTTATTTGGGACTTTATTGACCAAGCTATTTACAAACCACTTCCAGATGGTAGTGAGTTCCTATCATATGGTGGTGACTGGCATGATAGACCTTCTGACTACGAATTTTGTGGAAATGGTATTGTCTTCGCAGATCGTACCCTAACTCCAAAACTTCAAACAGTTAAACATCTTTACTCTAATATTAAGATTGCTGTTGATGAAAAATCAGTAACTATCAAGAATGATAATGTCTTTGAAGATCTTTCTGCTTATACTTTCCTAGCTAGAGTTTACGAAGATGGTAGAAAAGTTAGCGAAAGTGAATATCACTTTGATGTTAAACCAGGTGAAGAAGCAACATTCCCAGTAGAATTCGCTGTTGGAGCTTCAAATGCTGAACGAATTTATGAAGTTGCTTGTGTTCAGAATGAAGCAACTGAATGGGCTCCAAAAGGACATGAAATTGTTCGTGGTCAATATGTTGCTGAAAAGATTAGCACTGAAACACCAGTTAAAGCACCTTTGAATGTTGTTGAAGGCGACTTCAACATCGGAATCCACGGACAAAACTTCTCTATCTTGCTTTCACGTGCACAAAATACGCTAGTATCTGCTAAGTATAATGGTGTTGAATTCATTGAGAAAGGTCCTAAACTTAACTTTACTCGTGCTTACACCGACAACGATCGTGGTGCTGGATATCCATTCGAAATGGCAGGCTGGAAAGTTGCTGGAAACTATAGTAAGGTTACAGATACTCAAATTCAAATTGAAGATGACTCTGTTAAAGTGACTTATGTTCATGAATTGCCTGGCTTTTCTGATGTCGAAGTTAAGGTAACTTATCAAGTTGATTACAAGGGTCGAATCTTTGTTACTGCAAACTATGATGGTAAAGCAGGTTTGCCAAACTTCCCTGAATTTGGTCTAGAATTTGCTATCGGTTCACAATTTACAAACCTAAGCTATTATGGATACGGTGCAGAAGAAAGCTACCTTGATAAACTTCCTGGTGCCTATCTTGGTCGATATGAAACATCTGTTGAAAAGACATTTGCTCCATATCTAATGCCACAAGAATCTGGTAATCACTATGGTACTCGTGAATTTACAGTTTCTGATGATAACCATAATGGTCTTAAATTCACCGCACTTAATAAAGCATTCGAATTCAGTGCTTTGCGCAACAGTACTGAACAAATTGAAAATGCTCGTCATCAATATGAATTGCAACAATCTGATGCTACATGGATTAAAGTTCTTGCTGCTCAAATGGGTGTCGGTGGTGACGACTCATGGGGTGCTCCAGTTCATGACGAATTCTTGCTTAGCTCAGCAGATAGCTATCAATTAAGCTTCATGATTGAACCACTAAATTAGGTAGTTGTTAGGAATCTAGTTGTACATTATTTGATAAACATAAAAGAGAAGCTTTGGAGACTTCTCTTTTCATGTTTTAAAGGGGATTAAATCATTAGTGTGTTAGTATCTGCCAAAAATCTACAAGCGGTACTGATTAGCACTCCAACACATTATAAATATATTTCAAGTGATTTAAGATAGGAATTAGCTATTACCGGTGTTTCTCTAAAATAAATAAGAATCATACCATTCGTTCAGATGGAATAGTGCATGTGACTTATAAAAAATCTCAAGTAGGAAATAGTAAATACTACATGCCTAGTTCCAAGTCAGCTAACAAGCTACGGATAAAAAGGACTAGAATAAAGTAAAGTCAGGAGCCCTTAGGGTTCGGATTGTTTTTAGGTTTTCATAGTGAAAAATTTAAAAAGGATCGGTACTGACAATAACGAAAAGTGAGTAAATATTATTGCCTAAAATACAAGATGTGCACTAGTACCAACCTATATGATAATGCTTAGAATCTATAAAAAGTTAATTAAAAGAATAGATAATATTGATTTTCTTGGTTAGAGGTATTTAAATTACTTAACCAATTGAGGCAGGGTAGTCTAGACTATATTGATTACTACAACAACAAACGTATTAAGGTAAAACTAAAAGGACTCAATCCTGTGCAATACAGAACTAAATCCTTTGCTTACATAAATTGTCTAACTTTTTGAGTTCAGTACAGGATAGCTTGGGAGAGATTTTTTGGTCTTTACAGCTAAAAAACGGGAAAACTATCAAAGCCTGTGAAACTTTTAAGCAGTATTTAGCTTGATAAGGTACAATAGAGTAAGACAAAATGAATGAGGAGGCTGTCATGAAGTTTTTACATACGTCAGATTGGCATGTAGGACGAACCCTCAATGGCTGGTCTTTGTTGGAGGAGCAGGAGTGGGCTTTTCAACAAATTGTGGATTTGGCTATTAGCGAAAAAGTGGATGGGGTTATCATTGCTGGGGACCTCTATGACCGTGCGGTGCCCCCTGTGGATGCGATTAAGCTTTTTAATAAGACCTTGGCCCGCTTGGTACTGGAGGAGCAGATTCCTGTCTATGCGATCAGTGGTAATCACGATGGGGCTGAACGTTTACATTTTGGGCGTGACTTCTTTCAACATCAGGGCCTTCATTTAAGTACACGTTTGGAGGAGGCTTTTGAGCCTATTGAGTTGGAGAATTGCCAGATTTTCCTGCTGCCTTTTATCGATCCTATTGATGCTCGTATTTACTATAAGGATGATGAGGGAAAGAAAATTCAGGGGATTGGTGATGCCTTGACCTACATTCTTGAGGATATGGAAAAAGCTTTTGATCCTGACAAAGCTCATGTCTTGGTGACGCATTTTGCAGTTTCTAAGAAGGATGATAGCGATGGTCAAGGTCTTCGAGAATTGATGTTGTCTGAAACTAGCAATACGGTAGGTGGTCTTTCTAATGTGACCAGTGACCTTTTCAAGGTTTTCGATTATGTGGCCTTGGGGCATATCCATACGCGCTTTGCCAGTCCGACTCAGCGCGTGCAATATTCAGGCAGTCCGGTCGCCTTTAACATCAAAGAAGCCAAGCGAAAGGAAGAGAAGGGTGTTTATATTGTTGAATTGGATGCGTCTGGTAACTTGTCCCAGACCTTCCATTCCCTCTAGAGGTCAGACGACCAATCGTGACCCTTCAGGAACCTTTTGAAACCTTGATGTCACCTGAATTTTATAAGGAGCAGCCTTGTCAAAAGGCTTGGTTTGCCTTTGATATTCAACTGTCCAGCCGTAAGGAATTAGAGGGCATCAATGTGCGTGCCCGTTTGGAAGAGATTTATGGGATAGACATTGTAGAAATCACTTTCAGTCGTTTGGGTGATGTCAGGGAAGAAAACCTGACTGTAGATCAGCACTTAAAAGATTTGGAAATGCAGTCGCCTCAGGAAATTGTCTCTGATTTTTACCAGACAGTGACTGGGGGCGATGTCTTGTCTGAGAGACAGACTGCCCTTGTGGAAAGTATTTTTGAGGAGATTGGAAGGAGTGGACAATGAGACCAGTTCAGTTAGAATTGACCAATTTTGGACCTTATCGTAAGGAAGTCATCAATTTCACCCAGTTTGACCATGCTCCCCTCTTTTTGATTGGTGGGGACACAGGGGCTGGTAAGAGTACACTCTTTGATGCCATGACTGTTGCCTTGTTTGCTACGACCAGTGGTGATCGTAATGTCGAGGAGATGCGGTCAACCTTCGCTGGTCCAGAGGATGACTTGACCAAGGTGACTTTCTATTTTCAACAAGGCAACCACCTTTATCGTATTGAGCGAGTGCTCCAGCAGGAGAGAGCCAAGCGAGGTGGGTGGGCACGACCATGCAAAAAGGCGACGGCTTCTCTAGTCATTGTGGATAAGATTGGTGGTCAGGAAATTGAAAAGCTTGGGGATAAGATCAAGGAAGTGAGTGACCAGATTGAGCAGATTTTGGGGCTCAATGCTGAGCAGTTCAAACAGATTATTCTCCTTCCACAAAATGATTTCAGCCGTTTCTTGAAAGAAGATTCTAAGACTAAGACTCAAATTTTTAAAGAAAAATCTTTTGAACGGGTATTTTTGACCGTTTTCAAAAAGAGCTTGGAAGAGCGTCTTCGTCAGAGCAATAAGGATATGGATAAGCGTCAAGCTCAGCTAGATGGGCCATTTTGCCAGTCAGGTGTGGTCTGAGGAAGAATTAGCAGTCTTGGAGCAAACACCAACCTCTGAAAAATTGACACGTCTTGAAGAGTTTTTGATTCAGCGTCAAGAAAATGTTACGAAGCAAAAATCATCTTGAAGGATGCCCATGAGGATTTGGCAAAACTGCAGAAGAGCTTGCAAACTGCCCAAGATTTGGCAAAGATTTTTCCAAGAAGTGGAGCAAGCCAAGGAGCGTTACCGTCTGGAAATTGAGGAGGGAGCTCAGGGACAGGCAGAGGCAAAAGTGCATCTGGAGGAATTACAGTTTGCTCAAGGATTACAAGAAACCATTAGTAGCTTGAAGCAATATCAGAAACAGTTGATACAATTAGAGCAGGATCTTGAAATTGCTCAAGAAGTATTAAGTGAAAGGCGTCAGGCGTTTGAGGACGTTAAGGCTCAAAAAGAGGAACTCGCAGTTCAATCTGAGGATTTTCTTCAAAAAGAAGAGAAACTGGGAGCGTGGAAAGAGGATATTATCTATGCTCAGAGTCTTGCCCAAGAGCAGGAGAAAATCAAAGGTTCAACTACTAACTACAAGCAGTTGGAAGAAACCTATCAGCAGGCTAGGAAAGAGATTGAGACTCTTAACAAGTCCTTGTCAGACTTGGAGGTTAATCGTCTTAGTTTAGATAGCTTACATGAGGCCGAAAAACTCCTCCAGTCTGTGGGCTACAGCGTGGAGAATCAACTGGCTCAAGACCTAAATGAAATAGAGAGTCTGAATGAGGATTTGATAAAGACCGAAAAACGTCGTCAAACGCTATCTTTTGATATTGACCAAGCTCAAGAAAGCCTCAAAGAATTGGAGGAGAAGCTAAGAACGACTTTAGCTTCACGCCGTCAACTCATGATTGCCCAACTGCAAGCAGAGTTAGAAGAAGGACAGCCTTGTATGGTTTGTGGTGCCCTGGAACACCCTAATGTTGGTGGAGCACAAGCTGATGAAGTGGCTTTGAAAAATCTCATGGATCAGGTGGAGAAGCTTCAAGTTCAAAAGGAAAAGCAAGTCGCTACTGTGTCAAATCGTCAGGCTACCTTGAGCGAAGTTGAATCTAAACGTCAAGATTTGCTTGATCAAGTGACTAAAGTCAAGGTAACTCTGAAAAAGCACTATCAAGAATTAGAAGAGCAAGTTAAGGGACGGTTTGAGTTTGATTTTTCAGAGCACTATGAAGCTGACCGTGGGCAAGCCCTACTCCTGAAGGTTAAGAAGTATTATCAAAAGTTACAAAAACGCTTTGATAAGGAAGAGGACGATTGTGTCCGATATCAGGATGAGATAGGTAAAGGCTCAGGAAAAAAATTGACAAAATTTGGCTAAAAACCTATCAAGAGGCTAAGGCAGTGCTTGAACAATCTAAGGAACGCCTAAGGGATTTACAAGAAGCTCATCCGGAGCTTGAGTCTGTTGAGGTTTATCAAAAATCGTATTGCACATGCTAAGCAGGAATTGGCTCTTTATGAGAAGCAGGTCAAGGAGAATGGTGAGGTCTATAACCAACTTCATGCCGATATTAGAGAAATCAAAGGGCAGCTTGAGAGTATAACTAAGTCTAAAGAGAGTTAGAACAAGACGTTAAGCGGTTATCTGCTGAATTAGAGCAAAAGTATCAAGGCTGAAGGGGCCCTCACCAATGACTTAGAGCAGGTCGAACTCTGGCTTCTTGAAGTAAATAATCAAGCTATTCCTATGCTTCAAGCCAAATTAACGACCTATGCAACGCTCAAACAAGAGTTACAGGCGCAGATTTGTAAGGGACAAGAGCTTCTCCAAAATAAAGAACAACCCGATCTAGATAGTCTAGCGCAAGAAGTACAGGCTTGTCAGGAAAACTATGACAAGCAGCTCTGCTCAGGTTTCTGTCATGAAGAAGGGCCTTAAGGATGCAACGGCTACTTACCAAGCGGCTAAAACCCTTCAAGATAGCAACCTAGAGGCCTTCAAGGTCCACCAAGAGCTCAGTGATTTGGTCAAGGTGGTTAAGGGAGAAAATACGGCTCTGACTGGTCGTCTTAATCTGGAAGTCTATGTTATCCGTCAGTATTTCCAACAAATCTTGGATTATGCCAATGCCAACTACATCGGTCTCTTAACGGATAATCGCTATTCCTTTGTCTTGAGCGAGGAAGGACGTAGGGCGCGTGATCACTTTGGTTTAGATATCAACGTCTATGATCAGTTGACAGGTAGCGAGCGTTCCGTCAAATCCTTGTCAGGTGGTGAAACCTTTATCGCCGCACTGGCTATTGCCCTATCTCTCTCAGAAGTGGTGCAAAATACCAGCAAGGGGGCTGTTATTGAAGCTCTCTTCATCGATGAAGGATTTGGATCACTGGATAAGGAAGCCTTGACCAAGGCCATCGCTGTTCTGGAACAAATCGGTGAAAACCGCATGGTCGGTGTCATCAGTCACGTGGACGACATGAAAGAAGGCATCGCCCAACAACTAGCCATCATCAAGTCGCATGATGGCAGTAGCCGTATTAAGATTGTGGATAAAGGGTGAGATGAGTTAAGGTGTTAAGAATTCTCGTCAAAACATTTTAATCGTTCTAAGAAATAGTTTCTCATCGGAGTTATCTCTTCTTCTATCTACATATCTCAATCTTTCCTAACTATCAGTTTTTCTGAAAATAAAAAGGAAATTAGTTTGTCCTCTTATTGAAAATGTTAATTTATTAGAAAATTAAGTGATGCTATGTTATAATTTAGTATAGTTGTGTCTCTATAAAATCAAGGAAAAAGTGTATAGAATGTGTTTACAGTCTTGATATCTTATGAAAGTTTGAGACAGGAAAAATGCACTAGCTAGAAAAAAATAAGAAAAAAATGACAGAAAAAATTTCCGTAATTATTCCCGTTTACAATGTAGAAAATCAACTCCAGACCTGTCTAGACAGTGTCTTGGGTCAGACCTATCAAAATATTGAAATCATCCTTATCAATTATGGCTCAATAGACAATAGTGATGACATTTGCTCGTAGTTATGCCGCTAGGGATTCTCGTATCCTCTATTTTAAAAAGAATAATGGAGGGCTTTCAGATGCTCGCCATATTGGTATTCGTCAGGCTAAGGGAGCTTACGTAACCTATGTGGACGCTGAGGATTGGGTAGAGTCAACCTATCTAGAGGAGCTTTATAAGGCACTTCAAGTTCACAAGGCAGATATCGCAGTAGCTAATTACAGTGTTTATAAGGAATCGGAAGATCTCTTTTATGTTTATATCAAGGATGAAGATTATTACGAACAGGTCTATTCACCCGCTCAGATTATTGATGGACTCTTTGAAGAAAGCAATAACATCAATATTGCTCTGATCTCAGCCACTGGAAAACTCTACAAACGTTCCTTGTTTAATGACTTACTTTTCCCAAAAGAGCATGCAGGAGAAGATGGCTTTTTCAACCTTAAGGCCTATCTCATGAGTGACCGTACGGTTTATCTCAATAAGGGACTTTATGTTTACCGTGAGAGTCCAGAGATGCCACCGGCGACTTGGATGCAAGATTGGATGATGACTTTGGTTTATGCCATGGAGGAACGCTTGACTATTGTTGCTAGCCATGGTTTCCCTCTGGAAAAATACATGGTTACCTATCGTCAGATGCTAGAGGCCTGCTTGAAAAATGTGGAAGAACAAGGTCTCACAGATTCTGAAGCCTATCGCTCAATTCAGGAAAAATTCCAAGTTTTGAGCTTGGCTCCTCAACGTTATGAGACTAAAAAGCATGCTATTGTCCTAGCAGCTAACTATGCCTATGTTGACCAAGTGCTTACAACCATAAAATCTATCGTTTTCCATCATCGCAACATTCGTTTTTACTTGATTAACGATGATTTCTCTCAAGAGTGGTTTAGGGGGCTCAACCGTCATCTAGCTGCTTTTGGCAGTGAAGTGATCAACTGTCGTGTAGATAGTAGTCACATCAAGCAATACAAGACCAATGGTAACTATGCTAGCTATCTACGCTATTTTGTGACGGACTTTGTATCTGAGGAGAGAGCTCTTTATTTGGATAGTGATATGGTGGTTACTGGTTCTCTAGAAGATCTCTTTACCCTTGATTTGCAAGGCCGTCCTTTGGCTGCTGTACGTGACTATGCCATTCAAGTTCAGAATCGTCAGAAGATGTTTGATGCTAGCTTCATGGTGATTGATATGGCTTATTGGAAGCAGTTCAATATGAGATGTCACCTTATTGACATGACTAGCGAATGGCATGATAAGGTACCATTTGCGGAGCAGTCAATTCTTAATATGGTTTTTCGTAACAACTGGTTGGCTTTGTCTTTTGACAACAACTATGCTGTGACCAAGTCCAGTCTAGCTGGTTACCATTTGCCAAATGGTCAAGACTATCCTAAGGTTCTACACTATGATTCACACCGTAAGCCCTGGTTACCTTTGGCTTGCCAAGCTTATCGGGAGGTCTGGTGGTTTTATGCCCAAATGGATTGGTCTGAAGTAGCTGGAAATGCTTCCTTATTGCCACTTTCAGAGGACATGGTTTATCCTAAGGGTCGTCCATTTACATGTTTAGTTTACACCAACATTTCAGAAATCCCTCATTTGACGGATCTAATCTCGGCTCTTCCTAAGGTACAATTTAAAATTGCCTCACGCCAGCATGTGTCAGACAAATTGGCCCAATTGATTACCTATCCAAATGTGACGGTTTACTCAGACATTGCAGGTTTAAATGGGCTAGATTTGGAATTGGTGCGTACTAGTGACCTGCTTTTGGATATCAATCCAGGCAGAAAAGTAGTGGAAATTCTTGATGCCTTTAGGTTTGAAAATAAACCAATTTTAGGATTTGAGGACCTCAAGTCGACCAAGCATAACCAACAGACCTACTCAAGAGATCGTTGGAAAGAGATGGCTGAGACCATCCGCCAGATGCGTAAGAAGAGCCTATAATCCTTTATTTGGATAAGTGGTCTGAAATTTAGTTTATGTCTCATTTCTAACGAAAAATATTAGTCTGTCTATAGGGCAGGAAGTAGGAGTAACAGTGAAAAAAATTGGTCAATCGATAATCACCAAACGTGTGTTATGGACCGTCTTTTTCCTCTTTATTTATTGTTTAGGAAATCGCTTGGTTCTACCGTTTGTGGATTTGAAAAATGCAACTATCTTTGGGGAGCCATGGGTTCCTTGGGTTTTTCTAGTGCCATGATGGGTGGAAACCTCAGCTCTGTGTCTCTTTTTTCAGTAGGCTTGTCACCCTGGATGTCAGCAATGATTCTCTGGCAGATGTTTTCTTTTTCTAAGAAAATGGGCTTAAAAAATCTTCCCGTCGAGATTCAGGAACGTAGAAGAATGTACTTGACCCTAGCAATTGCCCTGGTCCAATCTCTGGCAGTGTCCTTAAACCTACCTATCGTTTCTGGGGTTAATGGCGGTCTCGCCGTTTTCATGAATACCATTTTATTGATTTCTGGGACCTTTTTCTTGGTTTGGCTATCAGACCTCAACTCCCTCTTTGGGATTGGAGGCTCCATTGTCATCTTGATGGCAAGTATGATGGCCAATCTGCCTTATCAAATCATGGATAGTATTGAAAAGTTAGGTATCGGTTGGGATGTCTTACTTCCTCTGATTCTATTCAGTTTGATTTTCCTCTATGTTTCAGGGATTGTGCAGAGGGCTAGATATCGTATCCCAATCAATAAAATCAATATTCATAACCGATTTAAACAGTACTCTTACTTGGATATTATGTTGAATCCAGCCGGGGGGATGCCTTTCATGTATGCCATGTCCCTGGTCAGCATTCCACAGTATGTCTTTATGCTGATTCAGTTTATGCATCCTGAGAATAAGTGGGCTAGTGAGGCTACCAAGTCCTTGACGGTCGGTCAACCTCTTTGGTTGGTTGTTTATCTGAGTCATGCTATTCGTTCTAGGGTTTAGCCTTTGCCTTTGTTAATGTCTCTGGCGAGCAAACTCAGAATCGCAATCAGTATCACGCCCTGTGTCCGCGCCAGAAAAGTGCCTCACTCTCAGAATCACAAATCGGTATCGAACCCAGAGTCAGCTCCAACAAGTGAGTCACAATCAGTATCACTTTCTGAGTCCGCCTCAGTAAGTGAATCTGTATCAGAGTCACAGATCTTTATCAACCTCAGAATCGCATCAGAAAGTGAATCAATCAGCGAGTCACAATCAGTATCTAATTTCCGAGTCAGCATCAGAAAAGTGCTTCAGTTTCAGAATCACTATCCAGTGTCTAACTCAGAGATCGGCTTCAACACGTGCTTCTGTATCAGAATCGCAGTCTGTTTTCAACCTCAGGGTCAGCGTCAGAAAGTGCATCAGTATCAGAATCACAATCGGTGTCTAACTCTAGAGTCAGCGTCGAGCGAGTGCACTCAATCTCAGAATCGCAGTCTGTTTCAGAAATTCAGAATCTGCTTCAGCACAGTGCCTCAATCTCAGAGTCACAATCAGTATCGAACTCTGAGTCAGCTCTGAAAGTGCCTCTGTATCTCGCATCACAATCAGTATCAAATTCTGAGTCCGCTTCAGTAAGTTTATCAATCTCTCGAATCACAGTCTGTCTCAACTTCCAGAATCCGCTTCAGAGTGCCCTCAATTTCAGAGTCACAATCAGTATCAAATTCTGAGTCCGTCTCAGAAAGTGCCTCAATTTCAGAATCAGCAATCAGTATCAAATTCTGAGTCCGCTTCCTTGAGTGAATCAATCAGCGAGTCACAATCAGTTTCCGACTCAGTATCAGCTTCGGTAAGTGTTTTCGATTTCAACAAGTGAGTCTATATCGTTGAGTGAGTCTCAAAGTGCAGAAATGCCATCAGTGCCCAGAATCCTCCTCATCGAGCGTTTCAATCTCTGCTTCAACAAGTGCCTCAGAGTCGTCTTCGAGTTAAGGATCCTAAACAAAAACTGTGGTAGCCATGCTCTTCCTAAGACAGGTGAGGAAAAACTCATCATTATCAATGATATTTGGTGCTGGCAACTGCAACAGGTCTTGCTTTTCTTTGCTAAGCATGAAGAAAGATAAGAAGGTGAGGACTATTAGCAGTAGTTTAGTATTGCAAAAGACATAACACACTCAGAAAAAGCTACAAAAAATACTCTATGTTAGATAACAATCTAGCTATGAGGTGTTTTTTATTTAGAATATTGAGGTGGTAGACATTTCACTGTATGTCACATGCTCCAAGAAGGCTGTTAAAGAAGTAGCAATTTACGTTTCTGATAACTTTGCAGATGCAGTTACACATTTGGAAAACTTGTAGATTCATGATGTTAACATTCAATATCTGGAATGAAAAATTGAAGTTGAATAGCATAGATTTAAAAGAAGATATGTTGGAAAACCATTTGATAAGAACGGTGACACAGGTTCACCTGTTGATAGCATAACTAATATTAAGATGAGGGTGTAAAGGTCCCTAAACACAAGACGACAATTAATCTCTCAAAATGAGGAGAAAAGCAAACAAAGGTAAATGAGGAAAACTATCAATATCTCAGACTTCACTCGTATCGTTAATAGGTCTAGAACTTGGCCGTAACGGATGTAAGAAGAATAAAAGATCACAAAGGTCAAACAAGGAAAATAATCAAAATACCTGAAACACTCAGGCATGCCCAGACAGAAAGAAAATCTCAAGTTGTATAGAGCACTTGGAATTTTTGTTGATAAACAGATCTGAATGTTACGGAAAGTGCTAAATATGATAAAAAGTGTGAAAGGACTTTACTTACTTTTACAGCATGATTCGCTTGTGGTAACATTAGTCTCTATACTAAAAATATAGGAGGAAAAGCAAGGAGTATACCATGCCGACAGAATATGAAAAATGATTGTGGGTGAGTTTTGCTAAACCTAAGCGACCCTGAGTTACGTGTCCCAGCATAGCAAATCTAGAGAAAAGCAGATGGCCTTTAATGCACTGAGTCTGATTGCCTCAAGAGGGCTGAAATTGTCAAATCTTGGTTTGGGCTCACTGGGAAAATGTTGTCATGAATCCTCAGTTCGTTAGCGGATTATGGGGTCAATATCCATATTGGTGAAAAATTTTTATTCTTAACTGGAATTTGACTATGCTAGATATTTGTCCTATCACTATTGAGTATAATGCCATGATTGGTCCCAATTGTCAGTTTTAACACCTCTTCATCCGCTTGATCCAACTGAGCGCAATTCAGGCATTGAATATAGAGGCACCGATTACCATTGGCGATAATTTCTAGGGCTGGTGGAGGTGCATCATTCTTCCGTGGCGTTACATTTGGGGAATAATGTAGTAGCTGGAGCAGGGGAGCGTTACCAAGTCCTTTGGTGATAATGGTGGTTCTAGGTGGGAATCCAGCGTATTATTATGAAATTCCTGTCAAAAAGATTAAGTGAAGCAACTCAAGGATTTAAGTCGCTGAGGTTGAAAACTCATTGACAGTTGACTGAAAATCTCTTGAAAAGGTATTGATATTACCTTCTAAAACTCTTATACTAAATAATGCTGGTTAGCTAACAATATAGTCAAGGAGTTATTCCTTTTTGGTTGTTTTGGACGCTTGTTGAAGCAAGCCAGTAACAACATGATTCGCCATTTTGATCAGTTTGCCCAACAATATGATTTGACTGGAAATCAGATGGCCATTATCGATTTTATAACCAATTATGCTAATCATGAGGTGTTTCAACGTGACATTGAGCACGAATTTGACATTCAAAGGTAAACAATAGTTCTCTTAGAGCGGATGGAGAAAAAGCCTTATTGAACGTCATATCTCGTCGTAAGATGCTAGGCAAAAAGCGGTTGTTTTAACGGATAAGGCAGTAAAAATCGCGTCTGCCTGTGAATTCTATCTTCGTAAAGAAGAGGAAGAGTTTTCCCAGCAATTTTTAGCTGAAGAGAGGAGATCTTTTCTCAAAATCTTACAACACTATCGTAATCTTTAAGTTTATCAAGGAGGAATAAATACTCATGTCAGAAGAAAAATTCTCACAGAGTCTTGTCTGCCATCTTTGCGACAGGTATCCTTTCCTTTTTGTGGGTAGTGGCTGGTGAAACGAGCCATGAACATCACCTTCCGATTTTTGATGAAGGAATTTTCAGTAACAACATCAACAGTTCAGTGGGTCACAACAATCTACCCACTAGTCGTTGCTTGTGTGGTCCCATATCAGCCTACCTCAGCGTTCCTTTTAAGATGATCTATCTTCCTAATCGCCAATCTGCTGTCGGTCTTGCGTGTCCTATAGACTTTATAGCTCCTAACTTTGGCTTTGTAGTCTTGGGCCACTTGGTACAAAGGTCTCGGGTGTCGTTTGCCCTTCCTCTCATGTTTAATATCATTTGGGCGGATACCTAGCCGTAAGATTGGTCTTATGATGGGGGTTGGTACACTGATTACAGCAGTGGCACCAGCCATTGGCCCAACTGTCGGAGGTCTCCTAACGGCACATTTTGGCTGGCGTTCTATTTTCCTTGTTCAGTTTCCTATTCTCTTGGCTTCATTGATCGCAGGGCTTCGTTCCATTGAGCAAAAGAGTGAGGTTAAACGTGAATCTTTAGATATCCTCAGTCTACTGGCTACCATCTTTCTTTTTCTTGGAAGCGATTTTAGGCCTTCATGGAATTACTGATCATGCTTTCTTCAGTTCTCAGTCTTAGGTTGGCTTTTGATTGGTATCTTAGGTCTTGTCATTTTGATTAGGCGTTCAATTAAATTGGACAATCCCATTATCAATCTTTCGATTTTGAAAAATCGTAAACTGACCGGTCATATCATCGCTTTCTTTTCTTTTCAATTGGGATCCCTTGCGATGAGTTTCCTCTTACCTAACTATGTTCAGTTGGTTAACCACTCAAACTACCACTCTCGCCGCCCTGATGATTCTTCCGGGTGCATTGATTGGTGCAGGATTTGCACCATTCTCGGAGATTATTTTAGATAAGATGGGGCACTGTAAACCAATTCTGATTGGAGCAATCCTTATCAGTACTTGCTCAGTTACTATTTAGCGTGTTCGGTCTTTCTCTTTCAAATACTTTAATCCTCGTCTTTTACATGATTTTTATGACGGGGCTTGGAGTTGCTTTTTGGTAATGTTATGACTAACGGACAAAAAGCAATTGCCCTGTGGACCAACAGGCTGATGCCAATGCTATTTTTTTAATACCCTCCAACAATTTGCAGGAGCAGTAGGGACAACACTTTGCTTCACTCATCGTTGCTCTTAAGTCAAACCACACCATAAGATTGACTTTGCGCAAGCAACGGCTCAGAGAGTCAAAATGGGTTTAGGGTTTTACTTGTTTTAGCGGTATTCCAACTTATTGTACTTGTGAGCGTCGTCAAAAAGAACGATTAATAACGTCAGAATTGAAGCCAAAGAGGCATAAGCCCTTGCGCTTTTTCTTTTCAATCGTATACCGATTTTACTGAAAATTATAGTTAGATTTAAAGAAAAACAGTCTTCGATGAAGATGATAGAAGGAAAGATCAATGTACTTACTCAAGAAAATTCGTCCCGAACAACCTCTAAAGAATCTGTGGTGGTTTGATATCGGTATTATACGCTCATTATGTTTGGTCAGTTTATTGTCCGTTCGCCCCAGATGTATATGGCTAGTCTATCGCCAACCATTTACACAACAATAAGGTGAGACAGAGACAAATACGGCTAGTGAAGGAGTAGCCTACTCAAGTCAACTTACAGGTTATTCTCCTAGTCTTAGCGATTATTTATCTCTGGATAGGTCATTTTGACTTTAAACAATTACCTATACGCCTAAAGTGGTCTGTTCTCTTTTGGGCATCTTTTATTTTCGCTATCATGGATTTCTTCGCTGATATGGTTAGTACTCTGTCAGGTCAGTATAATTACTTTAGCCCTCAAGTTTTAGATTTTATTAGCACCTATGGCACGTGCTTAATAAGTTTCTGGCTTTCTTACTAACCTATGGCTATTGTCTGCGGATTGCTTTGACGTGTTTCTACGAGGAATTTTCTTCCTAGGACTTTTTGACTTCAGTTAATAGAACATTCTTGTATAGGGGAAATATTTCGAAGTGCTGAGACTATTTTCAATAAAAAGCAGGCTTTTTACGAATAAGATGAGTCAATAATGAGGCAAAAACAATTATATTATGGGATGAAAGTAGCTTCGAAAAGGGAATGGGTGAGATTTCCATGGACTTTTATTCATGCACCAATCATTGGAAGCCATTAGACCAGAAGTTGAAATTTTAGCTTAAGTCAACGGAGCTATCGTGGCAGCTAAGAAAACATATGCTTGTCACTTCGTTTCATTCAGAATTAACAGGTGATACAAGGGGCATGCTTATTTTCTAGAGATGATTAGTCAGTCAAAAAGAAAAGCTTTGATTCAAATTTTCATAATTTTTGTTCACACAAAAATCCAGGACCCTGTGCCCTGGATTTAGGAGATTATGAAAAAGAAAAGTTTTAGGATGGTTATAGTATATAAAGCAAAGCCTAAAAGTTTTTCTCAAAAGTGGGAGGAGAAATTTTTGTGGTTAACAAAGAAAGTTGCTGTTAGCTAACTAAACATTTAGTAAACAATATGTCTCACCAAATAATTTGTCATCACCAGTATTCAGTTCTATAAAAATCATTAAAATCTATAGAAGTAAACCTTCTAATTTAGTGATTATTCTGCTCATTCTGACAATAGAGATCCGAATTGTCCCCTATACAGTTTATGAAAGTGCTACTTTTCTCAAAAGAGTTATCTGTGTAAAATAAGGGTCATAAAAACATAGAGGTGATTGCTATGACAAATCGTTACGACTTAAATAAAAATTTGGCACAAATGCTTAAGGAGGCGTCATCATGGACGTTCAAAAATCCTGAGCAGGCACATGTGCAGAAGACAGCTGGGCAGCTGCAGTTATAGCTTGAACGTATTCAGCTGATATTCGTGCGGTTGGTGGTGTATGTCAGCATGAGTGACCCTAAGATGATTAAGAAATTCAAGAGGCTGTCAGTATTCCAGTTATGGCCAAGGTGCGTATCGGTCATTTCGTGGAAGCTCAGATTTTGCAGGCTATTGAGATTGATTATATCGATGAGAGTGAGGTATTGACGCCTGCCGATGACCTTATTCATGTGGATAAAACCAAGTTTGATGTGCCTTCGTCCAGGGGGCTAAGGACCTCAGTGAAGCTCTTCGTCGTATTTCTGAAGGGCATCAATGATTCGTACCAAAGGCGAGCCTGGGACTGGTGATATTGTCCAAGCCGTTCACCACTTGCGACTTATGGATCAGGAAATTCGCCGTATCTCAAAATCTCAGAGAAGACGAGCTTTACATTACTGCCAAAGACTTACAGGTGCCAATTGACTTGGTCCGTTATGTCCATGAACATGGCAAATTGCCAGTTGTCAGTTTTGCGGCTGGTGGTGTGCGACGCCTGCCGATGCGCGCTTATGATGCAGTTAGAGTGCTGAAGGTGTCTTTGTTGGTTCGAGGATTTTCAGTCAGGAGATCCCAAAAACGTGCGGAAGCCATTGTCAAAGCAGTAACTAACTTTTGATCGTCCTGATATTTTTAGCGCAAGTGTCAGAAGATTTGGGTGAAGCCATGGTTGGTATCAATAAGGATGAAATTGAAAATCTTAATGGCAGAGCGAGGAAAAATAGATGACAAGAAAATCGGAATACTGGCTCTTCAAGGTGCTTTTGCAGAACATGAGCAGGTCTTGAAAGCGCTTGAGTGTTGAAACAGTTCAAATCAGAAAATCAAAAAGGATTGGGAAACTCATGCTGATTTAGACGGGCTCATTCTACGGGAGGCTGAGTCGACAGAGTCATGGGGAAACTTTGCATGATTTTAGATTTTGTTTGAGCCAATTAAGACGAAAATTAATGCAGGACTACCTGTATTTGGAACTTGTGCGGGTCTGATTTTGTTAGCTCAAAACAATAGGTAGGGAGACCAAAACAAAAACATTTAAAGCATGGACATCAATGAATCAGAGAAATGCCTATGGTCAGTCAGCTTGGCAGTTTTGTCACAAATGCTGACTTTAAGGGAATTGGTGAGATTCCTGGTCTTTATTCGTGGGGCCGATTATCGAAGCTGTTGGCCCAGAAATTGAGATTTTAGTCAAGTCAATGGAGCATATCGTTGCAGCTAGAGAGAACAGATGTTAGTGACCTCTTTTCATCCAGAATTAACAGGTGACGTGAGGGTTCATGCCTATTTTTCTAGAGATGATCAATCAGTCAAAAAGAAAAGCTATGATTCAAATTTCATAATTTTTGTTCACATAAAAATCCAGGACTAGTACCTGGATGTAGGAGATTATGAAAAAGAAAAGTTTTTAGGATGGTTATAGTATATAAAAGCAAAGCCTAAAGTTTTTCTTAAAATAGAGGAGAAATTATAAAAATAGGTAAAAAGGAAGTTGGTGGTTGGTCGACTTCCTTTTTATTTTTCCAAATCTTATAAATTTGTTGCTCTTTATAATTAAAAAGCACTCTATTCGTGTTATCGGTACGGCCAACAGCAACCGAGCGGATTCTATAATCTTGGAAAATGGTAAGGCGTGTTACATCACACTAGCGGGCAAAATAGGGCGTAGCATCTTTGTCTATAATACAGCGTGGATGTCTTTCAGCTGGACAAGAATGTTTCGATTGTCGGGATGAGAATTCCCCAATCTTGGTCGGGGAAAAGCCTTAGTCAGCTAGATTTACGTGGGCGATACAACCTCAATGTACTTGGATTTCGTGACTATGAAAATGCTCCTCTAGATGTTCAATTCGGTCCTGATGACCTTTTACGGTCAATCACCTATATCATGGTGGTGATTAATAACCAACATTTGGATACTCTAACAGAGCTGAGTGAGTAGAAGAGGAAGGGACTACTCTTTTTCAATAACCATTGAGTCAATATAAGTATTTTTATAAGAGGGATTTAAGAAAAATTTCAACTTTTTATTAATCCTTTTTAAATTTAGGAGATTATACTAGAGTCATAAAAAGAAAGCTCTAAGGAGAATCTATGAAATTCAATCAAAATCAGAGATATACTCGTTGGTCTATTCGCCGTCTAAGTGTCGGTGTCGCTTCAGTTGTTGTAGCCAGTGGCTTTTTGTCCTAGTCGATCAACCAAGTTCTGCACGTGCTGACGTCGTCAATCCAACCCCTGCTCAAGTCGTGCCAGACGCTGCTTCCGGAGAGTGCAAAAAGAGCGACTTACCAGTAGAGGTTCTCAAAGAAGCAGTCGATGTAGCTCTTCCTTCAGAACAGTCTGTTCCAACACCTAAAACAAGTTTGGATGCTACAGACTCTTCAGAAAAATCGGATACCGATGCTAAAGATCAAGTAGTAGAACCAAAAGAAGAAGTGCAAGCACAACCTGACTCTAAGAAACAAACAGAAGATGCAGTTAAACCTGTGGAAAGTCCTGCGTCTACAGTTTCTGGGCAAGACCGTGAAGTCAGTGAAGCGCAACCAGCAACAACTCCAGCTGAAGTGCAAAAGGGTGTGGCTGACAATACTAAAGACACAGTAGATGTCCCAGCTACTTACTTGGACAAAGCCAACTTCCCAGGCCCGTTCCCAGCCGGTGTTAATCAAGTTATCCCATACGAATTCTTCGCTGGTGATGGTATGTTGACTCGCCTTATCTTGAAAGCATCAGACAAGGCTCCATGGTCCGACAATGGCTCAGCTAAAAACCTCGCCCTTCCACCAGTAGAGAAATTGGGCAAAGGCCTCTACTTCTATGAAGTAGATTTGGCTGGCACTCAAGGTAAGTCTGATAAAGAGCTACTTGACCTCTTAAAACAAAATGGTACACAAAGCTATAAAGCCACCATCAAAAGTTTACGGTGCCAAAGACGGCAAGGCTGATTTGACTAACCTAGTAGCGACAAAAGATTTGGATGTCAACTTGAATGGCTTGACTACTCCCAGCTGAAGTGCAAAAAGGTGTAGCTGACAATACTAAAGACACAGTAGATGTTCCAGCTACTTACTTGGATAAAGCTAACTTCCCAGGTCCATTCACCGCCGGTGTCAACCAAGTTATTCCTTACAGAATTCTTTCGCTGGTGATGTAGTGTTGACTCGCCTTATCTTGAAAGGCCTCAGACAAGGCTCCATGGTCAGACAATGGTTCAGCTAAAAATCCTGCCCTTCCACCAGTAGAGAAATTAGGCAAAGGTCTTTACTTCTATGAAGTAGATTTGGCTGGCACTCAAGGAAAATCTGATAAAGATTTGTTAGACTTGTTGAAACAAAACGGCACTCAAAGCTATCAAGCTACCATCAAAGTTTACGGTGCTAAAGATGGCAAGGCTGATTTGACAAATCTTGTAGCGACTAAGGATTTGACTGTTAACTTGAATGCTTCAACCACACCAAATCAGGTTAAAGAGTCTGTTGTTAACAATGTTAAAGACATGATTGATGTTCCAGCTAGCTACCTTGAAAAAGCAAATGTTCCTGGACCTTTCTTGGCAGGTGTCAACCAAGTTATTCCATATGAAGCTTTTGGTGGAGATGGTATGTTGACTCGTCTCTTGTTAAAAGCCTCAGACAAAGCCCCATGGTCTGACAATGGAACAGCGAATAACCCAGCGCTATTGCCACTTGAAGGCTTGGCTAAAGGCCAACATTTCTACGAAGTAGATTTGAATGGCAACACGACAGGCAAAGAAGGACAAGCCCTTCTAGACCAACTTCGTGCCAATGGCACTCACACTTACCAAGCTACTGTCAAAGTGTATGGTTCTAAAGATGGCAAACCTGACTTGAGCAATCTAGTTGCTACTCGTCAAGTAACGATTCGACTTCATGGATCAGAAATGATGTCCAGAACTCCTCAAGGAGATCAGATATCTATGTCTTCTTCTACGTCAGACTCAATGAACAAAATGAAAGGTATGACGAAAGAAGCCCATATTTCAGAGATGAGAACGGCTGATTCTACAGATAATTCCATGGCTAAGACTAGGAAAAATGATGGGCAACCCTATGCTACCAAATACTGGGGAAGCTCAAACGGCTGCAAGCTGGCCTTGGTATCTTTGGTATAGCCTTAGCAGGCCTTTGTTGGACTTTTAGGTTTGACAACCAAACGAGAAGATTAAGATTCAAATCATTTAAATATTAGAGAAATAGTGTTATACTAAGGCAAGTATAACACTGTTTTTATCAGAGGAGCGTCAGATGAAAAAGACAATTTTGCTGGTTGATGATGAGATAGATATTCTAGATATTCAAAACCGCTATCTTTTACAGTCAGGATACGATGTTTTAGTCGCCCATGATGGCAAGGAGGGATTAGAACTTTTCAGAAAAAAATCTATTGACCTCATCATCACAGATATCATGATGCCCAATATGGACGGTTATGATTTTATCAGTGAGGTTCAATATATTGCTCCTGATCAACCCTTTCTCTTTACAACTGCTAAGACAAGCGAGCAGGATAAGATTTATGGATTAAGTATGGGGGCAGATGATTTCATAGCCAAACCGTTTAGTCCACGCGAATTGGTTTTAAGAGTGAATAATATCTTACGTCGCCTTAGCCGTGGAGGTGAGACAGAGCGGATCGAGCTTGGTGACTTAGTGATCAACCATGTGACTCATGAGGTTCGCATAGGGGACCAACCTTTGGAATTGACAGTAAAATCCTTTGAACTTCTATGGGTATTAGCCAGCAATCCTGAGAGAGTCTTTTCAAAGACGGAACTTTATGAGAAGGTATGGCAAGAGGACTATGTGGATGATACCAATACACTCAATGTTCATATCCATGCTTTGAGGCAAGAGTTGACCAAGTATACAAATTCAAATGCTCCTGCTATCAAAACTGTCTGGGGTTTGGGCTATAAGATGGAAAAACCAAGAGGTAGAAAATGAAATTAAAAAAACTATATTTTAGTGGGGTATCTAGTGTCGACTCTACTAACGATTTTGGTTGTTTTCTGGGCAGTCCAACGAATGTTGATCGAGAAAAGTGAAGTGTATTTTCTAGTTGGAATGACCTTGATTGCTAGTTTCATTGGCGCTGCAGTGAGCATCTTTTCTTTTTGTCGCCTGTTTTTCTTCTCTGAAACATTTGAAAAACAAGCTCAGGATATAGCCAGCAAGGATTTCAGCACAGAAATTGAAACCAAAGGCCCATTAGAGTTTCAAGAGCTGGGCCAGGCTTTTAATGACATGTCCCACAATTTGCAAGCCATCTTTCAATCACTTGATGAGAGCGAGCAAGAAAAGAGAATGATGATTGCGCAGCTCTCTCACGATATTAAAACTCCCATTACCTCCATTCAGGTTACTGTAGAGGGAATTCTAGATGGGGTGATTAAGGAAGAGGAGAGGCTCACTACTTAGCCACGATTGGTCGGCAAACTGAGCGTCTAAACAAGCTAGTAGAGGAATTGGATGTTTTGACTCTTAACACACAACCTCAAGATACTGCTGATGAAGAAGTCGAAGAGGTATTTTTAGATCAGCTGTTGATTGAGTCAATGAGTGAATTTCAACTCCAGATTGAACAAGAGGAGCGAGATGTTTACATTCAAGTGTCACCTGAGTCAGCGAAAGTCAAGAGCCATTATGACAAACTTTCTCGCATTTTAGTCAATTTGTTAAACAATGCCTTTTAAATATTCAGAACCAGGAACCAGAATCGAGGTTCTTGCCCAATTAACAGAACAAGAGCTGACAATCAGTGTGAAAGACGAGGGTCAGGGGATTCTTCCTGAAGATTTGGAAAAGATCTTTAAACGACTTTATCGTGTAGAAACTTCGCGCAATATGAAGACAGGTGGTCATGGCTTAGGACTTGCGATTGCACGAGAACTAGCCCATCAGCTTGGCGGCGACATCTCAGCAGAAAGTCAGTATGGCTTAGGTAGCAAGTTTACATTCTCTCTCAAATTGAAATAAAGCCGTACCTTCCCCTTTGCAAATTGATCATTTTATGGTAAAACAGTAGCGGTAAAGCGTGAAGCTAGTCAACAGGTGTCTTATAACAAGTAACCTTGGCTGTTTAGGCGAAGGGCATCTGCACGAATCAGGGCTTTCTAAGTGACTATTTCCACCGAAATATTATTTATATCAGGAGGACATACATATGTCACGTTATACAGGACCATCTTGGAAACAAGCTCGTCGCCTTGGCCTTTCACTTACAGGTAAAGAATTGGCACGTCGTAACTACATACCAGGACAACACGGTCCAAACAACCGTTCAAAACTTTCAGAGTACGGTTTGCAATGGCTGAAAAAAACAAAAACTTCGTTTCACTTACGGTGTGGGTGAAAAACAATTCCGTAACTTGTTCCTACAAGCTACAAAAATCAAAGGCGGCATCCCTAGGTTTCAACTTTCATGCTTCTTTTTGGAACGTCGTTTGACAACGTTGTTTACCGTCTCGGCCTTGCAACTACTCGTCGTCAAGCACGTCAATTCGTAAACCACGGTCCACATCCTTGTTGACGGAAAACGCGTTGATATCCCATCATACTGCGTAACTCCAGGTCAAGTGATCTCAGTTCGTGAGAAAATCATTGAAAGTTCTAGCTATCCTTGAAACAGTAGAAGCTACTCTTGGATGTCCAGCATTCGTATCATTCAACGATAAAAAATTGGAAGGTTCATTGATTCGCTTGCCAGAACGCGACGAAATCAACCCAGAGATCAACGAAGCACTTGTCGTTGAATTCTACAACAAAATTCTTTAAGATAAGAATTTATATTGTAAGAAGCCTATAAGAGTGGGCTTTTTGCTTTATCTTAAAACGTTAATTTCTGGGTTTGCTTAGATATTTGCTAGATTGATTTCATAGCCGTTTCAAAGAATGAGACGGCTTTTTTTGTTTTACGAAAACCACTAGCTGTGCTAGTGGTTCCGAAAAGCTTTTAGCGATGTATCAAAAAAGTCCCCCTAAAGTGTTATATTAGATAAGGTTTCCCGACCACTAACTAATATACAAAAGGAGGGCCCCTGATGAGACAGGATAATAATAGTTTAGCACATACTACATGGAATTGTAAGTATCATATTGTATTCGCCCCAAAATATAGACGTCAGATAATCTATGGGAAATACAAAGCAAGTATTGGTCAAATCTTACGGTTATTATGTGAAAGAAAAGACGTTGAAATTCATGAAGCAGCAGCTTGCTCAGATCATATTCACATGTTAGTGAGTATACCATCGAAAGCTAAGTATTTCTCATTTATGGGATATTTAAAAGGTAAAAAGTGCATTAATAATGTTTGATAAACACGCCAATTTAAAATATAAATATGGGAATCGCAAATTTTGGTGTCGAGGCTTTTATGTTGATACGGTTGGGCAAAATCAGAAGCGAATTGAAGAATATATTCGTAATCCATTACAAGAGGACATGATAGCAGATCAGTTCAGTATTTTCGAGGAATGTGATTCGTTTACAGGTGAGAAGAATAAAAGAAAGTAGTCTTAAAGAGACCCGCTAGACGGGTCAGCTAGAAAAGGTGGTGCTGAAGGGAAACCATTCGGTAGGCCTTTAGGCCTCGGCCAGTAGCAGAGGCTTTCAGCCGCAGAGCAAGCCACCCGTTCTCACGGGTGGGGGGTGACTGTGCTTCTATTTAGATTTTTTTCGGCATAGTATTGACAGTAGTCTATGATAAGCGTAGAATCTTTTTCAAATAAAGAATATAGGTGTGCTTACCAAGATAGCATTTCTGTCCGAATTTGATGGTAGTATAAATCAAATGTTTACCTTGAGAAAAGCAGGACCTATTTAGGGAGTGTTCCAGATGACAAAAAGCAATAACATGCAAATTACGGATATCTTAAACAATATCTATAATCTTATTTTAAATCCAGAAACAACTGAAAATGAGAGAAAGTTACTCGTAATGTTTAAAAATGAAATTGAAGTTGGAAAGAAGGATAGTAGTGAACTTCTTGCAGAGTTACGCAGAGCTATTCAAGTTCTAGCAGTCGAGAATCTTTCTAAAGGAATTTCATTAAGTTATGGAGTGAGTGAGTTGAGTAAGACTCTCGCAGAATTCCAAGAGGAATCAGAACGCAACATTAATCTAGCAAAGAGGATTGTCATCAATCGCCATGTCTTTTTAGATGATTTATCTGTTTGTGATGATTAATAATTAAAATGACAAAAAGATCAACTGAATTGAACCGACTAAGTTGTATTCTGTTTTTTGCTATTGATTACTTAATTGAGGTATCAAAAAATCCACTGGTATACAAAACCAATGGATTTCAACAATTTATTTTTTCTTCCCTAGTACAAAATAATGGCTAGGGATTTGTTGTGTCAAACTGACTGCGATGGCGATGGTAAATGAGGCTAGGAAGCAAGCTCGTAGGAAGTTGAGGCCTAGGTCTGCATTTCCAATCAATAGGAAGTAGATGGCACGGTAGAAGCTCATTCCTGGAATGAGTGGGAACATGCTTGAGGCTAGGAAGACGGTAGCTGGACATCTACGGTAGTGGGCCAAGAAACGTGAGGTGAAAGTGACCAGTAAGGCAGGGAAGAGGATGGCTAAGACTTCGTGATGGGTATTATTCCAAATCAAGAGGTAGAGGAGCCATGAGCCAGCACCTAGTGTTCCAAGGTCTAGGAAGTATTTCTTAGGTACTCGGTATAGCACGGAGAAGGCTGCTGTTCCTAGTCCTGCCATGACAGTCTGAATCAAGACCTCTTGCCATGAGGTGGACGGTGTTGAGAACATGCCTGATAATTGTTCCGCAAAGGGGAGAAGTGAAATCATGGCAAGAACACCGACAGAGATAGACAGACAAGTGGAGACCCCTGACAGCATCAGGGCCAGACCACTATAATAGTTATTTTGAGTGAATTCACGGATAGCATTAACAAAGTAGGCTCCAGGAATCAAAATCATCAGGGCTCCTAGGATGATAACGCTACGATGTTGCCCGATACCCAGATAATAGAGAATATTAGCTGATAGAGCGGCAATGGCACTAGAGAGAATAATCTGCAAGAAACTAGTATGAATAAAACGGGAAAAAAGCTGCATACCAATCCCCACAAAAAGTCCCGATATAGCCGCAGCAGTACCATCAATCAAGCCACTTCCAAGAGCTAGCGAGAAGCTCCCAGCACCAATGACACAGGCTATAATATCCTCTAAAGGACGATAGAAAGTCTTCTGCTCAATGGTTTTCAGCTTTTGGAAAATGCTAGAAACGGGCTGATTTGGCTGTTCTGCCAGTTCACGAGACAGGCGGTTAACCTCCTCTAGTTTTCCTAGATGAATAGAAGGGACTGAGGTAGCTAGAACACGAGACTCCTTAAGACCTGAGCGGTTGAGTCCGGAAATCATAACTCCTCGATTGACCACGTAAGTGGAGAAGTCTCTGATGCCAAGAGACTTGGCCATATGACCCATGGTGTCTTCGATACGGTAAATCTCGGCACCGCTCTCCATAAGAACTCGCCCTGCCTGAAGGATGGCATCCATTTCGTTTTGCGTCTCTGTTTCATTTGGAAAATCGATAGTCATGTAACCGCTCCTTATCGCTTTAGTAGCCATTTCATTATAAGCTTTGAGAACCCGTTTTTCAATGACTTTAGTGACTAAAATGAGTCTTTTTATGAGATTTTTCTTCTACTTAATAATATATTTTAGGAAAAATGACGGTCTTCCTTTTTAACTTGCTACGGCTGGAGGCAAGTGCTACAATTGAATTATAAATTGTATGCGTTTACACGTTGTTGCTTTTTCCTCTTCTAAAATGATTGAAAAACTGTATTTATAAGGGAAAATTGATTTGAGATGGAAGTACATTGAAGTGCAAATAGTTGATACCTTTGAAAAGGAGGCAATCCCATGAAAAAAATTATCAATAAACCTGAAAATATTGTTACTGAGATGTTAGATGGCTTGGCTTATGTTCACAATGATCTGGTTCATAGAGTTGAAGGTTTTGATATCATTGCAAGAAATGAGCAGGTTGCTGGTCAGGTAGGTCTTATTTCTGGTGGTGGAAGTGGTCATGAGCCAGCTCATGCTGGTTTTGTAGGTGATGGTATGCTTTCGGCAGCCATCGCAGGTGCAGTATTCACGTCACCAACGCCTGATCAAATTTTGGAAGCAATCAAGGAAGCGGACCAGGGAGCCGGTGTCTTCATGGTTGTTAAAAATTACTCTGGCGACATCATGAATTTTGAGATGGCTCAAGAATTGGCTGAGATGGAAGGTATCGAGGTTGCTAGTGTTGTTGTGGACGACGATATTGCTGTGGAAAATAGCCTCTATACACAAGGTCGTCGCGGGGTTGCTGGTACTATTTTTGTTCACAAAATCCTAGGTCATGCGGCTCGTGAAGGTAAGTCTCTGGCTGAAATCAAAGATTTGGCTGACAAGATTGTTCCTAATATTCACACCATTGGTTTGGCCCTTAGCGGGGCGACGGTTCCTGAGGTTGGTAAGCCTGGTTTTGTTCTAGCTGAGGATGAAATTGAATATGGTATTGGTATTCATGGTGAGCCAGGCTATCGTAAGGAGTCTATGCAGCCATCTCGCCAGTTAGCAGAAGAATTAACTGGTAAGCTTCTTGAATCCTTTGATGCTAAGTCTGGTGATCGCTATGCTCTTCTCATCAATGGTATGGGGGCAACGCCACTCATGGAGCAATATGTCTTTGCCAATGATGTTGCAAGTCTTCTTAGAGACGCGGGTCTAGAAGTGATCTATAGAAAACTAGGAAACTACATGACTTCTATTGATATGGCTGGTCTTTGTCATTGACGCTCATGAAGATTGAAGATGATGCTTGGCTTGAGGCTCTAGAAAGTCCTGTTAAGACTATCGCATGGTAAGAATGATAAAAACTAGAAATCGGGTATATTATGGATAAAATAGTTGCAGTAAAATGGATGCAAGTCTTTAATCAAAAAGTTGAAGCAGAAAAAGATCACTTATCTGAGTTAGATGGTCCTATCGGAGATGGTGATCACGGGGCTAACTTGGCGCGTGGTATGGCAGCAGCCGTTGAAGCTATTAACACATCAGACCCTCAAAGTACGGCAGATGTTCTAAAGACGGTATCAATGGCTCTGATAAGCAAGGTTGGTGGGGCTTCTGGTCCGCTCTATGGCTCTGCCTTTATGGGGATGATGAAGGCTGAACAGGCTGGTCAAGATTTAGCAGGTGTCCTTGAGGCAGGTGCCGATATGATTGAAAAACGAGGCCATGCTCAAGTCGGCGAAAAAACCATGGTTGATGTCTGGCGCCCAGTTATTGAAGCAGTTAAGCGAGATCAATTAACGAATGAAGTCATCGATCAAGCAGTTCTTTCAACGAAGGATGTTGTTGCTACCAAGGGACGTGCCTCTTATGTAGGTGAGCGTTCTATTGGTCACATTGACCCAGGCTCTTATTCGTCTGGCCTACTCTTCAAAGCCTTACTAGAAGCAGAGGAATAGGACATGTCAGAACTTGGAATTGTGATTGTATCCCACTCCGCTGATATTGCTAAAGGGATTGGTGAGTCTGATTCGTGAAGTTGCACCAAATATTCCTTTGACAGCTACAGGCGGTCTTGAAGATGGTGGACTGGGATCTAGTTTTGACCATGTTCAAGTAGCAGTAGATAGTCAGCCTGCTAAACGTCTCTTGGCCTTTTACGATTTAGGCAGTGCACGCATGAATTTGGAGATGGTTGAGGAATTTTCAGAAAAGGATATTCTCATTCAACATGTCCCCCTTATTGAGGGGGCCTACACGGCTTCAGCCCTTCTTCAAGCAGGAGCGAGTGAGGTTGAAATCTTATCTCAGGTAAATGAATTAACCATTCAAAAATAAAGAAAGTTACACTATGGAAAATCAAATCAAGTATAGGTGGGCCAGTCTTGGGACTGGTGTTATCGCAAATGAGTTGGCACAGGCTTTAGAGGCCCTAGGTGGTAAACTCTATTCCGTTGCAAATCGTACCTATGACAAGGGAGTGGCCTTTGCTGAGAAATATGGAATCGAAAAGGTTTATCAAGAGATTGATCAAGTCTTTGAAGACCCTGAAGTGGATATTATCTACATTTCAACGCCGCACAATACGCATATCAATTTTCTTCGCAAGGCACTCGCAGCGGGCAAACACGTCCTCTGTGAAAAATCTATCACCTTAAACAGTGAGGAATTGGCAGAAGCTATCCAACTCGCCGAAGAAAACCATGTCAAACTGGCAGAAGCCATGACCATTTTCCATATGCCTATCTATCGAAGACTCTCTGAAATCGTGGAAAGTGGTAGTTAGGGCCTCTCAAGGTTATTCAGATGAACTTTCGGTTCTTATAAAGAATATGACATGACCAACCGCTTTTTTAATCGTAACTTGGCTGGTGGAGCTTTGCTTGATATCGGTGTCTATGCCCTTTCCTTTGTACGTTGGTTTATGACGTCACAACCGACAGAGATGGTTTCACAGGTTAAATTAGCTCCAACTGGTGTTGATGAGCAAGCGGGTATTCTTCTTACCAATGCAGAAGGAGAAATGGCGACGGTGACCCTAAGTCTCCATGCCAAACAACCTAAACGTGGCACCATTGCTTATGATAAGGGTTATATCGAAATTTACGAGTATCCACGTGGGCAAAAGGCAGTCATCACCTATACGGAAGATGGCTCACAAGAAGTCATCGAGGTAGGAGAAACTGCCAAAGCCCTCCAGTATGAGGTCCTAGACATGGAGGCAGCCGTCTCAGGTCAAGAAAATCATCTTTATCTCAACTATAGCCAAGATGTTATGGAGCTCATGACCCAACTCCGCAAAGATTGGGGCTTGGTCTACCCTAGAAGAAGAATAGCAGCTTTTCCAAACAGACGACAAAAAGGCTCAGCTAGGCTGAGTCTTTTTAATCTTATTTAAAACTGAAAGCCCTCATAAACGAGCTCAGCCTTTGGATTGTTTGCGGTAAAGGTTTTAGCAAATGCTTCCATCATTTTTACTGGACCACATAAAGACAGTTGTGTCATCAGTGAGAGGATAGTCAGTGAAGTCTAGATAACCATCCACTTGACTATTGACAGTGTGAAGTTTGAAATTTCTATTTTTTGCAGCATATGCAGTTAACATCTCCAGATAGACAGCGTTCTGCTCACCTGTATAGGCTAGTAGAAGTCGACATCCCTATCAAGGACAGGATTTTTCACGGATATAGGAAATGAAAGGGGTTATGCCGATACCACCTGCAATCCAAACTTGCTTTGTCACGACCTTGATTTAGCAACATGTGACCATAGGCACGGTCGATTGCTACAGGACTTCCGACTCTGAGCTTCTTGTAGATTTGTTTGGTATGATCACCTGAGGCCTTAACGGTAAAAGTAGATAATATTACCATGTCCACCTGAGATAGAGAAAGGGTGGGGTGATTTTTCAAAACTAGCTTGAAGGATCTTAATAAAGGCAAATTGACCAAACTGATAATCCATTGGACGTGTCAGTTTAATGGCTATTTCGGTTGTGTCATGGTTAATACGTTTCAAGCCCACAATCTTCCCACGATTTTTAAAACCAATAATTTGGTAGAGGAAGATGATATAAAATCCTGAGCTTAAACCAAGAATAGCGAAGACCCCCACTACCAAGGATAAGAGACTTAGCTTAGTCAATACTTGTCCTAAAATTAAGTAGACGTGGGAGAGACCAAAAATATAAGCTAAGTAAACCAAACGATGAAGCCAACGCCAAGTTTCATATTTGAGATGTTTACCAAGAAAGGCCAGAACCACAATAGCTAAGAAAGTATAAATGCCAAGGTTTCCTAGCTGACCAGCTAGACGAGAACCCCATAGACTCCCCATACCGATGTTGTGGAAGACTAGAAGAACAATTGATAAGATGGCAAGAAACTTGTGGACAGCGTACATGCTCTCAATCCCGTTAAAGAGTTTTTCTAAAACTCGTGATCGTGTTGCCAACATAAAAGTCCATGATAAGGTTGTTAAAGCTAGACCAGGAGCGACGAAGTTTGTCATGCCTGTTGCTAGCCAAGCATAGACCGTCAGACCCAGACTTGCAATTAGTAGGAGAATTCCTTTATATGATTTCATGTAACCTTCTTTCTATTATTTGCAAATATCTACTAATTAGTTGTAACTGATATCGTTACATTATATCTTGTAATAGATTTTCTGTCAAAAATAATTAATTTTTTTGAAAAAAAGCTGACAGTGATATAGTAATCAAGGTATCCAATACTTTTTTGAAAAAGGTACAATGATTGTCAAGAAACGTTGATTTAATAGTCGATTATCTTGTGAAAGCGTTTCTAAAAGTGTATACTATAAGTAGAAGATAGGAAGAGGAGATGATT